>Ga0214921_10011289_pt1 | contig 10879 bp, 10 predicted proteins | sample LL1505_MetaG_FD_177992 | JGI IMG/M metagenome (GOLD analysis project Ga0214921, IMG submission 177992) | Freshwater microbial communities from Lake Lanier, Atlanta, Georgia, United States - LL-1505 | ecosystem: Environmental > Aquatic > Freshwater > Lake | place: USA: Georgia | collected...
CTAAATGACTACGCGTATCCACCATCTTATCTAGATACATAGAATACGAAAATTTATATGATTCTTCAACTATAGACACTATCATAGTCTTACAATCTCTTAACTCATCATCACTTCCACCATTTTTAACTAAATACTTTTCTGATTGTGCTACTATCTCCTTCATACTCTCTCTTATAGTATTAGTCCCACCATATGATGCTGGCAATATCTCCTTCTCATACATATCAATTGGAATCTTCTTAGTTAAACTCAAATACTTTCCCAATTTTATACCTGTTTTATTCAATATATTTAAAACACTGTTATTCTTAACTATTTCAATTATTTTTGGATTCTCTTGATATTTATTGACTATCATATAGAATGACTCTATAAATTTCAATATACTCTCCTGAAATGATATCAATGCTATCATACCTCCACTCAATTTCTCCCACTTTTCCATCGTAATATTTCCAAGTAATATCCTCTTATCTCTAACATAATCAATCTTTTTATCCATAGGTAAATTATTATACTCTGAATCTATAGATCTTAATATTGAATGAACCAGGCACGATCCATCTCCTATTGTCCCAGTTCTCACCAATCTATTACACACAGGAGAATATAATGTATATGTCCTATTTATATCCGCTATACTAGGATTTTTCAATAAAATACTCTTAAGCATTATTTATTTTTTTTATAATTTACTATTTTTAAAATCATTTTTATTTTGTTACAGACACTGACTCCTCTTTCATCTTATTCAAATGTGTCTGAACAAACTTATACAACATTCTCTTCAACTTATTTGGAAACAAATTCAAATCAAAACTTATATCTGTCTTATTTGTATATTTACCATTATACGGTAATATAAAACTATCATTCTCCTCGTGATTTAAATAATACGACTTTACTAGAGCATATATAAGCTCATTACCATTCTGGTCTATCTTCTCTATCTTTGTTAAAAAAGATTTTTTTTGGACCGTATTCAAATCTGTAGCATCTTCTCCTACTTCCTTGTATAAAATATCATATAATGGAAAATTACTCATTTATTTATCAAATTATCACAAATATTAATTCATTTTATTTTTTATAATATTATTTTTTATATCTATAATAAATAATGAGTCTTAATACTATAATAATCATATTATGCATTCTATTTATTTCATACCTAGTTATTCGCTGGTTTAGAAATCATATTAAAGAAAATTTAATGCAAAGCGACCCTATTATACAAGAATTAAGAAATACCCTAGCCCCCGTTTTCCCTAAAATAACTACTGTTAAAATCTTTGAAAGTGAAGGTAAATCTTACACCATCAATAAAGAACGTGTCTTTTTATGCCTAAAAGATAAAGATAACCAATATTATAGCAAAAATATGCTCGTATATGTTCTACTACACGAATACGCCCATGTCATCAATGATGAAATCGGACATACAGAAAAATTCCACATTCTTTTTGACCAAATACTAGAACAAGCTGCTGATGCTGGAGTATATGATCCTACAGTTGAACCCGTTAAAGATTACTGCGAACATAAATCCGAATAAATTTCCGGAAGGCGGAGAAAAAAATTACTTTTTTATAAACTATTTTTTTTTGATTTTTTAATTATTATGAATAGATAATTAAAAATATTTTTATGGCATTGTAAAAAAACTCTAAAAAATCCGAAAAAAAATCTGGACAATTTTTTGTCCACACACACACAAAAAATGTGTGTGTAGATGAAAAATATTTTAAAAATTTTTAAAAACTTTTTTTTAAACGATTGTTATACCTGAAATTATAAAAAATATTTTTTATGATAAAGTAACATAAAAATTCTCTATTGTATTTTATTGGTAAATTTGATTTTGAATCGTAAAATAGAATAAAGAATAAAAAATTTTATGATTCAAAAATATTCAAAATTATTCTACTTGAATAATTTTGAATAAAAAAAAATTTTAAAATTTTTTATTCAAAAAAAAACAATTTAAAGATATATTTTATATAATAAATAAGAATGAATTTTGTATGCGAATTTTGTGATGCTACATTTAATAAAAAATCATCATTGACAAATCATCATAAAAATGCTAGATATTGTTTAATTAAAAGAGGTAAAATTGTAGTAGAACAAGTTGAAGAAACGTTTTATAATTGTAAATATTGTAAAAAAGTTATGGTTACTAAGCAAAGTTTAAATAATCACTTACAGTCATGTATAACAAAATATGAAGTTTTATATAAAGAAAAAGAAGAAGAAATATTAAAATTGCGACAAGAACATAAAGAACAAATAAAAGAACTACATGATAAAATAGAAAGATTGGCAATGAGAGCAATAGAAAAACCAACAAATCAAACAACAAATAATCTTATTCTTTCACCAATAGATTTAAGCCAAGAACATATATCAAAGGTTATAGCTGAAAAATTTACAAAAGAACATTTCTATGACGGTCAGGCTGGAGTAGCAAGATTTGCTTTTGATAATATTCTTAAAGATAAGGATGGAAAACTAGCTTATGTATGCACTGATGTAGCAAGGCATATATTTAAGCATGTAGATGAAAATGGAGAAATAGTAAAAGATGTAAGGGCAAGTAAATTAACAAAAAAGCTTACAGCAGATGTAAAGAAGATGTCAGGTCAAATAGTTATTAAAAAGACAAAGGAAGAAGAAGAGGCTAAAGTAAATTGTTCTTTTTTTCTAACAAAGAAGATGGAGGAAATAGCTGCAATAGATCAAGATAATTCAAAGTTTAGAATGGAGCTAGCAAATCTAACAGTTGAAAAATAATATTTTTAAATAAAAAATGATTTTTAAAGATAGAATTATTTCTAATAAATAAAATGTCTTTAGAATGTGAATTTTGCGAATCTAAATTTATAGGAAAATCGGCTTTAAAAAATCATCAAAAAACAGCAAAGTATTGTTTGATAAAAAGAGGTAAAATAGTGATAGTGGAAGTAGATCAAGAACCAAAAGAAGTAATATTTGAATGTAAATATTGTAATAAAAAGCTAGCTAGTAAGCAAAATTTAAATATACATTTACAGACATGCATACCTAAATATGAGTTTTTATTTAAGGAAAAAGAAGAAGAAACTGAAGGTTTAAAAACAACCAATAAAATACTTGAAAGTGATATTATTAAATTACAAGAAGAAATAAGTAAATTAAAAGATGAATTAAAAACATTACACGAACAAAATTTAAAAAAAATACAGGACGAAAATAAAGATAATAAAAAGAAGATAGATACAATGACAAAGAAGTATGTAAAAAAACAAGAGCGTATCCAATATGAAGTTCCAAATGTAATATATATACTTACAACACCGTCTTTAAAAAATGAGAGGAGATATATACTAGGAAAAGCAGGAAATTTAACAGACAGGTTATCAACATATAACAAGACAGATGAGCATCAGGTGGTATATTACCAAGGGTGTGTAGATTTAGAGAGTATGGCATTAGTGGAGAGTTTGGTTTTTAAAAGATTAAAGGAGTATAGAGAGAGGGCAAATCGTGAGCGTTTTATATTACCGGAAGATAAGGAAATTGATATTTTTATTGATGCTATAAAGAAAAGTATAGAGTTTATAAAAGAAAAATGATATTCAATTTTTATAATAAAAATTATAAAAATGTATTACGATTTTTTTCTATCTAGAAGTGGTTTATGTTTAGACTCAAGAATATTAGATTCTGGAACATAAGTCATAAATTTATATGCTTCTAATTGACAAATAACGTCTGAAAGATCGTCCTTTTTTGATTTTGTTTTTATGTTATCCATGACGTCGGATTCGTGTCTTATAGTAAGTATTCTATAAGCTTCTTCAACAGCCCATTTTTTTCTTTCAGGCTTACTCATTTTAATTAATTTGCCTTTTTTATCTAAAACTTTTTTAGGTGCGCCTAAAATTTGGGTTTTATGATACGCAGGAAATTCAACTGTTTTTTTGAATCTACCATATTTGAATATAAAGTAACTATAGCAATGTTGTCCTAATTTTACAGCCATGGGGTTTCTGTTTTTACCAAAGCTCATTTGCATTTCAATAACAAAAGTATCGCATTTATCCCAGTATTCAGCATATTTATCAAGGTGATCTACCATGTTGTGGAATATTTCTTTATCAAGGTATTTTGATTTATCGGAGTTGATTGTGAGGTCGGCATTAACATGTAATACGGTTTTACCATTTTTATATACTGTTTCCATAGTATTTTTAAAGCGTTCTTTACAAGTTCCGTCAGCGTTATATCGTGAGTCTTTAGGTATGTTTTTAATTTGTGATAATTGAGTGTGATCAAATTCTTGAATGTAAAAAGCAAAGTTTTTTTTACCAATGTCAAAACTTGCTATCCATATCATTTAATTTTAGATCTTTAGATCTTTAAATATATAAATCTAAATTTATATATTTCCAATAATAGCTATAATGTCTTTTTTTAGCTTCAAATCAAGTTTTGACATAATGACAATATCTTTTAGCGTAGTATTTTTAATAGAAGGAAAAAATTTATTTTTAAAAAGTTTATGACGTGTAATAATTGTATTAATATGATAACATAAACTTTTATTAGTGTTTCTGTTTTCAAATAATTCTAGTAAAACAATATACATGATTTCATAATCATTAAAGTCTAAAAGTTTTGTAAATATATCAAAATGTCTAGTCACCTTTTCCATTTAATATTAAAAAGAAACTAATTTTCATTTTATTTTTTTATATTGTGTTTATGCTTTTCGGTTTTTATAGGTGTTTCAGGAGGAAGAGGTATTGTATCGGCTTGTGTGGCGGTTATAGCAAATTCTGGAACGACTTCATGTAAAGTTTGTGTTGAAATAGCTTCATTATTCTTTTTGAATTCAAGAAGTTTGCTGTCAATTTCTTGGACGAAAGTTTCTAATTTACTGACAATGATAGCGTCGTCTTGATAAGTCTGTTGTAAGTTTATAATACCTTTTTTCATGTTGTTAATGTCTTCAATAACGTTAATACACATTGATATATCAGAAAGTTTTGAAGTTATCATGTATAATTTGAGTAGGTGAAATACTTGGGTAAGTGTGTCTGCTATAAAAGTTATAGTGTTTGTTCTAGTGTCTTGATAGTAGAAAGATCTACTTATTCTTGATATTAAGCTATCATTTTGTATAAAAAATCCTGCTTTAGTATTGATTTTTTCACCTTGTTTAATTTTAGAAATGAATTTTATTTTTGCAATTAGATCTACATTATCACACATTTACTATAAAAATTTATTAGTTTAAATATCTTTTATTTTGTATAAGCAGTGTCAAATTCAAGATAGCATCTGTCATCGTCTCCGTATAGAGGGTGTCCTATAGTGTATTGTGGAATACCGCTGCCTGGATCTTGTTTTACTTTTTCTGAAGAAAATTTTTGTTTGGTTTGTATGTTATTAGCAACTTCGTGTATAAAGCGTTTTATTTCACCTTCATCATGGGGACCATTGTATTTCATGAACGGTTTTCCATTGACGTATAAGATAATGTATGGGACATATGTTATAGGAGCAATAGTATCTCTAGCTAATTTGATACATTCTTTGTTAGTGCTAACATTTATCATTCCAAATTGGCAGCCTCCAATAGTTCCAGGGAGTCTTTTGAAAATAGGAATTAGATTTTTACAATGAGTGCACTGTGTAGAGTAAAATAATACCAATGAAAAGCCAGGTATTTGGTGACAAAGAATATTGCCTTTTGTTCCTTGTAAGACGTTAAAGTCTTCGGTTGTAAGAAATAATAATCCGCTCATTTAATATTTTATATTATATAAATATTGTATTTAAATAAGAAAAGTTTTTTTATTATATATAATAAAAAATGCAACAGCCAATTAAAGTATATAAACCGAGCGGTTCTTTTGGTAAGTTAAGCAATCAGTATAAGAAATTGATTGATATAAATGGAGAAAAGTGGAAAACGGTATCAAATTACGTATATGCAAATTTACTAAAAAATCCTATATATAGATTAAACATAAAAAATGTAGATTATCCTGATAAATTATACAATGAATATACCAAAATGTATAAAAAGAGTATTAATGATACATTATGGGATGCTTATTCTATTGGATACGCACATTTATGTGATAAAAATCCTGTATTATCAAAAACATTATTACAGACAGGCCAATCCAATCTTATATATAGAAGTGATAATATATTAATAGGCGTAAATAGTGAAGGAAAAGGAGACAACATTATTGGTAAAGTTTTGGAAAATTTACGATATAGAATTAAAAATACTCTTGCCAAACAACGTAAAGAAGAGTTAAAGGATAAAAGAAATGATAAATTATATAAAGCATATATAACATATGTATATTTAAAAGATTTATTATATGCTGGAAATAATTTAAATGAATTTGAAGATATGACTTTTAAAGATATTATTGAAAATAAGATAGGAGATAATGTAATAAATAAGGATTTATTTTTATCAAATATTGTTTCTACTATGCCTTTTTTTATTAATGAAGTAATAGATGATGAAGATATAAATACACTTATTTCTATTGTAAAAAAGAATGAATTAAGAAAATTTAGCAAGATTCTATATAATAAAAAGAGACTAATTGTTTTGAATCTATACATAGAGTATCTTATAGATCAACAATATCCAGACTTATCCCCAGAGAATAAAAAACTAGCACAGCAACAAACATTAAGACAATTAAGTAAAGAACAAGAGATAGAAATGTCTGAAAAATTATATTCTAGTTGGAAAGAGAACTTATTACCTGAAGAATTAAATGAAAAAATTGATAAAAATGTAGATGAAGTTTTAGCAGCTCCTCCATTAGCAGAAATTGAAGAAGCCGAAGGTGCTTTTATTAAGAAAAGAACTCCAGATAATAAACAGACTAAACGACGTATATCTGATACTGATAATTTACATAATATTTCTCAAATTAGACGCCTGATAGATTTAATTGATTCTACAGATAGTGATTCAAATAAAAAACAAGCTGACTCTATATTAGCAATATTAGATGGACCAAATGGTTTTTCTGGATATATTGACAGGCAAAATAAAAGAGTTGAAGAAATTAATCAAATGATTAGTTCTAATATAGGTGATAAGACTGAATTAACTAGAGAAAGAGATGCTATAATAGCAGAAGGATTTTATAATATAAAACCTGAAACTATTGACGCAAGAACAAAACAAATGAGAAAATCAGTTGAATCTTTAATGGAGACATATAATATTGAAAGAGCACTTAATTTAGAAAAATTTATAAAATTGACTAGAAATGAAGATGTTAATTTAGTTAAAAGAGGTATAATATCTCAAGAAGAAGCAGATATTAATTTTGAGAGAGAAATGGTTAGATATATAATAGATAAAAAACAATATATTGATCAACTAGTAGAAGATGTAGAAGAAAAAGAAGAGGAGAAAAAAATTCATAAAAGACCTATTATAACCGAGAAAAAAATAGGTGGTAAAGAAACAGTTTATCAAGAAGGAGATATTATAGCTGTAGATATAGGTGTTAAAAAAATAGGGGAATCTTTTAAAGGATTTTCACCAGACCAATTTTCAATGCTTACTATAAATAATTTTGTATATCCTACAATTTCTCATTATGCAACAACTTCACTATATTATCATATGATTTTAGCTATTCCAAATATGGAAGAAGCTTATAAGAGAATACTTATAAATCCTGAAAATATAGGGGCATCTGTTCCAGAAGATTTTAAAAATCTTTATACTATATCAAGTGAATATGGTATTGTAGTTAATATAGACCGTGATCATTTTGAAAAATATAATGCTGAGATAGCTATGGAATATAAATTTAGGGATGATGATTTACAAGATTTGTTATTAGAGACAAAAGATGCTGAAATAATATATGAAGATTTAGTTGATTCAATACTTGGAATAGGGCCACTAAAAGATGGTTTAAATTTTGTTGGAAAACAACTTGTAATTATTCGCGATCGTATAAAAATTAGTAGAGAAGATCTTACAAAACCAATAGTTAGTTCAGCTGAAATGCTAAAATTTATCAATTCATCTCCTGTAATGAGAGTATGGGCTGAACAAAATATAATAGAGATGTCTAATATAGTTAATATATTATCAAATTATACAGAGATTGATAAGACTAAATTAACTCTTTTTGTATTACGTAATTTTAGCAATAATACAGAAATTATACAATTTAAAAATAAAGAAGGTGATAAACCTTTTATTAAGGATATTATTATAAATTCTACTGTATTTAATAATGTTAGTGAGTATATGTTAAATTTTGTAGTAGAATATTTTAAAACATATATTTTTTCTAAATTAACCTTACTCATACGTGATAATCAAATAAATACAGGTGAAGATATAATCAATTTTATTACAACACAAGAGCAGAATAAAAATATATTGAGTAATAAATGTAATCCTATAATATTGCCTCAACTTGATAATTGCATTTTAAATGCTCTTATCAATATAATAGGTGCTATTAAAACACTAGATGAGAATATTGATATGGAAGATTCTGTTAAAATTGCTGGTTCTATTATTTTAGGAGAAAATATACTCCATAACGCTGTAGTAAATGATGTTCTTGAAGAGAATAGAATAAATATATTATTAGCTATAGAAGATATTAAAGGTGACTATAATATTGATGAAACAATAAGTTTATTAATGGGTATGGTTAATATAATCAAAAACTTTGAAAGTGAGAATAAGATAAAAAATATCAATAAATATAATCTTATAAAACCTTCTATAGGGAGGTTTTTCTTTGTTAAGTATCCTCCAGCTCCGGATAGTAAAAAAATAAAAAATAAAAAATGATTTATAATTTCTTATATTTACAAAAATATAAAAAAATGACAAAATGTAAAGGTAAAGATTGTAAAAAGGGTGCTTCTTTTAATTATCCAGGTGAGCTACGTAGATTTTGTGCTACTCATAAAACAGATGGAATGATAAACGTAGTAACAACAGTAAGAGTATGTAATGAAGCTGATTGTAAAAAGGGTGCTTCTTTTAATTATCCAGGTGAGCTACGTAGATTTTGTGCTACTCATAAAAAAGATGGAATGATAAATGTAGAAAGAAAAGTAAGAGAAGTATGTAATGAAGCTGATTGTAATAAACAAGCTAGATTTGCTAAACCTGATGAATTAGTTAGATATTGTGGAACACATAAAAAGGAAGGAATGATAAATGTATATATGAAAATTTGTAATGAACCAGATTGTAAAAAATATGCTTTTTCTGGATATAATAAATGTGGAAAACATGGAGGAGGAAAAAGATGTAATGAACCTGATTGTGGAGCTTTTGCTAGAGCTAAAAGTGATAAATGTGTAAAACATAAAGGCGGAAAAAGATGTAATGAACCTGGTTGTGGAGGTGGTGCTTTAGGTAATACCGATAAATGTGGAAAACATGGAGGAGGTAAAAGATGTAATGAACCTAATTGTAAATCTTTAGCAGAAAGTAAAACTGGTAAATGTTCTAAACATAAAGGCGGAAGAAGATGTAATGAACCTGGATGTGAATCTGGTGCTGTAGGTAAAACTGATAAATGTAAAAAACACAAAGGAGGAAAAAGATGTAATGAACCTGGTTGTGAATTTGGTGCTGCTGATAATAAAACTAGTAAATGTGGAAAACACGGAGGTGGAAAAAGATGTAATGAACCGGATTGTAAATCTTTAGCTCAAGGTAAAACTGATAAATGTATAAAACACGGTGGTGGTAAGCGTTGCAACGAACCAGGTTGTGAATCTAAAGCTAGAGAAAAAAGCGATAAATGTATAAAGCATGGTGGTGGTGAAAGATGTCCTAATTGTATTAATTGGATTGATTCAAGAGTAGGATCAATTAAATATGATGGATATTGTGCCACGTGTTTTAAGAGAGTGTTTCCAGAAGATGAAAGATCTAAAGTTATATATTTACACACAAAAGAAATTCGTGTTAGAAATGCTATCAATGATAAGTTTGATGGGTTTATTCATGATAAGCCCTTATATACAGGAAATTGTGATTGCACCCATAGAAGACGTATAGATCATAGAAAGTTGATTGGTAATACAATTTTAGCGATTGAAACAGATGAACGTGGTCATAGTGGTTATGACAAAAAAGATGAAATAATTAGGTATGATGACGTATATATGATTCATAGTGGAAAGTGGATATTTATTAGGTTTAATCCAGATGGTGATAAGAAAATTGATATGGAAGATAAGTTAGAAAAGCTTATAGATACAATAGAGGAACAACTAGGTAGAATTAAAAATGAAGAAAATGAAAACCTTTTAGAAATAATAAAGTTGTATTAAAGTTTGAAAATAATTTTAAATAAATATATTATTTAAAATGTAATTAAAGAATATATTTATAAGTCTAAAATTATAATAAAAAATTGAATAAGATTTATTATTAGAAAAATAAAAATGATATTTAAATAGATAAAAATATGAAAAAAATCAAAAATGGCTAGTTCTTTAGTGGATATTACTGTGCGAACATTTATAGATAAAATAGTATCAGAGTATAGTATTGAGAAAAGTGAATTAATTATGTTATGGGAAGGTATGAATAAAACCGAAGATGGGTCTAAAGTAGAAAAGAAATATGATAGAGATAGTCTTGAAAAATTGACTAAACCTCTTTTAGTAGAAATTTGTAAAGAAAAGAATATTAAACATACTGGGACAAAGGGTGAAGTCGTTGATCGTATTATTGCTAATGTTAATGGAGAAGAAACAAAGGTTGTAGAAACAAAAAAGAGAAAAGTTGAATCTAAACCAGCTCAAAAACAAACAGTTGTAGCACCACCTCCTGATGTAAAAGACA
>Ga0214921_10011290_pt1 | contig 10879 bp, 8 predicted proteins | sample LL1505_MetaG_FD_177992 | JGI IMG/M metagenome (GOLD analysis project Ga0214921, IMG submission 177992) | Freshwater microbial communities from Lake Lanier, Atlanta, Georgia, United States - LL-1505 | ecosystem: Environmental > Aquatic > Freshwater > Lake | place: USA: Georgia | collected 2015-05-28
CCTAATTCTTACAAGCTCTGTCATGCTTGCAAGCCCAACCGCCTTAATGCCGGCAAGACCGTAGACTATCTTGCCGTCCACAACCGCAAATCTTGCAAAAGATTTATTAATGTTTGGCAGGACTATCTCAAAACCCATATCCCGTGCCTCGGTGATAAAAATGTTAAGGTCTTGGTCGTTATCAATATCCATGTTAAGGCAGGCGGTTAAAAACTGCAATGGATAATGTGCCTTTAAATAAGCCGTTTGATATGATATTACTGAATAAGCAGCAGCGTGGGATTTGTTAAAACCATAGCCTGCAAATTTTGCTATGAGGTCAAATATTTCATCAGCTTTTTCCTTTGATATGTTATTTTTTGATGCACCTTCAACAAAAATTGCTCTTTGCTGGTCCATCTCTTCTTTAATTTTTTTACCCATCGCCCTACGCAGCAAGTCTGCTTGCCCAAGGCTGTAAAGTGCCAAAACCTGTGCAACACGCATCACCTGCTCTTGGTAGATTATAACCCCATATGTCTCGTTTAACACCTCGGCAAGCAAGGGGTGCGGGTATTCAATTTGCTCCTTGCCTATTTTACGATTGATGTAGCTTGGAATGTTCTCCATCGGCCCCGGGCGGTTAAGCGAGGTAAGAGCAACTATATCCTCAATTTTGTCTATGTGCATTTGCCTCATGGCACTGCGGCAAACAACACTATCTAACTGAAACACCCCCCTTGTAAAGCCATCCTGCAACAACTTAAAAACCTTTTGGTCACGCATGTTGATGCGTGATATATCAACATCATCACCGCATTGCTCCTTGATAAACTTGATTGTATTTGCAATTACCGTTAGTGTTTTAAGTCCTAAAAAATCAAATTTTACAAGTCCTATCGCCTCAGCTGGCTTCATGTGGTAGCCCACGGCGTTCATCTCATCATCGTCCCCCCTGTAAAGCGGGGCGATTTCAACAAGATTCTTATCCCCAATTATCACACCTGCAGCATGGGTTGAAGTGTGCCTGTTAAGCCCCTCAACCTTAAGAGCTATGGTTGTTAGTCTTTTAATGTTGTCGTCATTTTGAATTTGCTCCTGCAGGGTTTTATCCATATCAATTGCCTTTTGCAGGGTTACTGGGTCAACAGGGTTAAAGGGCACAAGCTTGCAAATTCTATCAACTTCGTTGTAGGACAGCTGCAAAACTCTACCAACATCCTTAAGGGCTGCCCTAGCTTGCAGCTTACCAAAGGTTATTATTGATGCAACATTACCTTCGCCGTATTTGTTTTTTACATAGTCTATTGGCATTGAGCGTTTTTCTTGGCAAAAGTCTATATCAAAGTCTGGCATTGATACACGCTCTGGGTTCAAAAATCTTTCAAAAAGCAAGCCGTAATACAAAGGATCAAGATCTGTAATATACAAAACCCAAGCAATAATGCTACCGGCACCACTACCACGCCCCGGCCCCACCGGAACATTATTTGCCTTGCTCCATTTTATAAAGTCGGAGACAATCAAAAAGTAACCAGCAAAACCCATTTTTACTATCACACTTAGCTCGTATTCAAGGCGTTTTGCGTAGTCTTGTTCAGTAAAGCCATCCGCTACACCGCTATGCTCTATACGTTTTTTAAGCCCCTCTTTGGCTTGCATTTCAAGCTCCTCGTTCTCGCTAAGCCCGCTCTCGGTTTTAAAAGGAGGCAGCATTGGCTTACGCCCAAGCGGATAAACATTGCACCTGCGGGATATGTTAAATGTGTTTTCAAGAGCGGCGGGGATATCGGCAAAGGCTTCAAACATCTGCTCTTTAGACCTAAAAAATTCTTGTTTTGACGATACATCTCTGTCCTGCTCTGCAAGATACCTGCCTTCGCCAATGCAGGTTAGTACATCATGTGCTTCAAAATCCTCTGGATTTTTAAAGTAGATTTCATGCCCCGCACAAATTGGCAGAGAGAGATTTTTTGCAATGTCAAAAATATCTTCCTGAATTTGCACCTCGTGCCTAATGCCAGTTCTTGTAATTTCAATGTAAAAATCATCGCCAAAAACCTCACGCATTGCAGCGGCAAATTTAAAGGCATCATCTTTTTGCTCCTTTAATAATAACTTGCCAACCGTGCCCTTTACCGATGCCGAGAGTGCAATTATACCATTCGTTCTTGCTTTATCAAGGTATTCAAAAGGCAGGGCTCTGGCAAGATTTTTATCTATACAAGGCTGACTTGAAAGCCACAAGAGGTTTTTATAACCCTCGTCATCCTTTGCAAAAAGATTAAGGTTTGCCTCAAGCCCGTTATATTTTAAATTTACCTTGCAGCCGATGATTGGCTTAATTTTTTTTGATAAGCAAGCCTTGCTAAACTCAAAGGAGCCAAACATGTTAAAGTCATCACACATGCCAAGGCAGTCCATATCAAGTTCCTTTGCAATTATAGGGGAATCGTCGTAAAATATCGTCCCCCGCGACACCGAATACTCAGTTTTAACCTGTAAGTGATTGTATTGCAGAGACATAAATCAATAAATATTTTTTTACAATATAATTTAAAAGCAAGCTTGCTAGTTGTCAAATAATATTGTTTTCAATGTTTTTAAAGAAGAGTATCACTGTGAAAAATAACATCGTTACAAAATGCTTTATTTTTAGCTTTATAAAAAGCAGATTTTTTTCTTTCTTTGAATGTTTTTTCAACCTTATGCCTAAGAATCTCTTGGTCAAAAATTGAAAGATCCTGCTCAGATGGTGTTTGTATTCTATTTTTTGCAATTTCTATGTAGTTTGCAGAAATATCTATTCCGCAAAAATTGCAATTTAATAATTTTGCCGCCAATAAAGTTGTTCCACTTCCGCAATAAGGATCTATAATGTTAGCATTTTGAGCACTTTTAATAACAGAAAATATACATCTTGTTGGTAAGTCTATAGGGAAAGGAGCTGGATGTTGAGATTTTTGCTCAGGTCTTAATCTCCAAATAGAAGTCATAAGAGCGTGTTTTGAATCGAGCTCTTCACCAATTAAGTTATTATTAAGAGGCTTGTACAACCAGTACACTCTTTCTTCAACCTGCCAAAAACGCCAACCTCTGATATTGGCAGCTATCATTCTATCCCAAATAATTTCCTGCCTAATACACCATTTAGTTTTGCAAATCCATTCAAATGGATGTATCATTTTTCCTTTATTCCATCTAATTTTATGATTATAAAAAAAACTGCCACCATCTTTTGTAACTCGGTATAACTCATTTAATACATTAATTTGATTTAATTGATAATCTTCTTCCGACATCGTGTCGCTAAAAGAGTCATAGACAACACTGGAGACCATCCAGCCTTTATTTTTTTCTTGTTTGTTATAAGGTGGAGATGTAACGCCGCAATCAAAAACAGAGCTTGGAATCTGTTGTAAAACTTTCAAACTATCCCCATGTATTATTTTGTTTGCGTAAGTATCCATTGAAAAAATTTAGAATTTATATAACTTTTATATGTAAGAAGCTCAGCTTTTGATATTAAAAAATTAATTTTTATAGATTTTTCATTGATAAAATTTTTATAATCAAAATCAGCACTTCTAAGGTAAGAATTTTTTACATCTCCAGATGGAAACTTTCTTTGTAGCTTTGACTTTAAATTTAGAGTAAAATCATGGCTGTTAAACGGAAACTCAAAAATATAAATTAACCTTCCATCAATAAAGCCACTTATTAATAAATTTGGATTATTTTGTATATCTTTTTCAAATCTAGCCCAAGTGTAATCAGTAAAATTACCACCGCCATTCAGTAAAGATGGCTTACTTTTTCTTTCCTTTTTTTTATACCTTTCTAATTCTAAAGTATCTATATTTTTTGGTTTTGCTTCGCAGGATACACTTTTGCCTCCGATTTGCGTTGCATGTCTATAACCATTGTATCCAATCTTATCAGATGAATGATTGTAGCCAGAAATGCTTACAGTAACAAACTCTCTTACGGTTGATGAGTTTTTGTCATTTATATAGATCGTTAGTAAGTCATTAAACAATGCAATAATAGAGTCTTTTGACATCTTAAGTAATTCTGTATTTAACTCTATATGACTTGCTGTTGCGTATAACTTTATAACTTCAGCAAGATTATTATTGATATTCATTTTTAAGTCATAAATATTTTTTTACAATACACTTTAAAAGCAAGCTTGCTAGTTGTCAAATAATATTGTTTAATTCCACTGATGCTCACAATACAAAGCAAATCATTAGTCCATAAAAAAAAATTAAAAAAAGATTGACACATATTTTTTTTTGCTTAGATTTAGTTTGCTCTGTATTGCTACAAAATTTTGTAGTTTATGTATGATGCGGTCGCGTGTTGTTGCGTTAATATCATTTATTATGTTGCGTAAATTTGCCATTGGCATTTTATAGCAACTAGGCACAATGGGCTCTAGTTGCAATTATTGCATTTAGTTTTAGCCTTTTTATGTGTTTAATAGATGGTTCAAAATCAAAATAATATAGAAAAACTCCTTACATCCAAAGCCGTAATATCGATTTGCTTGGTGGTATTTGGTAGTTTTAAGCCAAGAGCCCTAAATGCTCTTGTTTTTGCCGTAGTTAAAAATAAACAAATCTTGAGCGACATTGCAGCAAAATGCAAAAAGCAAGCAAAGGATTTTGTTAAGCATGAAGATAAAATTCGTGCTTTTTTACAATTAAACAAAGATGAATGCAAAGATCTTTGCCTTGCACACAAGTCTTTAATTACCTACGACTCCTTAAAAACAATGCCATTGCAGCAGATGGTTGTTTTGTGTCTTTTAATTTTTGCCGCAGAGCACGAGTGGGAAGACGAAAGCGACAATCAAGACGAAAGTAGGTATTTTGACTACGAAATGGACTTTGACAATCTTGATGATTTTTTAACATGGCTTGAGGTTGTAGAGCTTAGCGAGGAGGCCAAGCAAAAAGACGATAATGAAGGTGCGGATCACGAAGACTTAGACGATCTTGAAGATTACAAAAATCCCTTTGGTGATGATGACATATCTGAGGAAACTGAAATTGAGGACCTTGACCTTGATTTTGAAATTGACTTAACCCTTTGCGATGATTACGAAGCCAAAGACCAAGAAGAATTGGACTTGCAGGATAAAAACCAAGCTTTAGACGAAGGTGATTTAACAACACAAGAAGTAAGCGAAGGTGCCGAGCAGGAAGCTAATCTTGATGCTGAGCTTGTAATTAAGGATGGCGAGGATGACCTTGCAAAAGATGATGAGGTGGTGCAAGATAAAGAGCCACAGGAAGACCAAGAAGAGGAAGTTACATTGACGCTAGAATACAACGATGATTTAGATGATGGTATTAATAGTAATTTTGAATCTTTTATGGAATCGCTTGCTGAGTCTCTGTCTCAATTAACTGATGACGACAAGGATAATGCAACATATTACAACATCAATCAAAACCATGCCAGTGGATATGCCTCAAAAAACTCAAGAGCAAGTCTTAGCTATGCTAATTTTGCGTAATGATAAAAAAATTAAAAAAAATATTGACAAATTATTTAGTTTTTGTTAAATTTTACCTAGCATAAAAAAAGCACTACTTGGTTTTTATGGCTTAGTAGCTTTGCATTGGCCCCATCGTCTAGAGGTCTAGGACATCACCCTTTCACGGTGGTAACACGGGTTCGAATCCCGTTGGGGTCACCAATTAAAATATCAATTAAAATGCTAAATTAAAATCATCCGTATTAAAAAAATACCATATCTATTTGACAATTAAAAAAAAATATTACAACCTTGATAAGTAGGTTTATGTTTTGCGATTTTGTGTTTTTGTGTGTTTTGCTAAAATGTCAATATCTTATTTTTCAATACTATCGTTTATAGTTTTTTGCATAGGGGTTTTTGGGCTTGTTATAAACCGTAAAAACATTATCATGAACCTTATATCCATTGAAATAATGATACTTGCTGCCGGTATAAACTTTATATCCGCTTCAAAGTTTTACAATACATCCTCGGGCCATGTTTTTGTTATGTTTGCACTTAGCATTGCTGCATGCGAGGTGGCGGTGGGCTTGTCGTTTTTAACGCTTTATTTTAAGTCCAGCGGTAGTATTGATGTTAACGAAATTAGTAAATTAAAAGATGAATAATTTGTTTGAACTTGAAGGTAAAAAGGTTTTAATCACCGGTGCCACCGGTGGTATTGGTGGTGCAATTGCTGATGCTTTTTTGGAACTTGGGGCGGTTTGCGTGTTAAGCGGGTCAAATCAGGTAAAGCTTGATGCACTTAAAGCAAAATATGCAGCTTATGAAGGTAGAGTTTTTTTTGAAGCCTGCAACCTTGCAAACACAACCGAATGCGAGGCTTTGGTTGAAAGCTCAATAGCTAAAATGGATGGGCTTGACATTTTGATTGCAAACGCCGGCATTACAAAGGATGGTATTTTTGTTAGAATGACAAACGACCAATGGCACGATGTAATCAACACAAATTTAACTGCAAATTTTGTGCTTTCAAGGTCGGCAGTTAAGCATATGATGCGTAAAAAATTTGGTAAAATTGTCTACATATCATCAATTGTTGGTCTTAGTGGCAACGCTGGGCAGGTTAACTATTCGTCATCAAAAGCTGGGCTTGTTGGTATGGCTAGGTCTATTGCTTTGGAATATGCTTCAAAAAACATCACTGCAAATGTTATAGCTCCCGGTTTTATAAAAACGGATATGACAAGCGGGCTAAACGAGGAGCTAATAAACAAAAACATACCTCTTGGCAAACAAGGTTCGCCAGTTGATATTGCAAACTCTGCTGTATTTTTAGCTAGCAAGATGGGGGAGTATATTACCGGCGAGGTTTTGTCTGTCAACGGCGGCATGTATATGTCGTAATATCAAGGCTTTTTAAGTATTTAATTTAAAGGTTTTATGGGTGCAAAAGATGGGCTTTTAGCCTTTGGCAACTTTATTACAAAACTCAAAAAATCTACTTTTTTTCTTGGCTCCGTCTTTTTTACCCTATCAGTTTTTAGCTTTTTAGCCTTAGTGTCCTACACATCCTTGGACGAGAGCTTTAATGTAATTAGTAAATACCCCGTGCAAAACATAATGGGTAGAGCCGGATCTTATTTTGCGGACTTTGCTCTGCAGTACTTTGGGCTTTCATCTTTTTTTACTCCTTTTTGGACTGGTCTTGTATCCTACGACTTTTTTAGCCGTGGCATAACATCTTTAAAAAACAGATTTCTAGGTTTTATTGCCGCACTTTTTGCTTTAGGACTTATATTATCCTTTTTAAAACCCTACACTTACTACTTTGAATACCCCCTTGGCGGATATTTAATGACAGATGTATTGTCCTCTATATCCAATATCTACGCCCAAGTCATTATTTTTGCAATTGTGCTTTTTGTGGCAATTTTATCAGTGTTATATTCCTGCGAAAAAACAGAATATCTTTCAATTGTATCAGTTAAAGGTTTTCAAAAAGATGGCGGAGCAAAAAACCTTGAAGTGCGTCTTAAAAAAAACGGCGAGGCTTCATTTGTAAATCTTGATAATAATTTGCTTAAATCTAATAAAATTCATCAAGATAGCAATAATACTCAAGCATTAAACGCGGACTCGCTAGCTTACCACGATGCTAATTTACAATCCTTAGATTTAAACAGCCAAGCAAACAAGCCTGCGGACATTAAAAGTAAGCTTACCCACAATTCCATAACAGTCTACAAAGCTCCCCCTTACGACATACTAAATATGCAGGCTCAGGACCAGCAGCTTAAAACAATTGAAAACATCAACGATGCAAAGCTTACAAAGGATAAGCTTTTAGCCTGCCTTATGGATTTTGGCGTTGGCGGTAGGATAGTTTCTATACAGGTGGGTCCTGTGATTAGTGTTTTTGAGTTTGAGCCTGAGTCTGGCATTAGGGCATCAAGAGTTATGGGCTTAAATGAAGATGTTGCAAGGTATCTTAAGGCTCCATCGTGCCGCATAAGCCAGCTTAACACAAAAGGTGCACTTGGTATTGAGGTGCCAAATCGCATAAGGGAAACTGTGTTTTTACGCGAAATTTTTGAAACACAAGAATATAAGGACACCTCAAACACCCTCCCAATAACCTTTGGTAAAACCATGGACGGAGTTGTGTTTTTAGCCGACCTTTCCAAAATGCCACACTTGCTTATCGCTGGAACAACTGGCTCCGGCAAGTCCGTTGGAATCAATGCAATCATCATGTCGCTTTTATTTAGGCTTTCGCCAGAGGATTGCAAGTTTATAATGATTGACCCAAAGATGCTTGAGCTTTCGGTTTACGACGGCATTCCGCACCTGCTTATGCCAGTTATTACCGATGCAAAAAATGCCGTAATGGCACTAAAATGGGTTTTGGACGAGATGGAGGCTAGATATAGAAAAATGTCTAAAATTGGCGTGCGTAACATAGCAGGCTACAATGCAAAAATTAAAGCAAATCCATCTAGCGGGCTTGACAAAATACCATTTATCATCGTTGTTGTTGACGAAATGGCTGATCTTATGATAGTATCCGGTAAGGCGGTTGAGGCATCAATACAAAGACTATCCCAGATGGCAAGGGCGGCTGGGATACATTTAATTCTTGCAACTCAAAGACCAAGTGTTGATGTTATAACTGGTGTTATCAAAGCAAACATGCCTACAAGGCTTAGCTTTCAGGTAACTAGCGGTATTGATAGTCGTACCATTCTTGGCTCGCCTGGGGCGGAGCAGCTGCTTGGCATGGGGGATATGCTATTTATGCCTGCAGGTACAAAGATGATAAGACTCCACGCTCCTTTTGTTGCAGATTCGGAGGTTGCATCGGCTGTTGACTTTTTAAAATCACACAACCCAGAACCTATTTATGTTGACCTATTTACAGCAACATCCGGCGGAGATACCATACCAGAGCAAGGCTTTACTCGCAGGGAGGAAAAGCTTGAAAATCAAATGTTTATGGGCAGCAAGGGAATATTTGACGATTTTGAGCCAGAGGTGCAAGATAGCGACGATGCAATCTACAACAAGGCTGTTGCAGTTGTAGTGGAGGAAAGAAGGACATCAATTAGCTACATACAACGCAGGCTACGCATTGGCTTTAACAAGGCTGCCGGCATGATTGAACGCATGGAGCAGGATGGGCTACTTGGCAAGCCAGACGACAAAGGCCGCCGCATTATCAATGAGGAATGGATAGCAAAATACAAGGAGCAAAAATAAACATTAAATTAAATTTTTTTAGAATACAATGCAAAGAGATTTAAAGAAAAATCAATTTTACATCATTAAAAACGGAGCCGTTGATTGCATGATATTTAAAAAAGGCTTCTCCTGGTCTGTATTTTTTTGGTCTTGGTGTGGCGTGCCATTTTTTAAGCGAGGCTTTAAAACTATTGGCATTTTATCTTTAATTTTTTTAGCTTTTTATGCTTTTAACTGCTATCTTTATATTAGCGGTTACCTTAGGCACATCAACTCGGTTGACACCTCGGCAATTTCTAATGTTGAGGACTTAAAACAGGCTCTTAAATATACATCGCTACCTAAAAAATTGCAGTCGTGGCTTGACATAATTGCCATAATTGCCGCCATAATATCTGGCTTTTTTTGTGATAAAATTGCCACCAAAAACCTCTGCAAAAACGGGCTTTGGCGTATTGAGGCAACAGATGAATCTTTTAAAAAGCAAATTAAAATTTGGGCCAAGATTAATTTTTAGCTAGATAGAATAACGCCCTATTTGCAAATCTGCATTTTTAAAAACAAGTTAAAGTGGTTTAAAATTACTTGACTTAAGTGTTTAGCTAAAGCAAAATAAAGTGTGTAATAATATATATTGTGATTATTTGCAAAATTTATGGTGATACATTTTGACGAGAAGTTTTGGGTTGCTCTATCCTTTGCAATCTTTTGCGTGGCAGCTTACAAGCCTTTTGTTAATCTGGTTGTTAAGGGTTTAGGTAAAAAGGCTGGGGATATTGCCCAGATGGTAAGGTCTTGCACAGAGCTTGGCAAGCAAAGCTTTACAAGGCTTGAAGGTGCTGAAAAACACTACAAGCAAGCACAAAAGCATGCTGAGGATGAAATTGCCGATGCAAAAGTTAAGGCAGATGAAATCATTTTGGATGCAAAGGTAAAAGCCAAGGCGGTTTTTGACGAGATTGAGGTTACAAATGTTACAAAAATTAAAAATCTAAAGGATTTGCATTTAAAGACTCTTGAGGCAGCTTTAATTGATGCTGTGTTTAAAAAGGTTGAGGCAAGTATCAGCGAGGATTGCGAAGCTTTGAGCGTGGCAAATCTTGCTAAAAAAATTAAGTAATTAATGTAAAATTTATGAGCTATGTTTTTACTAGCGAGTCCGTGTCCCCCGGGCACCCAGATAAGCTTTGCGATCAGATATCGGATTTGCTACTTGACCATATTTTAAGCTACGAGCCTAATGCCAGAGGTGCCTTTGAGTGCTTTGCAACAAACAACAAACTAATTGTTGGCGGCGAGTGTAGAGTTAAGGACTGGGGCATTTTGGAACACGCCTTGCTTGAAAAAAAAATCAGAGAGCACATAAAATACATAGGCTATGACGACGATGGCTTTAGGTGGAGCGATGTGAATATTGAATTTATCTTTCACAAACAATCGCCAGATATTGCAATGGGGGTTGATGAATCTGCCGAAAAGCCCGAGGGGGCCGGCGACCAAGGCATTATGTTTGGCTATGCCTGCACCGAGACTCCGCATTACATGCCATCCGCAATTTACTATTCTCACAAAATTTTGGAGACAATTTGGGACCTGTCCAAAGCTGGCAAGATAATACCTTTAGGGCCCGATGCTAAAAGCCAAGTGAGCCTTGTGTATAGCGATGCA
>Ga0214921_10011291_pt1 | contig 10879 bp, 5 predicted proteins | sample LL1505_MetaG_FD_177992 | JGI IMG/M metagenome (GOLD analysis project Ga0214921, IMG submission 177992) | Freshwater microbial communities from Lake Lanier, Atlanta, Georgia, United States - LL-1505 | ecosystem: Environmental > Aquatic > Freshwater > Lake | place: USA: Georgia | collected 2015-05-28
ATTTGCAGTCATAACAAGTAGCCAGCTGTCAGTGATGGGTACTGCGCAAATCGCTTCAATAGAGACAGGTGACTTTGCCAACCTCACTACAACTGCTATTGCCGCTTTAACTGTTAGCCAAGCTGAGAAGCTCACGACAGACCAAGTGGTTGCCTTGACCACAGATCAAGCTGCGAAGCTTAGTACGGATGCATTGAGTGCTTTGAGCTCTGCTCAGGTCTCTGCATTCCAAACTGCTGACTTGGCCCAAGTCAGTACCGCGGCTATTGCTGCAGTTACAACCGCGGCTTTAGCAGGATTAAGTGCAACGCAAGTCAGTAAATTGACTACAGCACAAATTGCTGGCTTGACAACCGACCAAGTTACTAAGCTCACAACCGACCAAGTGGTCGCTCTGACCACAGCGCAAGCAGCAGCTTTGCGTACAGACCAAGTGCAAGCGATGGGAACAGCGCAAATTAAAGCCATGGAAGCTACAGACTTTGCTAGCCTGAGCACTGCCGCTATCGCTGTCTTGACTGTTGCGCAAGGTGCTGTGTTAGCCACAGACCAAGTCGCTGGGTTAACTACAGCCCAAGCAGCCAGCTTGACAGGTGATTTGGCCGGGGTAATGAGCACTGCTCAAGTGGTTGCAATGAAAACTGCCGCCTTGTCTAGTCTCAACACTGCTGCCGTGAATGCATTGACAACAACAGCTGTGGCTAAGCTCACTACCCAACAAGTCAGCAGCATGGGTACAAACCAAATTGCCGCCTTGAGTATTGACCAAGCGATGAAGCTCACTACCGATCAGGTAGTGGCTCTTACAACTGCACAAGTCGCTGCCATCACAAGCGACCAATTGGCAAACTTGACAACCGCGCAAGTCGCGGCGATGGAAACACGTGATGTGGCCGCATTGACGACTGCGCAAATCAGCAAGTTAACAGAGACACAAGTTACTGCATTGACCTCTGGACAAGTCAAAGCCATCACAACTGCAGACGTACTGAAGCTATCTGATGCGCAATTGCAAGCAATTAGTACTAGCGGTATTGCGGCGATGACAACAGACCAATTGGCCAACATTGGGTCTTCCCAAATTGGTAAGCTGACAGTGTCGCAAGTAGCAGCCTTAGCTTCTAACCAAGTAGCCGCCATTACCACTGCCAATATGCAGCAATTAGGTAATGATATGGTGGCATCTATTACATCAGCTGCTGTGAAAGGGCTGACGACGGATCAAATCAGCACTTTGAAGACGTCCCAGTTGACATCTATGACAACAACGCAGCTGGCTAACTTGACAGTTGACCAATTGAATAGTTTGACGACTGCACAGTTTGGTAAGTTGACTGCTACGCAAGTGGCTGGTTTGACCACTGCACAAGTGAAGTCTTTAGAAACTGCTGACTTACAGCAATTGACTGCAGCTGATCAACTGCAGGCGATCACTACCGACGGTATCAAAGCTTTGACTGTTGATGAAGTAACTGCTTTGACCACCGCACAAGTTAGTAAGCTTTCGACACAACAAGTCAATTCACTTAGCGTTGCCCAATTGCAAGCAATAGAAACTGTTGACTTGCAGCAATTGACTAATGACCAAGTGCAAGCCATTACTACAGCAGGAATTAAAGGGTTGTCAGTCGACCAGGTAAGCAAGTTCACATCTGCACAGGTGCAAGCTTTGACCTCTGGCCAAGTGCTTGCTTTGACGGCCGATCAAGTTGTTGGCCTGACCACAACACAAGTGAGCAAGTTGACCGAAGACCAGATCAAAGTCATGAGCACGGCCCAGATCAAAGTGATTGCAACTGATGACATGAAAGTCTTGACTGCTGCGCAACTGCAAGCGATCACGACTGACGGCATTAAAGCATTGACTGTGGACCAAATGGCTGTGATTACCACTGCGCAAATCAGCAACTTGCTGGAGACACAGGTCAGTAAGCTGAACGTGACCCAGTTGCAGGCCTTGGCGTCTGATTCCTTGCGCGCTTTGACTGAGACGCAAGTTCAGGCCATTACCACCACGGGCATTAAAGGCCTTGGATTAGACCAAGTTGCTAACTTGACGACAAAACAAGTTGCTGCCTTGTCTACAAGCCAACTGATAAGCTTGACAGCCAGCCAGATAGATGCCTTGACTACAGCCCAGGTTAGCAAGTTAACTGCAGATCAGGTGACAGCAATGACAACAGCACAAATTCGTGCTATCGCTACCGATGATTTGCAAAACTTAACTGCGGCACAGCTACAAGCTATTACTACTGATGGCATAAAAGCCTTGACCGCAGACCAGGTTACCGCTTTGACAACTGGCCAAATTAGCCAGCTCTCAGTGGACCAAGTTGGCAAACTGAGTGCTTCACAAGTACAAGCGATCGGGACAGCAGACCTGAAGCAATTGACCAATGACCAAATTGCAGCATTGACTACGACAGCTGTCAGAGGCATGAGCGTGGATCAATTGAGTGTTGTAACAACGGCGCAGTTGGTTAATCTGACTACGGCCCAAATGGCCGTGTTGACAGCTGACCAAATTGCAGGACTGACTACCGCGCAAGTAGGCAAGTTGACTGAAACTCAAGTGGGTGCTTTGACATCTTCACAAGTGAAGGTGATCGAGACCGCTGACTTGCAACAATTGACGGCTGCTCAACTGCAAGCAATTACCACCTCGGCGGTAAAAGCAATGACGGTAGATCAAATGGCTGCCATCACTACTGCGCAAATCAACAAATTCACCGAGTCACAAGTGGGTGTATTGAGTGCTGCACAAGTTCAAAGCATAACTACAGCTTCTGTAGTGAATTTGACTAACTCTCAAGTACAAGCCTTGACCACCACAGCCGTCAAAGGCATGTTGACTGAGCAAGTGAGTAGCCTAACTGCTACGCAACTGGCTAACTTGACAACGGCGCAAGTGGCGGTGTTGACTGCTGATCAACTTGTGTCTTTGACAACAGCACAAATTAGCAAGTTCACTGCTGAGCAAATGGGCTCAATGACAACTGCTCAAATCAAGTCGATAGCAACAGATGACCTGCAACAACTTACTGCTGGTCAATTGCAAGGTATCACAACCGACGGCGTCAAAGCATTGTTGGCGGAGCAAGTTACAGCATTGACTACTGCGCAAATCAGTAAATTGACCGAAGCACAGGTTGGAGTGTTGTCAGTTGGACAAGTGCAAGCCATAGGTACGGCGGACTTGACTAAGCTTACCAACGCCCAGTTGCAAGCGTTTACTACTGCTGGTGTCCGCGGAATGAGCACAGATCAGTTAAGTGCTTTGTTACCTGTTCAGGTCGCCAACCTAACTACAGCGCAAATTGTGGCACTCGATATAGCGACCCAAGTTCAAAGTCTGACCACTGCACAGGTTAATAAGCTAACCGGGGATCAGATTGCTGCGATGACAACCGCACAGATTAGGGTCATAGAAACTGCCGATATTCAAGCCTTGACCAATACTGCGTTGCAGTCCATCACAACAGATGGCGTGAAAGTTTTGACGACAGATCAAGTGGCTGCGTTGACTACTGTACAAATCAGTAAGTTGACTGCTGATCAGGTAGGTGTATTGACAACTGCCCAAGTGGTTGCAATCACTACTAATGATGTGTCTAAATTAACAATGGAACAGATTGCGACAGTCAGCACTGCTGGAATAAAAGTATTAACAACGGATCAAATACAGCAACTGACTGCTTCGCAAATTGGTAGCTTAACTACTTCGCAAGTGGTGGCTTTGTCTACTGATGCAATAGTGGCATTTACAACGGCTCAGATTAGCAAGCTATCTGTTGACCAAGTACCTGTCCTGACTACATCTCAAATTCAAGCCATTGAAACTCAAGATCTGATTAAATTAACGAATAGCCAAATTGAAGTGATTTCTACCGCTGGAATTGTTGCGTTAACGACTGCTCAAGTAAGTGCCATTTCTACTAGTCAGATCAAAGCTTTAACACCAGCACAAATGGCTGCAATTGCAACGGATGACATTTCAGTGATTGGTTCTAGCCAATTACGTATGTTGTCAGATGAGCAACTTGGTGCTATCACAACAACTGACCTCAAAGTAATGACTACAGAGCAAATTACTAACTTGAAAAATACCCAGATTAATGCATTTGGGACTAGCCAAGTGGGCGCAATTACTACAAGCCAGTTGAGTCCATTCACTTCAAGTCAGATTGCCTCTTTGAACTCGGTCGGGTTGATCAATGCTCAAGTTGTTGCTTTAACAACCGCACAACTGCCTGGACTTTCTCAAAGTAGCTTGACAGCTGGTCAAATGACTGGGCTGACAACTGCACAGATCGCTTCATTGGGATATTAATGCGCTGAAAGAATAGGCCATCAATCAAATCAGGATTGATGGCCTATATATCAAAGGTATATAAAAAAGACTAACTTATATCCAAATTCTAAATGGCACGCCATCTTGACTTAATTTATTTCGGATGGTGTTTTCTTGTTTTCGATAAAAAGAATGCTCTGGTTCGGCCATATACTGTGAATGAAACTCTATATAACAAGCATCTAGTTTTACATGAGTTGAATTTTTTATTAGATCCGGTAGAACTTGATACTCTCCACCTTCAATATCGAGTTTTAGAATAATTGCGCAATAGGATAAACACTTTTCACTAATTAAATCAGAAAGTGAAAAACATGGGACAACAATCGCTGACTCCTCTGATGATGCGTAATACTTGTTGTTATGATCTTTTAATATAGAGGCGCCCTGCGAAGTAGGGTCTTGATCGAGACCAAAAAACTTAACAGTACCTATTGAAGTACTCGCAGCTTTCGTAATCAAAATTGTGTTTCCACTTGTCCTTGCGATAATTTCTTCAAGAGTATTTTTACAATGCGGATTTGGTTCAATTAATATATAGTCGAAATGATCATGACTAAAGTGTTGGACAAATTGACTATAGCCTTGGCCCAGGTTGGAGCCGCAATCAATGAAAAGACCGCGAGAATTAGGGCCATTAGAGTTGATCTTATCTATTATTCTTTTAGAGTCAGTTTGCGTAAGAGTGTTGAGTTCTTCCATCATTTGATTGATGTTCATAGTTTTCACCTTTTTCATGAATAATTTAAAGCTTTTTAAAATTGATTAAAAACCAATCTTCACATCGAACATGCTTGGATATGCATTTGTATCTAGATAAACTCTTAAAGCTGATTTATAGGCAGAGTTTTTCAAGTGGCTAGATAGGGAAAGGAATTCTTGGACGACCCTTTTATCAAGATACGGATATCTCGCTTCAATTCCATATGCGCCGGCAACATGCTCTTCTTTAGTTAAATAGGATTCTTGACTAGAGCCATAGAAAGATGGCCAAGGAAAAATAGAATCTAAATTTTCAGGAAATAAACCACCGAAATTGCTATGAGGATAAATTCGAACTCCCCCAAATCCGTAGTCTGACATAATTTCGTCAGCACCTTGACCGGAAAGATATACTTTACATTTATTAACTTTTGCTTGTTCGCAAACCATAGATAATCCTGTAGCGCCACTATCATCTTGCAGCTTTAAATTGAATTCGTTGTAGTCGCCTTGTGCAGAATATGTTTTGTAATATAAATTCTCTACATGTGTGTCTATGTAATTTTTGGCTCGTTCGCGTAATTCTGGAGTTGGGATAATGAATTTATGAGTCGATTTAGTAGACATTAACATTGCTCTGGCTTTTAAGACGTCATTATTTTCTTTGCCAACTACTGAATACGCACTATAACTATGCTCAATTTTATTAAGTGCGCAACTTATTGCGCCGCTATCGTAACCGCTTGACAATCCAATAAATATCTTTTCCCTGCATCGCTGAGCACGTTTCTTAACTGATAATTCAAAGGCTTCTATCCAACCATCGTAATCGCGCCTATATTGATATGTTGAAAAAGTGTATACAGTCCCTATTATTTCTAATTTTGGTGAGTCTAGATCTATTTTAAAAATAGTATTCGCTGCTAGCTTTTGTACAGACTTAAAGCCAGCAGCAATTAAGGCTGACTCATAAGATGCAACACCAAAATATGATCCTTCAAAAGCAACATGCAGAGGTTTAGTAGAGAATACATCAGTTGATAAATAAATGCATCTAGAACCAGTATCAACTAAAATAATTGCGAACTCACCGTCAAGTTGTTGCGGGAAAAGCGCGCCATACTCTTTGTATGTATCTATCAAACATTCACCATCAGAATCATAATCCCCAAAATTTGAGTAGTTATAAATTTCGCCATTGAACATGGCTGTAACATTACCTCTGGTAAATGGTTGTACCTTGAAGGAGCCGCTTATACTAAGCAAATTATGAATAAAGGTTAAGCCATCTTGCTTTACAACTTCGCTATGATCCGGGCCCCGTAATTTAATAAAATGGTTGACAGATTCGAAGTTGAAATCGAGTTTGTTAGTTAAAAAAATACTGCACATATATTGCCCTAATAAAACTTTAAAAATAATTTGTAGCTTTAAATAACATTGACATACGCAAAAATGTTGAACTCGAAGTATCAACATGCGTCGTCTTTGAGAGTATCAGTAAATCAACTAATGCCTCTACTATAGATTCTTCGGATCTTTTTATATTGAAATTAAAGGTTCGACCCTGATCATCTACAGTAGCCGAATTCCATGAAGAATTTAAAACACTTTTTTCTGGAAAGCATTTCTTATTAAAGACAGAGCAATTTTTTAATTTAGAAAACCTATCGTTAACATTCTCGTCATCAGAACACACAAAAAATCTATTGGGGCTATTAAAAACCAAATTGTAAAGAGCCTCATCATCAACCAAGTTACCGAAATCTGTTTTTCGAATATGTAGCCCAAAAACAGAATCATTTATATTATTCTGATTACAAAAATTTATTGCTTGAGACTTTATTTCTGGATTAATTTTTAGTGATTGCATCCCCACTTTGATATCACCCAAATCAGCACAAGCAGGTATTAAATTATGAAAATATAAAATAGGCTTATTTCCATTTAAAAAATATAAATACTTTTCATAGCTCTCAATATCTTTGTGATAATAAATTAATGATTCGTCAAATTCAATTTGGTTTTCGTGCAAAAGTAATGTGAAATTACTTTCATTTATTTTATAATCATTTAAAGTTAATTTTCTGATATTTAAGTCAATGTTGAATAAACTATTAAAGTCAGCGCCACACCAGTTATTTATGGGCCAGGATATTTCCCAATTATGACCATATTTCTCCTTTAGTAAAAGTGCGAATAAAAGGGTGTTAAGTCTATTAGATAACCCCCCATCGCAAAAAACAATATGCGTTTTATTCATTTTAAATGTTAAATATATTTAAGAACTAGATCCGGCCTATCAGCCATGTTGGGGAAGTCTAATGGGCCAGGTATTGGATCTGGGCTAATACTAAAAGTACTTCTGTCATTTCGCAAAAGCGATAACTCTATTACTGCAGGTATGGGAACACCCTCAACTAATGAAATACCGCAGCAGTTATTTGCATGTAGATGAACTACAGTGTGATGAGTAGTCAAAATTCTCAAAGTATCTCGAATTTTTTGCATCATTGACGGATTGCTTATGCTAGTTAGTCCGTGAAGTTCGCACACTACTATTCTGAAATATTTTAATAGCCCATCATCAAAGTTAGGTATGCATTCCCATTCAGCGCCCTCGGTATCAAACTTCAATAAATTATTGTTGGATTGATCCATTCCGTTTTCAAATAACATTGTTCGAAGAGTTCTTTCGAATTCGGAATCTTTAGGGCCCCAACCTATTTTATTAAAATAACAATTTATGTGCTCAATAGGTGATGAATCTATGGTGGGATCATATTGATAGACTGGTATTTTTTTATTTGCGAAGTCTAAGTCAAATGAAACTTCATCACCAATTCCGATTGAAAGTACACTTTCTATTCCATTAAGATCGTCGGGTACAACATAGCCTCCATCCCCTAAAGATCCAACTCGTACTTTTTTAAATAATGAGTTATTGGGTTGAATAAGATTCACTATTGATAGGACTTCAGATTGTCGCGACATTAATTCTTCCTTATTAATGATTGTTATGTAGCACGAAAACACTATTCGGCGTTACGTATTGATTAAGAATATGTTGACCATGAAAAATATCTAGTTTCCCTTTGTAGCCTATCGGGCTATGCATTTCAAGAATTTTTTCGATAGAAAGACTTTCGTCAAAATCAATTAATATTTTTCCATTTTTATTCAGTAATGATGAAAATTTCAATAATACTTTGCCGTGTAAATTGCTAGGCATACCAAGCAAGAAAATTAAATCAAAAGTACTCCGCCCCCCTGAAGCAAGAAATGGTGCAGGATCTTCTATGTCTTTCGATTCAGTCATCGCAGTGACTATATTTGGAATTAATGAGAAGCGATAAAATTGTTTTATTGCTTCTTGTGCCTTAATCAGCTCTTCAGTGCTAACTGCATATTCACCTAAATATGTTACGCCAGCAATTAATATATTTATTTCTTTATCTGAGTTTGTGTTTAACAAGGACTCCATAATATGACTTAATGCTCTTCTTGGTGCTACAGTGTTACTCAGACTGGACTCGTTTCTTCTGCATGCATACTCGAATAAAGGTTGTCTTCTTTCATATTTTTCTGTCGCCTCCTCGTTTTTTTCTAAAAAATCCTTTTTAGGATTTGCAATCGCACCTGGATTTGCTCTATTTACCCATTTATATTTATCCGAGTCAAAACTTGCTAATACCCGTTTCCCGGAAGAAACTACTGGCCACAAAAATAAATCATTTTGAGTTTTATCGCCTTCTAAATGTTCAATTTTGCAATTGGATAACTGAGCGCATAAATCGAAACTAACTTGGTCTCTTTTCGAGAATTGTAAAATCTGTTGCCACCATAATTCTCCGAAATTCTTAACATCTTTGTTCATATGTTTACGGAAAATGTATGTACCTGCAGTTAGTTGTTTTACTTCGGTAAGTGGATAGCCACTTTGATTATAAAAATCCAGTTGTTTTGCTATGACGTCATACTCATCTAATCCAGACTTGACTATAATATCTGCTTCATCTGAGGGATTCGTTCGCCAAGGATGCTTAAAGCCAGCGAATATTTTTCCTTCAATATCAGTCTTACAAGGTAATCTTTTGAAAACAACTGTATTATCGATATATATACTAAATTCATACTCTGGAAAAAAATCATGTGGCTTTGCTTTTGGAAGACGTGAAGCTTTTTCTGCTGCAACAAGCGGAACTTTTAATTCTTTAAATTTCCATGTTGGTGAAGATAGTTGATTGTTATCTGTAAAACAATAAAAATCTATATCTATGTCAGTGGTTGCCTCTGTTCCAACTAATTGGAGCGGGTTATTTAATGCCTCTTTTGAGCCGATTAGTACTGTATAAACAACTATTTTTATTCTTTTTTCCTTTTCTTTCGGCTCGAAAATATCCATAATTGAATTCATTATTTTTTTCATTTAATAACTCGTAATTTTATTGATACTTTCAATACACTTTGTTATTGAAGTTCTATTTAATTTATTTAATTCATTTTTAATTTTCTCTTTTACATTCTTAATTAATTTAGGATTTCTATATAAATTAATTATGATTTTTTTATATGCATGTATATCGTCGGCAATTAATTCATTTAAATTGCTTTGCATTAGGATGCTTTTGCCCATCCTTGATACTAAGCTTCTACCAGCCAATGTTATTGGCGGTGTATGGCTATTTATAATATCATTTGTTGTTGACCCACAGTTGTAAGGATAATTATCTAAGAAGATATCAGCAACTCTTAGCTTCAACTTATATTCCGAATGTGAAGTGCGAGGAGTAAATATTATTTTTTTGTTTTCGATGCCATGTAAAGATGAATGCCTTAGTAAATTAGCCGTAGTTGTAGGATTATCATCAATCAACCAAAGTACAGCCCTAGGAATCTCTTTCAATATCTCCATCCAGGTAGCAAACATCTCCGGCGTAATCTTATAAACATTCCCAAACGCAGCCATTACAAACGCATCTTCCGGTAATCCAAACTCAGCCCTAGAAGCTTCCCGAACCGGCGTCTCATCCCGAGTCAATGGAATAAAACTCCCTTCCACGTACAAAGGCTTTTCAGTAAAGTATGGAGTTAATTCTTCAGGCAATGCATAGCGGTCTGCAATTACAAAGTCAAACCAAGGCATTCCTGTCGTACCAATAAAACCTAAATAAGTCCCTTGTTTTGGCGCGGGGTGCAAAGCAAATATTCCGGGGCGCGCGCCAGAACTTAATCCGTGCAGATCTATCAATACGTCTATTTCATCCGCCAGCACTAGTTCAGCCACCTGACGGTCAGTCAAGGCATGAATTGGGCGTAAGTGATTGAAAGCCTTTTTAAGCCGCTCTCTGTGCGCTGTGCCATCTTCTGGGCTGAAGTCATACCCATATATTTCAAATTTAGTCCGGTCATGGCCTTCTAAAAGCTCTGGCAATAGTAGGCCAACGGCGTGTACACACAAGTCGCCTGACACATATCCAATGCGAATGCGGTCGTGTTTATATTCACAGCATTTACTTAAAAACTCTTCTTTGAAGCCATAGGTGCGCTCCACAAAGGCAAATGCGGTGAGTAACTGCTGCACAGGGTCGTCCGTTAAGGCCAGCATAGCCAACGGCGAAGTAGCCATCAGCATTTCGTTTTGGGTGATATTAGGCAATGGCTTGTAAACAGGCCATGCACAAGCTTTTTGGCGAATATGCACCCAATGCTGGATAACGCCTGGTTGTTTGGGGTTGATGGCCAAGCTCTGCTCGAGTGCTTGTTCAGCCATATCGTATTGTTTAAGGTCTTCTTGCACGCGGCCAATGTGGTTTAAGGCCAGTA
>Ga0214921_10011292_pt1 | contig 10878 bp, 7 predicted proteins | sample LL1505_MetaG_FD_177992 | JGI IMG/M metagenome (GOLD analysis project Ga0214921, IMG submission 177992) | Freshwater microbial communities from Lake Lanier, Atlanta, Georgia, United States - LL-1505 | ecosystem: Environmental > Aquatic > Freshwater > Lake | place: USA: Georgia | collected 2015-05-28
AAATTATTTTTCGCATTTCAAAAACTTGTTAGGTTTTTAAACTAGGTTTGCAAATTATTTTTCGCATTTCAAAAACTTGTTAGGTTTTTAAACTAATTTATATTGTTACAAAAAATTAATATAAGTTTTTGTTAAGTTTTTAATTTAAAAATATATTTAAAGAGTTCTCAATATATTTTTATATAATGGATAATTCTCTCTATTGTAGTAATAAAACTGTAATTGATTTTTATAAACAACACACGAATTTAGATTTTGAAACAATGAATATTTTATTTATAAATATATTATCAGAACTAAACAAGGACATTTCAACTTCTCTCAGTAACAATATTGTAACACAACTGTTAACAAATGTTAAAGAACTCAAAGGAGAGATAAATACAGTAAATGAAAATATACAAAAATTACATCTTGAAACACAATATAATTTTGGTGTTAAATTTAATGAATTTAAAAGTGAATATGTCAAGGATATAATGCATCTATTAAATTCAAATACACTTGACAAAATAGGACCACTCATAAAAGAATGTAACAGTAGTCTCTTTGATAAGATATTTATAACAATTAATGATACTGTTCCAAAAAATAATGATATATTATTAAAACAACTTAAAGAGAATATTACTGTTTTCCAAAATGCAATTAATGAAGATACAAACAAGTTATTAAGTTCAACCTTAAATTCAAAATCAATTGAAGATTTTTCTACCACATTAGAAAGTAAATTCTCTAATTCTCAACAATTGATTAATAGTATTATTACTGCATCTGAACAAAGGTTAGACAATAAAGTAAATGATATTAAAGAAAAGATTGTTGATATTAGAGAGAATTCAAACAGACAACAAAATACTGTAAATGAATTATTAAAAAAAATGGAAATATCTTCCGTTAAGGGTGCATGTTCTGAAAATATATTGTTTCATATACTGCAATCATTGTATCCCTCAGGACAAATTGATAATGTAGGACAACAGAAAGAAACTGGAGATATTATGTTAACCCGTAAAAATAAACCTACTATTTTAATTGAAAATAAAAATTGGGGAAAAAATGTAGTTCAAGATGAAGTTAAAAAATTTATTCGCGATGTGGAAACTCAAAATTGTTGTGGTTTGTTTCTATCGCAAAATTTTGGAATTGCAAACAAAGAAAATTTTGAGATCAATATTAATAATGGTAATGTACTTGTCTACGTCCATCAGGTGAATAATGACCCAGAAAAAATTAAAATTGCCGTTGATATTATTGACAATTTTAAAAATAAGTTAGATGAATGTAATTCCAATAGTGACGGATACACTATTGAAACTGATAATTTGGATGAAATTAATAAAGAGTATCAGTTTTTTGTCACTCAAAAATTATCATTAATAAAAAATACAAAGGAAACTTCTGCAAAATTAATAAAACAGGTAGAAGATTTAGAGTTTCCCTCGTTAGAAAAAGTTTTATCTACAAGATATGCATTTTCTTCTAGTAAATATGTATGTGAATTTTGTGATTTTGTTGGTAAAAACCAACAAGCTATGTCTGCGCACAAAAGAGGATGTAAATTAAAAAATTCAGTTACAGAGGTTAACACTATTAATGAAATTGTTATAACAGAAATTTCAGAAAAACAAGAAAATAAAAAATCAAAAACCAAGAAAATAAGTAAATAATTAATATATTTACAGACTTATATAAATTTACATTAAATTTAAAACAGATTTTATAATTTAATGTAAATTAAATATAAATATATAATAAAAATAAATAACAATTTAAAAGGTTTGTAGTATAAATTATTATAATGGAAAGTTATAGAGATTCAATAATTGTAACGGATGAAACAATTATTTCTTATTATAGAAGTAATCCTAATTTAAATTTTATAACAATGAATCATGTATTAATTAATATGCTTAAAGAATCAATCAATTCTTTAGGGGTTCAACAAATAAAAGATAACTTATACGGACAAGAAAATATTCAAAAAAAAATATTAACAGAAATGAGAGAAATATTTAATAATTTTAAAAACGAACATATTAAAGAAAATAGAAATGAAAAAAATTTGTATTATATTTTACAATCAATAATGCCATCAGATGAAATTATTGAAGTTGGAAAAGAAACTGCAAAAGGAGATTGTAAGGTTATTCGTCGTGATAAATCAAAACCATCTATTTTGTTTGAAAATAAAATTTATTCTGTATCTGTTGATACGAGAGAAGTATCCAAATTTGAAAGAGATGTGCAATTACAAAAAATGCATGGCATTTTTATATCACAAATTAGCCCCATAACATTCAAAGAGAATTTTCAAATTGACATTATTAATGGTTTTATTCATGTTTATATTCCAAATGCAGAATATGACGTAAATAAAATAAAAATTGCGATTGATATAATAGATAACTTGTCTTTAAGACTTGACTTAATTGAAAAATCATCTACAAATGAATGTAGAATAAATAATGATGATAAAGAAGAAATTATTAGAGATTTTAGTTCTGTTGCAAATCAAAAAGATAGAATAATAGAAATGATTAAATCTTTTAGCAAACAAATGCAAGAAGAAATGGATAAAATTCAGATGCCTAAAATAAAACAATTATTTATGAATAGTCTTGCTCTAACTGAATCAGAATTCAAATGTACATTTTGTAATAATTATACAGGTAAAAATAAAGCCAGTTTAAGTTCCCATTTACGTTCGTGTAAAAGTAATCCTAAAAACAAAGAAGAAACTGTGTAAATACAATATAAAGTTTAGAAAATCGGCGTTTGAAATGCCCAAAGGTGTAATCATAAAATGTAAACATTTCAATTTATGAGTTGCATATTTTACAACATTTCTACAATATATTCAGACCATATATGGTGTGAATATATTACAACTCTAAAAAACCCGCGCAAGGCACCGTCAGGTGCCCATTATTGGTTTTACATTTTGTAACCAATTCAAACAAACTCAATTACACCAATCTAAAGTTCGATTAAACTGGAGCATAACTTACTACAGGATTGACCGAAGGATAAATACTTTCATGGTTTGCATCGTCAGTTATTAAATTTAGAATACGTGTTTCTATTTTTGGTGTTGTTAAAGTGCCGTCAAACAATATTTGAGCCAATGGTACATGAAGCTGATTTTTTAACTTCAAAAATGGAATTAATTCTATAAAAATCCATTTCTTTTTGTTGTTTTGAATAGTATCATCCACAAAATTATCTAATAATGTGTTGTTACCAAAAGTCCATCCAAACTTGACTAGTCCGGTAAAGGTGGTGTCGTATGCCCAGCTTACAACGTTTAGACTTAAATCATTGAAATAATCACCATACTTTTTTGTGATTGATGAATACTCCACATTTTTTTCTGGAACAAATAATGATTTCTTACTATTGTATGTCATTGTCAACGTTTTGTCACCAACTAAACTATTGTATTTTAATTTTTCACTACCTTCGTATTTATCTATCCTTCTATAATTGGTATGTACATTGCTTGCAGGATGTATTGCGTGCACGTCTTGAACTGTAAACAATGTTGATTTTATACCATTAGAAAATTCATTAAAATAATATGTACCAGAATTAAAAAAGTTTATGGTCTCTAAGGTATAATGTAACACATACCAATCATCTGGGTCACTACCAAAAAGTCTTCTATATTCAGCTATAGAATTTGTCTTACCATTATCTGATAGATACTGACGAAGATTAATTTCTACTTTACCTGCAACCGGTTGGCTAATATAAATGTAGTTGGTATCATTATCAAAACTTGAACTTGAGGAGTTTGGAATTCTTGATGTTAATCCATTAAAAATGGTGTGTTGTGTCGCAGACGATGACACGTTATAAAAACTAGCTGTTGTAGTTACAGTAATTATACTTTCTGGAACATTAATTTCTACAAGGGTGGAATCCGCACTTGTATATAATTCTTTTACGGGTTTCAGCGTTCCCAAATAGGTAAAAGTCAAATCATTTACACCAGTCTCCCTACTAATAATTAAGTTGGAACCATTTATATCTTTATGAGTAGGATAATTGAAAGGATGAACGATAAAATCACCACTGACTGGTTGTAAATATGGAATACTTTTTATAACATTAATAGTTGAACTGATATCATTATAATTGTATGGGAGAGGAGTATTGTTTACTACCTTTATACTTTTAAAAATAGTTCTTGGCAATAATGCATTAATATATGAAGTACCTGATTTTTCTCTTTTATCTTGTCTTTGTGAAACTTTTATTAACCCTATCTGATAGCCTGATGTTTTTGCTGAATAATCAGTTAATGTAGCAATCGGGCTGGTACCCCAATTAACACCGGCATTTGTTGCTACTCCAAAACCATCATACAGATCAGTTCCAACAGCCTTAAATATTTGTAAGGGTTCTGTTTCGTATGTCATTATAACAGAAAACTCATTGTAAACAAAACTGCTGTTTTTCAATTTTACACGATCACTCATTATTAATCTATTTCCTGCCGAAAATTCATATATAGATGCGTTTACTGTTTTCAATGTTCTAGTCGACACAATTGGTGTTTGATTGTATAAAGGATTTTCTAGAGTAATTGTCACTGTGTCGCCTGTAACTGTAACTGGATAACTTCTTTCACTTGCAACAGTAGTTGAAGGTAGAATTGAATATTCTAAAACAAAAGATATTCCTAAATTAACAATGTATCCTCCACCTGTTAAATAATTTATAAAACAAGCCGCACCTTTGAATGGATTGATAAATTCTTGTTTAACTGATGGTCCAACATTAAAGGATACGGTTGATGGATTTCTAATTATGAAGTAAACCTGTTCATCCACCCCACTTCTCTTCTTACCATACCCTCTGTAATTATCAAATACAACCTTGCAAGAAAACTTATCATCCTGACTGTACTGATATGTTAAATCACTCCTTAAGTCGGCATGAGAACCAGCTGGGTTTTGACCAAGAATATCTAGAAAAACCTGGTCCTTTTTTACCTCAAAATCTATTTTTGTACCATTACCATATTTTGAAGAGCTTTTAATATGTATTCCACTCAGAATATCAGTGTCAAACCTAAAACCAAAATATTGATCTGCAGTGTTGTAAGTAATCGCTTGAAAACCAGTATTTTCAACTTCTGTAATTTTTTTGGACGACCAAACATCGTTAGCTATGTATGTCACTATAAAATCGCCTGAAAAAACTAGAGTTTTTAAAATGTTCAACGTAACAACAACGGCACTATTTTTCTTAATCAGGATTTGTGTATATACATCACCTACTGTTTTAGTATAAGTATAATCACTATTAGACCATTCGTTAGCGTTAATAGAACTATACTTGTCAGAAACGTCTAAAATAGTATCGTTCTCGTGAAGTATCGAAGTTTTAGTAGGTAAATCTTGAGCAGTAGAATTAAACGAAGAAAGTGTGTATAAGTTATTCGCGGGATTTAGTACAAAAGGCAGAAAATACGATGAACTGTCAAGAATTGTTGTCTCTGAAATTTCAATATCTTGTTCATTAGTATTAACATTCGGTTGATATAATATAGTTAGTTCAGTGTTTACCGCATTTATATCTTGAGATCCTGCACGTATGTCTAATTTACTTCTTGTGTTGAAAAAGACATCAATTGGTATCTCTCCATCTACGTTCATTTCAGTCCAATTTAGTCCAGTCCTACTTTCAATAATTCCATTGTACGGTTTAAAGTCAACTGGATTAAATTTTCCAGTGATACTACGTTGAAAATCTCCGGTGGAACTATCTCCATTTAATAAATTCTGGACAAATTGATGTATCTCTGGATGGTTTCCGTTTGCTCCCGTTATGCCTAATAAAATTCTGGGGTCTTTTACATATTGGTCGGTGTCATTATCATATACTGCATAGAAAGTGCTTTGTTGTTGAATGTTCATTATTTTTAGGACTATATTGTTATACACGCTGTACAATGGTTCGAAAGAAATATTAAAGGATGAGGTTATCTGTATTTTACGCAATGTATAATCGGTACCTGATGGGAAAGCACTGTGTTCTGAAGATGGTATGTCGAGAGGTATTTTGCTAATAGTTCCAGGTATCACTTCTTTAGTCAATGAACTTTTGTTTATTGTAAGTGTTTTCACATTGGCACTAGTAAAATCAGGAGACACATTTCTAGCTGATTCTACAACTTGAAAATTAACATAAGGCAATATTTGACCGCCATTTGAATCATTTTGTTGTTCATACTTGAAGGTATACCTATAGTGATAGTCTTTTGCAGAAGTTTCACTAGATGGTTTGAACACATCTTGAATAATTCCCTCCGGATACATAGGTGAATGATTATTGCTCAATATAAAGGCCAGCTCCGAATTTACAGTTAAATATTCTGGTGTATCGCGTTTGTAGTTTAATTCCCAACCTTGACCTAATACTTGTGAAGTAGATAAATTGAGTGTCTGTTTTTCCTTTCTAATCAACTTTATACGGTGTTCGTCATAAACATTCATATTAGCAAAAAAATCTAAATCTTCTAAACCTGTTAGACTTCCTCCACAAGATATATTTGGTATAGGATTGCTATATGGTGTCGCATTATTACCATCATAATTTGCATAAAAGGATTTTTGTTCAATAAAAAAATCATTCACAACATTTAATTTAAAAAGATTGACATCTGATAAACTTGATGATGTTGTATCTATTGAAAAATTAACGTTAGTCGAATTTGATATTGTAGGGTTTGATTGTGTACTATCTGGTATGTATGTATTACTATACAGTGACACAAATGCTTCACCATTGCTATCAGTAATCGCGTGTGTTCCATCTGATGACTCTGCAACTTTCTTGTAAGAAGCAGCCAAATATTCGCTGGTTAACATGTCTCCAGTAATATGATTAAAGCTACCTTTATTATAGTCATCTTGATAAAAAACATCAACTTGTGGATTAATTGATTCTTCACTTACAATCAGATTATCAATACGATTATCGCTCTCTTCAGGCTTTACATATATTTTACCTTCTCGTTGCGCAGAATTTGATGGTAATTTTTCACCGGCAGTATAATCAAGACTTATTTTTGCAAGAGTTGAAGCTAATCCAGCTGATGTTCCAGTTGTTTGTCGTGTCAGCTGTATACTGTCTGCTGTAAAATTTATACTATGATCAAGGCCAACCAAGTTTTTCATATACGGCAAACTGCCTAGTACATTACTGTCATTTATATCTGAAACAAAAAGATGTGGTCCTTGAACTTCATACCCACCATTATCACTTGTAACTTTAGCTGTTAATTTCCATCCTTCTTTAATATTGTCTTGATCATTTGATGTAAAAAAATCAAAAAAATCATTCTCAGTCTCATTTGGAAAATTATTATCTGAAACTTTTGTTGCGTTAGATGCCATACTATTATACGAGGTGGCATCGATTGTATACAATGGACCATCTGCTATTGTTGAAACATCTTGGTCTGTTTCTGATGTAGATCCATCAAATTTTCCTTTCGCACTTCTTATTAACTCTGCATCAGCTTGAACCAATTTGTAAACACCTGCGTTATCTATAGTAACAGATGCATCATCCGTTAAAACATCGACTGCAAGGTTCTTTTCATTAGGTTGATTAATGTTAGCATAATTGGCGAAAGATACAGTTCCATTTGCATCCATTGATGCACTTTTAGAATTATACAAATTACGGTTTACAACATTAAAAGCAGCTATGTTTGCAGGAGTATCTAATGCATCCCTTAAAGTGGAAGAAGTTTCAGGTTTTGTAAACCCCTGTAGGCCAAACACACTGTTTTTATTGAAGACAACGTCTTCCTGAACGGTTAAAGGAACAGGACCTTGGGTAGAAAAATTGTCGTTGTCCAAAACAGTGTTCCATTTAGATTGCATTGCGCGTTGAAGTTTAACATTTAGGTCTGAATCATCAAAGTTTACTTTAAATTTAGCATTAGATCCCTGAGTGTATCCGTCGTTTTCTGATACCTGGTCGTAAATATCTGTCACTGTATCGAAAGAAAACGTAGTATGTGCATCATATAATGGTTTATTTACGTTATCTGATTTTTTTAATTTGTAATTATTATTACTTGATCCATTTTTATGTATGGAAATGCTATACTCTAATGGATTTGGAACGCCCGATGGGATATCTTCGATGGATTCAAACATAACGACCGCCTTTTCTCTTACGGTTCCAGGTGGGTAATTGAAAGGAGCACAGTCATTTACAACCTCAGGTAGAATTTGTGAATGTGTCCAAACATTATTGTTGGTTGTATATTTTGTATTATTGTCACTTAATTTTGACTCAGATATCTCTCCACTCAATAACGCATTAACTATGTCTTTTTCAGCAATAACTGCAGAAATATTATTGTCAACAAGTATACTGTAGAGATCTGTATCACAGCTTCTTTCATGTAGACACGCCATTATAAATATAATAAATATAATAAATATTTAAATAAAAATAATTCTTTAAATATTTATCTAAATCTATATTTCTTCTATACAGCCAACTTCTTTTATAAAACCTATTTTTGTTAATTTATGTATTTTTACTGGTCCTATCTTTGTCTGAATTTGTGGATCAACTAGTAATTCTAATATTGGTTCTTCCTCTAAAACCTTTTCTTCTTCCTCTAAAACCTCTGGCTCTACCGGTTCAACTGGTTCTTCTTCCTCTAAAACTTCTTCCTCTAAAACTTCTTCCTCTAAAACTTCTTCCTCTAAAACTTCTTCCTCTAAAACTTCTTCTTCCTCTAAAACTTCTTCTTCCTCTAAAACCTCTGGTTCAACTGGTTCCACTTCTTCCACTTCCTCTAAAACTTGTTCTTCAGCCTCTAAAACTTCCTCTAAAACCTCTGGTTCTACATCTTGCTTTAAAACTGACTGTATTGCGCGTAAACGTTTTAACTGTTGAACGCGTTTTAACTGTTGAACGCGTTTTATAAGTAAATGTTGTAATTGTTTTTTATGTAATTCATTCTCAATATTACTTTTATATTTTTCTAAAATATTACTAACTATCATATCTGAAATTATAGACATTTATATATATATACTTTTAAAAAATTTGGCTACGCATTTGATTTATCTATTGTAACATTCTTTGCAATGTTTTTTATGATCTTCTTTTCTTTTTCACTGTTATCATCCCCTGCACCACCCAAAGCCTCATACAATAATTTGTTGTATTTGTCACCATATTTTGAATGATATTCCAGACAGTCTGGATGAACCTGTTTATATTTATCCAGCAGAGTGCAGTTCTTCTCTGATATGCATTGTATTGCTTTTTTGATACGTTTTTTGTCGTCGTTCTCTTTTTCCCATTTATCCTTCTCTTTTATATAGAGTACTTCTCTCTTTTTATCCGCACAGTGAAGTGGTCTTTCTGAGATATCCAACTCATTCAGGTTGTTTATAATGATGTTTGATATGCCTTCAACGTATCCTATCTCACCTACCTTTTCTAAATCACTCAACTGCAACTGGATGGAATTCACAAAATCTGTTAAATTCATCGCATTTTTACACGTCTCATTGAGAAAAAATTGAAGGTTGAATGTTTTATTATGTGAATTTGTATGGTGTGAATTTGTATTGTTTAGTCCATTCTTTACCAAGTTGGTGTTCTGTTCGACCAAAAAGGTGTTATGTTTTATCAACATCACGATCAACTCCTTCTCTGACACCTCGTTTTTTTGTATACACTTCTTTTCGTGTCTCCAACGTCCGGCTCGGTCTTTGAACATTTTTTTGCAATACTCACAGTCGTATGTTTTTTCACAAGTTGCAATTGCAGTGACGTTTGTTGTTGAAACATTGTTTTTATGTTTTTTTGTAAGGAGGTGTTTATTAAAGTTTGCTTTATTAGACGTATTAAAATGACATACATTACAATGCATAGTTAAGCATTTTTTGGCATCTATTTTATTGACAATTGTTGTCATTTTTATAATTAACTGGTATTTTTTTTATATTATAATTTTGTTAATTAATTTATACCTTATACATTTTGCATTTTTTTGCAAGATTTTGCATTTTTTTACACCATACAGCGTTGTTCAGCGTTGTCATTTCTTGCGTCAGTAAGGATTTTGAAAGATGGAACAAATGAAAACACATTGGTTACCATCACGCAATTCAACGTGTTTCCATTTTGCATTTTTTTGCAAGATTTGCGTTGTTCAAAGTTGTCTTGGACATTTTTTAAAAAAATGTCTGACATTTTATAAAAAAAATTATCGTCACAAATTTGAAAAATATTTTTTTGCAACCACACCATAATTTTTTTTATGGTCACAAAAAAAGACCGTTTTTTTTTCGGGAAAGTATTTTGGGATTCTCATTTTTGGACATTTTTTTTGTCCATTTTTCAAAATCCCAAAATACTTTCCCCGAAAAAATTGCTTGTTTTATACATTTCAAAATGCCGACTATTAGTTTATCCTGTTTATATTTAATAATTGGTTTTTAAATGTAAACCGGTGTATACATTTTTGCAAGATTTTGCATTTTTTTACACCATACAGCGTTGTTCAGCGTTGTCATTTCTTGCGTCAGTAAGGATTTTGAAAGATTGACCAAATAGTTTTAGATTGGTTATCGTAACATAAAACGGTGTGTTTCCATTTTGCATTTTTTTGCAAGATTTGCGTTGTTCAAAGTTGTCTTGGACATTTTTTAAAAAAATGTCTGACATTTTATAAAAAAAATTATCGTCACAAATTTGAAAAATATTTTTTTGCAACCACACCATAATTTTTTTTATGGTCACAAAAAAAGACCGTTTTTTTTTCGGGAAAGTATTTTGGGATTCTCATTTTTGGACATTTTTTTTGTCCATTTTTCAAAATCC
>Ga0214921_10011293_pt1 | contig 10877 bp, 17 predicted proteins | sample LL1505_MetaG_FD_177992 | JGI IMG/M metagenome (GOLD analysis project Ga0214921, IMG submission 177992) | Freshwater microbial communities from Lake Lanier, Atlanta, Georgia, United States - LL-1505 | ecosystem: Environmental > Aquatic > Freshwater > Lake | place: USA: Georgia | collected...
CTTATACTCGACATAAGTTATTGTATATATCTACTAGATATGGATCCCAAGGTAGAAGAAGTTGTTAATTTTGTCCATTCTTATGCGCCTAACATAACTGAATGGATGGTGTTAAAGAAAGAATTGTTGAAGTCTTTACCCTCGAGTCATCGAAAGTTATTTTCAACCCGAGATAGTTCTACCAAGAAGATGAACTTCAACGATTTCGAAAAAACCGTTGTCGAACATTGGCATAAAATAGCTGGTGTTGAGTTATATTTAGAAAAGCCATGAGTTCAAAAAACGATAAAAAGCTTTTAAAAAAATACGTTTCTCAGATCTTAAAAGAAAACGAATTCGGCACCGACGCCATGGGTGGCCTCGATTATAGCATGGGTTTCGGTGGCGGTTCGTACGACGGCGCGGGCTCGGGCGGATCATTCTATAAGACGTTCGTTCAGCCTTTTGTAGATGTAATTGGAGTAGCTGCAGGTAAAACGAAAGAACTGGCTCGTCGTTCTATTACGGTACTACAGGTCGCATTCGAAGCCTTAATGACCACGCTGGTTCCATTTCTTACTGATTCTTACGACGAGATTTTTGCCAGCGAAGCGCAAGATATCGCAAAGATAAAAAACGAATATAGCAGTTATTACAGAGCTTCGGACGAAGCACTCGGTAGTGACCTTGCAACTTTTGCTATGATCGCCTTTCCTGGTCCCGCCTTATTGAGCAAGTTTGTCAAAAATGCCCCTGGCGCAGCTAAATCGGTTCTCAGCGTCGCCACGGGCGGTTTGTCGGACGAATATTTAAGCGGCGCTGGTGGTAAAAAAAGTCCCGGCGGCATCTTCGATTCTTACGCAAGATCTTATCAAGAATTATTGTCTGAAGCAGAAAAAGAAAAAGACGATAAATCTAAAAAAGAACAAACTCTCGCCGATAAAATCGGAAGTAAAAAATTTATTAGTGCAATGCTCGATCGCTCCCCTCTAATGTCGGCAGCTTCCAAAGAAGCGCAAGAAATTTATAGAAATACGTTGAATAGTGCTTTTGAACAAGCGAGTCAAGTTTTAAGCGCAAAGAGCATCGATGATATCGAAAAAGCGACGGGAGAAAAACTCGAAGGCACCGAAGAATTGAAGAAAATTACAGGTGCTGAAAGACAAAGGGCCGAACAAGAACTGTTAAATACGGTAAAAAAATCAGTCAAAAAAGTCTATATATCGAAGCTCGAAGCCAAGGTTAAACCGGTCGCCGAAGCATTTGGAGAAGACCATCCTTATGTTCGTGGTTATCGCGAAGTCATGAATAAGATAAACGCGCTTTAAACAATCGACTACTTTTAGTATATCATAGCAGCATGCCAAAACATGCTCCAAAAAACTACAACGTAGCCATTATGCAGCCAGATGAGATTGGCACTCTACGCAATCTCGTCAAGGAATTCATTACTAAGATCGAGGCCATCGACAACGAGATCGAACTTCTCAAAGGCGACCGTAAAGAGGTCCTCGAAGAGTATCAAGACAAACTTGACATGAAGACGCTCCAGGCTGCGTTAAGGGTGCTAAAAATTCAGCAAGGCGTATCTCACAAAGATACATACGATTTATTCATCGAAGCCTTGACTGACGCGACTGCTCTACCCGAGTGAACATAATGAAAAAAACAACTAGAAAAACCAAGTCTTCCATAAAGGCTCCAGTCGTAGAAGAAAAAAAGCTCAAAGATCCACCAGTAAAGCGTCAGGCAGTATTCAGTCTTCAGCTGACTAGATTCGAGTTATTGCACCTTAGAGATTTGATGGGAATATTGCTTCCACCCGATGGTTCGCAGACTCTCTCTCAAGCACTAGCTTCCGTCGAAGAAAGGTCGTTAATCGAATCAATGCTATGGGAGAAGCTTTCTAAGTTGTGTAGCGAGGCCGATTTACCACTCGATGCTGCAGCGCCTGATTATATCATCGCGCCAGTGTCTCCTCCTCCTCTAGGCGTTTTTCAAGTTAACCAAGATCTTTCGTCCAATAAATCTCCGGCTGCCGGCTTCGTGACGAATGACGATGAAGAAACAGAGGAAGAGTGAGATGTCATATCGCGTAGGACAAGTGCTTTTCGTTGTTTTAAACAAAAAAATGCAAGTCTATCCAATGATGGTCGTCGAAGAAATTACAAAGCGAACCATGCGAGGAGAAGAGACTAATTATGTCCTACAGGGAGGGTCTGATTCGTCTACTACGATTTTATTAAATCAAGTTGATGGTGAGATATTCGAATCGGCCGACGAGGCAAAATACGTACTCACGAATAGGGCAACAGCGCAAATAGAAAAGATCGTCGACGACGCCGTTGTCCGGGCAGCCGAGTGGTATTCTTCGCCACCCGAAAACGAGTCTACGTCTCAAGAAGTTATGTCATTATCATCCTCGAACGATCCAGCCGAAGTTAAAATCGAACTACCCGATGGTACTGTAGCAAATTTGAAAAATTTCGGTTTAGCGGGCTGAATTTTTTAGTATATACGAAGCCGCAAGCATAAGTTGGAGCTATCAATGAACGAAACACGTTTTAAGGGAATCGTACGCAATTATTCTGAGATCGATGTAAAACGCCTTCGCGGGACGATGCAGATTCGTCATACTCTCGCTGAGGCTGGCGCCGAAAAACTCTGGAAGCTGATGGAAGAACAATCACATGTGCATGCCTTGGGCGCCCTTACGGGCAATCAAGCTGTTCAGCAGGTTAGGGCAGGTCTCAAGGCGATTTATCTTTCGGGCTGGCAGGTGGCTGCCGACGCTAATTTGGCCGGCGAGATGTATCCCGACCAGAGTCTGTATCCTGTGAATAGCGTTCCTGCTGTCGTTCGTCGTATCAATAATGCGCTCCAACGAGCTGACCAAATTGACCATGCCGAAGGCAAGACTGGAACCGACTGGTTCGCGCCGATCGTCGCTGACGCCGAGGCTGGGTTTGGGGGTCCGCTGAATGTCTTCGAATTGACGAAGGCGATGATCGAGGCAGGCGCCGCCGCAGTTCACTTTGAAGACCAGCTGGCGTCCGAGAAGAAGTGCGGCCATATGGGAGGCAAGGTCCTCGTCCCAACCAGTCAATTCATTCGTACACTTACCGCAGCACGATTGGCAGCCGACGTCATGGGCGTCCCGACTGTGATCATCGCTCGGACAGACGCTGATTCTGCCAATCTAATCACTAGTGATGTGGATCCATACGACGCCGACTACATAGAAGCCACGAAATCTCGTACGCCAGAAGGCTTTCATTATCTTTGCAAGACAGGTCTAGAGCGCTCCGTTGCGCGTGGATTGGCTTACGCTCCCTACGCAGACGTCATCTGGATGGAGACTTCGACGCCGGACCTCGAGCAAGCCAAGGCCTTCGCGGAGGCGATCCACGCCAAGTTCCCAGGTAAGAAGTTAGCCTATAATTGCTCGCCGTCTTTTAATTGGAAGAAGAACCTCGACGACGCCACAATCGCAAAGTTCCAGCGAGAGCTCGGCGCCATGGGCTATAAGTTTCAGTTTGTGACCCTCGCCGGCTTCCATGCCCTCAATCACTCGATGTACCAGTTGGCCCACGACTACAAGGACAGAGGTATGGCAGCCTACTCGCAACTCCAACAGGCAGAGTTTGCAGCCGAATCTATCGGGTATACGGCCACGAAGCACCAACGTGAGGTCGGCACCGGATACTTCGATGCTGTGTCACAGGTGATCGCAGCGGGCAACTCATCGACGCTAGCTCTCGAGGGTTCGACCGAGAAGGAACAGTTCTGACATGGAACAACATAGCGATACTTTTCTGACAGTCCAGATGACTCTTAAAGAAATTGTAAAAAAACTGTCTGAATTGTCAAAGGAAGATTTAACGAACATTCATGTGAATCAAGAATGGTCTTGGATCCCTTATGTTAAAGATCATTTAGACTTTCTTATCGAACAAACAGACGGTATTGCTATTGCTCTTCGTGACGCTCCGCCACCCGTAACGCTAGAAGACGTAGCGCGTCTTGTCGAAAAACGTTAACAACAGCAATTACGACTGGCTAAATCTTTAACCATGGTTAATTTTTTAGCCATATTTCGTTAGTGAAAATAACTTTCATTAGCGTTTTTTTAAATAGCTGCGTGCAAAGTTCGGCGGAGAAAGGGTATAGTTAGACTATGAACCACTCATATGTTCCTCCCCGGCGGAAGGTCTATGCAGGCCGGTTTCATGAGTTCATTGATGAAACATTCCTGCCGATCTGTGTCGGGGCAGCGTGCTCAATGGCCATCGTGATATTGTTCAGCCGGGCACCGTTTTTCCGCTAAACCTGGTGCAAAGTTGCGGATGAACGTGGTATTATAAGAATATGGAAGCGCAGCATGGCAAAAAAGATTAAAACAACGAAAGTACCGGTAAAGATAAAGAGGCCTCGTGACGGGTGGAGTCCGCTTGCCTTAAGCATGGTGGACCATCCAGCAAATGCGCATCTTCTACCCGCAGGAGTCGTGCCTAATCTGGACCTCCTTGCCGCCGAACTCAGGAAACTTTAAAGTCGCGGATGAATGTGATCTTTTCGTCTGAGTGCAAAGTTCGCTGAAGAAAAGGTATAGTAAGACCATGAAGATTGCGATTGGTTCCAAGGTCACCGTCAAGCCCACCCATCGTGCCGACCTTGGGGGTGACCCCAGCCACGGTACGGTCCTCAGCACCAACGGTCGAAAGGTAACCATCATCTGGGACAACGAAGCCATCACGTCGCACCAACTCAACAGCCCATACATGTGGCGGTTCAACATCGGCTGAACCCAGCTCACCCGCGGCGGAGATTACCTATCAAAACCGTGGGTCCAACGGTGCAAAGTCGCGCGGGAAGATGATATAGTTAAAAGGTAGGAAGAACATGGCAATCATCAAACAGGGCTACCAGACCTTCGACAAGGAAATCCTCTTCTTCGGCCGGGTGATCAAGGTCATCACCACCACCGAGCAACGGAACTGGTCCGACACTATGGACTACAGTGACTACCGTACCACCTCCTGTACCTATGCCATGATCTACCTGGGTCACCACGGAGTCCCTGGGGATACCACCCATCCCGCCCGAATCATGACCCACGTGAATGCCCAGACCGGTATGTACCCCAACACCTACGCGCCACGGGACCTCAAGGTTCACGAACGATTTGCCTGGGTCGACTGCACCAACCTCTTCTCGGACCGCTTTGGGTACAGTCTCAAGGCGGACGAGGACGCCTTTGGGGACGTGATGCTACACTGTGGTGCCGAGATCTATGATGAACTGGCGGCCTTTGAGGCCCATCACGCGGCGGTTCGAGATGCCCGGATTGCCGAGAGTGCTCGTCAGGAGGCTATTCGAAAGGCTGCAGAAGAGGTCGAGAAGGCCAAGAAGGCTGCTCGCCAGGCCAAGCGGGATGCCAAGGAAGCCGAGTTGAAGGCTTCGGCCGAGAAGCTCTTGGCCCGGATTCCGGCTAAGGGTACCGAGGTCACGGTGGATGGGTTCACTGGCAAGGTGTTTTGGACTGGCGTTTCCAAGTACTACGGCACATTCACCGCTCGTGCCGGTGTGAAGAACGCCAAGGGCGAGGTGGCCTGGGTGCCAGCCGAGAAGTTCTGAAAGGAAAATCATGCCTATCTGGTTCATCGCTCTTTTCATCGGGCTTACTTTTTTGTACCCACAACTCGTGCGATTTACCATGATCGCGCCCATCCTCGCTTTTACTTTCGGCGGGTTCTTCTGGGCTATCGGTGGTTGCTTAGGTGTAGCTTCTTTTACGCTTGGTTCTTTTCTTCTTTATGTTGGCCTCGCGTACGCAGGCGTCATTTTCTTAACGCGAGATTGAATCATCATGGATAAAGAATTTTTTGTTTGCTCAAAGGGTAGCAGATTCTACTACGTCAAGACTGACGTCGAGATCGACGCCCAGCGAGAAGCCGACATCAAGACTGGCAACGTCATGGACTCCGCCGGTGAATCTATCCTCTATTCGCGAATCGCAGGATCGGTCTTCCGCGAAGATACGGCCGTCTCCATCACGAAGCGCCGAGGCATTGAGTGGCCGCATTGGACGCCTAAACCCACGCACCTAGTCGAAGGACTTGCTACAATCGGCGGAGTTCCTCGAATCATCATGTTTAAAATTCGCTGAAGATCATCTTTGATGCGAAGTCGTAATTTAGAATCGCCTGATCAAACGAGTAAAATATGAGTACACATTCTTTCATTGGTTACGAAACTGACACAGGGTCTGTTGTCGGTGTCTATTGTCACTACGATGGATATCTCGACGGCGTCGGGTACGTGCTCAAAAAGCACTATACCGATCCAGCCAAAATCAAGGCTCTTGTCGAGTTGGGTTCTCTGTCTTCTCTTGGTTCTCATCTCGGCGAGAAACACACTTTTACCGATGACGTGGATGAAAAGGAATGGACGACGGCGTACCACCGCGATCGAGACGATGAACTTGTCATCGCCGAATACGACGACATGTATTCTATCACAAGTGGCGTTTACGAATTCATGTACGTCTATATGAATCAAGGTCTGTGGATGCACAAGAATGATTCCGTAAATTCTCCATGGCTACCACTTATCTGATGCAAATTTTAGCGATGTCATGATAGAATGAAACCATAGGAATCGGCAAAATTGTACTTAGCGAAGCAGAATCAATCGCGAATAAGGTCCGTGATCATATCTCACCATCCTTGCCAAATATGGTTACTATCCTCTCTTCTATGATCACATGGTCCGTAAGATGCCGTGGGCCGATGATGACTACATCAAAGAAGAATATGTCCGTCTAGGGTCAGAAGAAAAAGATCCTCCGCTAGAGGATTAGTGCAAGGTTCCGCATGTAGATGATATACTAGAAATATGGATATCAAAAAGTCTGTAGAAGACTGGGACAAAAACACCCGTTGCATTCCTACTTTTGAAGAGATTCGTGATGTTGAATACATTCGTCAATCAGGCGAAATAAACATGATCACAGATGATCTTTTAGGTGCATTAAAAAAGAAAGGTCTTCAATCAGGTTGGAATTGGGTTTATCGATGCTATAATCTTCATTCTTCCTGGGCAACTCACTATAGCAAACATCTACGTTACATGGAAGAGCATCATGGTAACCGTGTTGATTGGTGTAAAGGCGATTATAAGTTCACTGTTAAACGCAATGAAATCATGATTGAAAAGGAACAACTTCAATATCGTTTAGCAGAACTTGAAGCTCAAAGTGCAAAGTATCATGCTTAAATGATATAATAGTTACTTCGATATATATATAGAACATAAGGGTTCAAGCAAATGAAAATTACAGTAACACAATTACGTAACATTATCAAGACAGAAGTTAAGCGATTGGGTGGAAAGGGTTTAAACGAAGCTCTCCCGCGAACAGGGCGAGCAGATGGTCTCCCAGGCCCTGTCGACGATGAGTCCGACCGAGCTCGCGCTCGACGTGGACGGGCTCCGATGCCGAAGTTTGCGCCCATCCGAGCTCCGGAAACTGCGCCGTTCGACGGCACAGTTCGTGGGCTTATATTGGCACTTAAAAAGATGCCCGCTGATATGACTGTCATGTTTGGTGAGGATGGAGCATTTGACACGGCTAGTCTCCTCGAGATCCTCTATTTCGATGACGATATGATGCAGGTTGAAGAAGAAGGCGGCGGCACGCCGCACGTCGTCATTAAGTCATAGTGAATGCAAAGTTCTTTCCTAACATGATATGATTAGATCATGGGAATTGGTAAGATTGAACTTAGCGAAGCTGAATTGATAGCGAATAGAGTTCGAGAATATATTTCCCATGTGATGGATAGGGTTGAAGTAGCTGGATCTATTCGCCGTCGAAAAGCAATCGTTGGTGATGTTGAAATTTGTGGCATCCCAGGTGATCGAGAAAAATTGATCCAATTGTTGGGTGATATTGGTCAGCATATTAAACCTGGAGTTCCTGGTGCCGTTCCGTGGGTCCCCAAGGTGGAAGCCAAGTACCTCCGCCTTCGGTTGGAGGAGGGGATGAACCTTGATGTCTTCCTTGGTACCCAGCAGAACTGGGGTGGGTTGTACATGATGCGGACCGGATCTGGTGCGAGTCCGGATGGTAGCACCTTTAACGGTTTCATTCCTGGAATTTTTGGGAGGTTCAAGAAGCTGTCCGGTGGTGGTCGGATGACAGACTGCATGCCTACTATGCCGACCGGTGAACAGCTGTGGATCCCTGAAGAACAGGACTTCTTTGACATCCTCGAGATGGACTTCGTACCTCCTCAGGAACGGATCTCTAAGGGTGCCATCAAGAAGTACGTCCGGAAGGATTGAACGTCTTATACAAGTTGCCATGTCGACTATACAAATGACGACATGAAGATAGTAGCTGAATATATCTGGCAAGACGGTACTAAACCAACGCACAAACTAAGAAGTAAGACCAAGGTTCTCTCGGCCGAAAGTTGGGATGGCAATTTTCCCGATTGGACGTTCGATGGATCTTCGACGGGTCAAGCTCCTGGCGATAAGTCAGATTGTGTGCTTCGACCCGTGAAGTCTATTGTTGACCCGACGAGGAATGTCGACAACGCGAAGTGTTATCTTGTGCTTTGTGAGGTCCTTAATTCTGATGGTACACCTCATGAAACGAATACTCGATCGCAGTTGCGTGCGGTCGACGCGCTGGTCGAATCGCAAAAACCGCTTTTTGGTATAGAACAAGAATATACGATGTTTAAGGATGGGCGACCGTTCGGGTGGCCCACGGGTGGATACCCTCCGCAACAAGGACCATTTTATTGTGGCGTGGGTTCCGACGAAGTATTTGGTCGCGAATTGGTCGAAGAACACCTGGCCGCTTGTGTCTCGGCGGATCTACCCATTTGTGGTATTAATTCAGAGGTCATGCCGGGGCAATGGGAATTCCAGATCGGTCCTTGCGATCCTCTCGAAATTTCCGATAGCTTGATTTTGTCGAGGTGGATTCTTTATCGTCTTGGCGAAAAGCATGGTGTCACAGTGAAGTTAGATCCCAAACCAGTGGCGGAATTAAACGGTGCAGGAGCTCATACTAACTTTTCGACCGAAGCGATGAGAAATGCGAATGGTCTCGAGCACATTTATGAGGCTTGTAAAAAGCTTCAGACTCGCCACGAGTATCACGTAGAAAGCTATGGTCACGGAATCGAGTCGCGACTCACGGGCCATCACGAGACGTGTTCTTATAGGGAATTTAGATACGGGGTTTCTGACAGGGGGGCTTCTATTAGGATTCCTTTACACGTTTCGCAAGCCGGTCGAGGCTATCTCGAGGATCGTCGGCCCTGTGCGAATGTGGATCCGTACGTGGTCACTCGACTCATCCTAGAAACTGTTTGTTGTTGAAATAGCTGTCTCCTCGCAGATGCAAATTAGACGCAGAGAATGTTAGTATAAAACTATGTCCATTCTCTGCGTCGATTTTATGAACCAACTTCACCGTGCTCGCAGTGGATTTCAAGCAGGGCCGGCGCCAGTCGTATACAACTTCTTTCGACAGTTCAAGGCACTCGTCGATGAATTCAAGCCAAATCGTATCTATGTTGTCCTCGAGGGCCGACCCGTACAGCGTTATGAACTCCTGCCTGAATATAAGGCAAATCGTAAGGTCGAAGAATCTGACCCAAAATATGCCGAATTGCAACGATTCTTTGAACAGAAGAAACAAATCGTAGATTTATTGTCGAATTGTTTTCCGGTTTCTGTCGTCCGCCACCCGACGTCGGAATGCGACGATACGATCTACAACCTCATCAGGTATAGTTCAACTGCGATTCCATGGACAGTGGTGTCCAACGACTCAGACTTCATTCAATTAATTCAAGAATATTCTCACGTAAAAGTCTGGAACCCAATTAAGAAAGATTATCTGACAGCGCCCAGTGATTACGATTACGTCACCTGGAAGTCTCTGCGCGGTGATGGGTCCGACAATGTTCCAGGTATTCCTGGAATCGGCGACAAGTCTGCTTCTAAAATTGCTAGTGATCCCGATCGATTGGCCACGTTTCTCTCGGACGAAGAGAAGGTCTTGCAGTTCCAGCGCAATTACGATTTGATTTCATTTAGGAAGTGGTCAGAAGAAGAGGCAATGGAGATGACGTCGTCGAATCCAGAAAATAACTGGCAGGAAGTGAAGGAATTGTTCGAATCTTACGGATTCAAGTCGATCACGAAAGAAGAATCATGGTTGAAGTTCGTAGGAACTTTTGACGCCTTGTGGGGTTGAACTACCGATTCTAACCTATATTTAAAAGTTATGGCCGATAACGAGCAACGTCTTTTACGCAGATATATTAGAGAATCCCTAGTATCAGAATTGGATTTAAGTGATGTTACGAAGGGTGTTAAGGGTATTCTAGGCTTCGGGTCTGGTACTGGTACCATTGATAAATGGTTTTCGAACTTTATGTCCCGCCAACTAGACTCAGTAGGCAAGTCAGCGGACAAGTTTATTGGTCAAAAGTTAGATCAACTCTTACCTTCTGACGTGCTCAAAAACATCGAAAAGTACTCTAAAAAATCGGGAGAATCTTCTTCTACGGTTTTGGCAAAGTTAGTTTCAGGGTGGATTGACGAAGCTAATGAATTATTTGAAGTAGAGTTTTCTAATGATGAAAAGAAGCAAATTTATCAATTTGCAACCGATGAATATGCCAATGCCTTAAAAAAAGATAATTCTAACGTGAAGAATGCTCTTGACTTAGTAAAAAGAAAATTAGACGCTAAGTACGGTACGCGCAGAGCGAATTCTAAAGAAAAAATAAAGTGAGCGTGTAATTCTTTTCATCCGTTTCATATGATTGGATAGATGAAGTCGTTAAAAGTCGTAGTAGATCGTT
>Ga0214921_10011294_pt1 | contig 10876 bp, 10 predicted proteins | sample LL1505_MetaG_FD_177992 | JGI IMG/M metagenome (GOLD analysis project Ga0214921, IMG submission 177992) | Freshwater microbial communities from Lake Lanier, Atlanta, Georgia, United States - LL-1505 | ecosystem: Environmental > Aquatic > Freshwater > Lake | place: USA: Georgia | collected...
CTCGGTGGTGCTGGCTTCGCCCAGCATGGTGAAGATCAACTCCAAGTCGGTCATGTGGTCGCGCAGGTTGTTGCCGGTCTTCACCACGTCCAGTCCTTTGAGCTGGCTGTGCTCGCCGGGCGTCACGCCAAAAGTGGCGCGGGCAATTTCGGCGGTGAGTATTGAATACTCTTTGCCCTCGGCCACGCCGCGTGCTTTCCACTCGTCGGTTAGCTCCCCGCGCACGGAGATAGAGCGCAGCCGCCTCTCGATCCATGCTTGCGGGTAGCCTTTGGCCTGGTACAGCTCGCGGGCACGGGCGCTGGCCAGTTCGGGGTTTTCTATTTCTTTGACGCGTTCGTAACCCACCTGCGCCAGCCAGCGTTTGAACGGCTCGGCTTTGGGCGATGGGATGGACTGGATGATGCGGAACAGGCCTTCGGTGTTGGCGCAATTCACCCGCTGTGCACCGCCTGCCGTCGGAACACGAAGGGGGGTGGCAATTTGCCCCCACCCTTTGGCCAGCTCTGGGTCTCGACGGCGCAGGTCTTTCACGTAGCCCTCTGGCTGCACCGAATCGGTCAGCACACCCACTACGTCAACAATGGCAAACCACCATTCCTCGTTGTGCCAGACACGGCGAATGGTGGTTTCTTGGAATACCGCGATGTGGTGCGCGGGATCGTTGGGCGGGGTGATTTTTTTCATATGGCTCCCAGGAAGGCTGTAATTTTATACAGTATTTTCTAATTGAGGCAATCCCTATTTCTTAACTCGGCAATTACATCCGCCGCATGAAGTTGGCAAACAGACCTGAATCGGTGATTGCCATTGCCGCGAATGTCACCCTAAGCTAACGCATAGAAATTGTCCACATCCTGCCAGAGCATGGATGAAGCAAGACCTAGGGGAGCTTCATGAAAAACCCAAAAGATAGCAAAAAGGCTATACTCCAAACCCAGTGGACTGTGACCCTGCATCCACTGGCGGAGCGTGAATTACTGACCATCCCTGCCGATATGCAAGCCCGGTTTTTGCACATCGGTGAAATGCTGGAAGAGCTAGGACCGCAGCGTGTGGGCTTGCCACACATCCGGCCGCTGGAAAGCAAGCTCTGGGAAATGCGCATGACGGGCCGCGATGGCATTGCCCGTGCCGTTTACGCCGCCGTTCAGGGGCGCACTTTGCTGGTGCTGCATGTGTTTGTAAAAAAGACGCAGACCACACCACGAAGCGCGATTGAAACCGCATTGAAACGCTTGGAGGAATCGACGTGAAAAGCCTGAAAGACGTGAAAGCCCAACTGCTGGCCAACCTTGCCGTTCGCCAAGCCTATGACGCACAAGCGCCCGAGTTTGAGCTGGCCCGTGAACTGATTGCAGCACGCACGAAAGCGGGCCTGACGCAAGGCGATGTGGCTGCACGCATGGGCACAACCCAAAGCGTGGTGGCACGCATCGAAAGCGGTAGGGGTACGCCATCCATGCGAACCGTCCAACGCTTTGCCAGTGCCGTGGGTGCGCGTGCCGTGGTGCGCATGGAGCCTTTGACGGCTGCATGAACCGCTGTTGCAACGCAGGCTCAGCGTGGGCACCGTCGATTCGTTTCAGGGCCAAGAGCGCGACATCATTGCCATCACCTTGACGCGCAGCAACCCCCAAGGCGAGATCGGCTTTCTGTCTGACATCCGCCGCATGAACGTGGGCATGACCCGCGCACGGCGTAAGTTGCTGCTGGTGGGCGATTCGTCCACGCTTTGCAGACATCCGTTTTTTGTGGAGTTGCTGGAGTATGTGAAGGCCTTGGGGGCTATCGCTCAGCGTATGAGATGGTAGGGACTAGTCTCCATTGACCGAACGAGTACATGAGTGACAACTGATCAAACTATTCGGGCTCTTGTTCAGATGGATACTCCATTGGCGTCATGGTATTCCAGCCTTCCCGTGCGGGTGCATTACGATTTGTCTGAATTGATGTTCCCTCGGTCGCGAACACCTTGCCGCCGCGGTGATATACGGCTCGAACTACCGCTTTTCTAGGATGGTGCTCGTCGGCTTTAGCAGAGCTGATGTAGGCCTTGAACTTTGTGCCTTCTTGGTTCTCTGGCACCTTCGGCCCAAGCCATCTATCGAGTACTTCAGATGAAACGTTTCGTCGCGAACCATGATGCGGAACCTGAAACTTGTCTATCCCAGGCAGATTGAGTCCGACAAATGGAGCGAAATCGGCTGCTTCGGTAAGACCGCCACGACCAACATCGCCGGTCAGCAAGATGCGATCACCAACCAAGTTAGCGAATTGGACCACGCTCATATCGTTCTCAGCACTGGTTTCTTTGGGCGAGAATATCTCGTCACCCCACAGCGCGTTAACGAACTCTTTAGCCACTTTTTTTGCTGCTTCAAATAATCCTGCAAGACCCGCTTTTTTGGCCATTGGGTCGTCTGTTGCGATTTCTGGCGTTTTCTCTGAGGCTACAACGAGGTCCAGGAACCGGGACTTCGTCGGTGCCAAGACGCTAAAAGCGCCTATGTTTTGCCCCTGAAACGGCTCTCGAATTTCGATACCCTTTTCGTTAGCGATATCCTCGAGTGCTGCCAGATTCGGATATAGAGAACGCAGCTTGCGACGCAGATATTCTGCTGACTCATAGTTTTCAAATCTATCGAGTAGTTCTTCAGCGTATATCCAAGGCCTCAACATCCATAAAGTGCCAATTTCGAAGTTTTCCAAGATCGGACGCAAGCCACCGGAATGATCTCCGTCGTTATGTGTCGCTACCACATGGTCGATTTTTTTCACTTCGCCGTAGTATTTCTGGATGTTATGCACAAGGCTTTCCCCAGTTGACTGATATCCACCGTCAACAACGTGCACGTAGACTTTTTCGCCAATGCGGTATCGCATCGAAATTGCATCTCCACTCTTGTCGGACTCGACGTCCCAAAAGTCAATTTCGTAGAAATCAGTCATCACTCGTCTCCCTTTGTTGAATTACTTTTCTGCTCATTTCTCGATTGCCTTGATGGTTCGATACCCCAAATTGACTTACCTATGCCCTCAAATTTCTCGACAAACTTGTCTACGTTGAGGCCCGCCAAAAATGCCACTGCCCACATGCCGAGTTGACTAGCATCTGGGTTTTTGGCGGCCCCTAGGAGGAGCAGTCCAGAGTTCACGAATAGAAAGCTGATGCCGCCAACCACGCAGCTGACCACCGGGCGAATGAAGTACCAGATCAACCAGCTATTGCTCCACTGGTCACGAACGGCCGAATTGAGGTAGACACCGCGCAGACAGTAGATACACCCACCTACGCCTCCGAAAAGAATGCAGTAAATGGCGGGCTGCAGTCGCTCTGGGATAGTGGTTTGACATAAAACCATCTGCCCAGCCAGCCAGGTACATACAAAAAGCTCTGCCATTAATACGATGGCCACGATCCATTTCATTGACTTTTCCTCTTGTAATTCGTAATCAAATAAAAGTAGTTTTTTCTTGAGTTCAAAAAAATTTATTTCAGCAGTTGTGGAAGCTGCTAATCAATTTTTTGAATATGGTTTTCGATTTTTCTTGGTAGGCACCATTGGCATCAAGCTGGTGATGCGTTGGTAAAGCTCGAACAGGAAGGCCACGCGTTCGGCGTCGGAGGCGTAGGACTTTTTGCCGCCGCTGGGTTGGTAGGCGGCGTCTATGGCTGCGTCTAGTTTTTGGTGGGCTTTGAGCAGGGCCGGGGGCATGGTCAGTGGGTCGTACAGGTCGGCGAGGGACGCGTCTGCAAATTGGGCGCGGGCGTCCAGCACGCTTTGGGCGGCTTGTTCGATGACGGTGCGGTGTTTGTCGCTGAGTGGCTCGCCAGCGAAGCCGGGCCAGGGGTAGTTGTTGTAGACAGCAGGCGAATAGCTGTAGTCACTTTTCATTCGCCCACAAACGGTTCGCATCCATGCGTTGTGCATAGTGCTTGACAAAATTCCGAAGTGAAAATGTGAGCCGTTACTGATGATCTGCAATTTATTGCTGGCGATCGTCTGCGTAGTTAAAAAGGCGATCGGAATGAATCGACGATTTGCCGAGGAGACTTCAGGAATGGCTAAATAGTCTGAGGTCGGCTGGCGATCTTGAGTGAACAGCGTTGGTTGTGCAGCGAAATCTCTTACGCTTTTTGTTGGGCTTTCTGTTCTTGCGGTAGTCACACGTTTTACGCGTTCAAGAACTTTCGGCATAGCGCGTAGGTCAGCTGGCGATATGTTTTTTAACCAAAGGCACCATCTTGGTATTGAGTTGATCAGCTCGACACCGCCAACGTACGGTCGAATCCATTTCTCAGCACTTGGTTCGGCTGCAATTAATTCTTCTTTTTCATGATCGGTCAGGATCAGGTGTCCGCCATCTGTTGGCTGGCTGCCCTTTATGAGTTGCGGTAATCCTCTTGGCGTATCGGCTCTCGACGGAAGGATGACGTTAGGCGCATCTACTAAGTAAGGATTGATGTTCTGAGCCCGTGTGACATGGGGTTGACCATTGATGTCCTCATACTCGAACAGTTTTTTTTCAGTTGAATTGGAGAGTTTGAATCCGATGATCACGCAATGGACGGCGGCGTTGCCTCTTGCTTCGTTTGACCATGCGAAGGTTTTGTGTGCGAAGTGAATGTCTGCGCCTTGTGAAAGCATCCAGCTCCATAAAACGCCAACTTGTTCCCCTTGGCAAATGCTATTGGTTGAAACGAAAGCAGCGCTGCACATCGTGCTGCCTTTCATGTAATCAACCGTTTTCTTGTGCTAACAAGTAACGAAGTCGAGGCGACCGAATTTCCCCTTGTTACCCCACACGTAACTCATGTCCTCTGCTTGCGCTGGCGTTCTCCACTGATGACCAATGAACGGCGGATTGCCCAACACATAGCTGCACCGCTCCGCAGGCAGCACCTCGTTCCAGTCCAGCCGCAGCGCGTTGGCGTTTTGGATGTGCGGCGTGCTCTTAAGTGGGATGCGGGCAAAGTACAGGCCAAACTCCACGCTCACGCGCAGGTTCATCTGGTGGTCCACCAGCCACAGGGCCACTTGGGCAATTTGTGCCGGAAACTCTTCGATCTCGATGCCAAAGAATTGATCCACGTTCACGCCGATCAGGGCGTGCACGTCCACCGCCAGTTGGCCTTTGTGGGCGCTCAGTTCGTGGTCGGCCCGCAGCACCTTCAGCTCCAGCTCGCGCAGCTCGCGGTAGCTGATGACCAAGAAGTTGCCGCACCCGCAAGCCGGGTCCAAAAACGTCAGTTGCCGCAGTTTTTTGTGAAACTCAAACAGTTTGTTGCGGTGGCCTTTCACGCGCTCAAACTCGGCGTGCAGTTCGTCCAGAAACAGCGGCTTGATCAGCTTGAGGATGTTGGCCTCAGACGTGTAGTGCGCCCCCAGGTTGCGGCGGGCCTTCTCGTCCATGATGCTTTGGAACAAGCTGCCAAAAATGGCCGGGCTGATGGCCGACCAGTCCAGGCCGCAGGCGTCCAGCAGGGCTTCGCGCATGGCGGTGCTGAAGTCGGCCATGGGCAGGGTTTCTTCAAACAGGCGGCCGTTGATGTACGCGAACTGGCCCAGCTGCTCGTCGATGTTTTTGCTGCGCTGGCTCTCTGGCGTGTTGAGGACCTGAAACAGTTGCCCCAGCCGCGGACCCAGGTCCGAGCCGTCGGGCACGGTGCGTTCTTCCACAAAGTCTCTGAACGATTGCGCGGGCTGAAAGATGCCCGTGTCGTCGGCAAACAGGCAAAACAGCAGGCGCACCAGCAGCACTTCGAGCGCATGGCCGCTGTAGCCGCTGGCTTTGAGGGCGTCGTGCAGGCGGCCCATGCGCTCGGCCGCCTTGATGTTGACCGGGTCTTCCGCACGGATGTCTTGCACCTTGTAGCCCGCCAGCAGGCCAAAGAGCTTGACGTGTTTGTGCAGGTGCTGGAGCTCAAACTCGACCGTCTCGTGCGTCTTGCCTGAGGCCAAGCGCCGCACCCGAAAGCGGGCAAAGTCGCAGACCACCACCAGCTGGGGCAGGTCGCGCTCGGGCAGGTGGTGCAGGTAGCCCATGGCTTGGTCCACCGCGTCGTCAAGGTTTTTGCCGCGAGACTTGTGTTCCACCAACAGCACGCCGGGCCAAAACAAATCCACAAAGCCTTGGGCACCGCCCAGCTTTTTGACGTTCAGCTCAAAGGTGGCAACGCGTTTGTTGGTGATGCCAAAGATTTCAAAGAAGGCTATCCAAAAGGGCTTGGCTTCGCTGTCTTCGTTGCTAGCGTCGGCCCAGGTTTTGCTGAAAAGCAATGCCCTAGATTTAATTTCATTCCAATTAATACCCATTAAGTGCTCATAAAGTGAGCTTGGATAGTAATGGAAAGTTCTCTATTTTTTGTTGACGGTAGTCCTGGATAGGTATTTAAATGGGCTGGGCAGGGTAAGTGGGGAGGCCCGGCGCGGCAGTGAAGCCGATTTAAAACAACTGGTCGGTGTAGGGCAGCGGGGCGCTTTCTTCCGCGCCCGCACCCGCTGCGGTGGCAGCTTGTTCGAGCGCCGCCACGTCTTCAGCCTTGGCCAGCGTGCCCACCCGCACACCCAGCAGCCGCAGCCGCTGCGCCAGTGGCACCCGTTTGAGTAGCAGCCCGGCGTTGTGCCGTATGGCTTGGGCGTCGGCCGTGTACTGCGTCAGCGTCTGGTCACGCGTGACGCTTTTAAAGTCGTCATACCGCAGCTTGATGCCGATGGTTTTGCCCACATAACCCTTGCGCTGCAGGTCTTCGGCCACCTTCTCGCACAGCCGCGTGAACACCTCGCCCAGCGCGGCCTTGTCGCGCACCGCGTGCAGGTCACGCTCAAACGTGGTTTCTCGACTCATGCTAACGGGCTCGCTATCTGTCACCACCGGCCGGCCGTCGCGGCCCCAGGCTGCTTCGTGCATCCACGCGCCTGTGGCCTGGCCAAAGTTGTCAATCAGCCAGCCGACTTCTTGCGCGGCCAGCTCGCCAATGGTGTGGATGTGCAGGCGTTTGAGTTTCTCGTCGGCCTTGGGGCCGATGCCGTTGATCTTGCGGCAGGCCAGCGGCCAGATCAGGCTTTGCAGGTCAGCCTCGTGCACGATGGAAATGCCGTTGGGCTTGTTGAACTCGCTGGCCATCTTGGCGATCAGCTTGTTGGGCGCCACGCCTACTGAGCAGCTCAAGCCCGTTTTTTCTGCAATGCTGCGCTGAATCAGCCGCGCCAGTGAGCGCCCGCCCTCGCGCTGGCCGCCGGGTACGTTGGTGAAGTCGATGTACACCTCGTCAATGCCCCGGTCTTCCACCAGCGGGGCCACTTCGCGAATGGCGTCTTTGAAAGCGCGTGAGTAGCGGCGCACCTCCTCAAAATCCACCGGTAAAACAATCGCATCCGGGCACAGCTTAGCCGCCTTCATCAGTCCCATGGCCGAGCCCACGCCAAACTGCCGCGCCGCATACGTTGCCGTGGTAATCACGCCGCGGCCCACATAGTCTTTGAGGCGCGGAAACTCTTCAACGGGAATAAAGCGCAGCGCCCGCTCGCCATGCTTGACCAGCAAGGTATCGTCTACAGATCGCCGCCCGCCGCCAATCACCACCGGCAAACCCTTGAGCTGCGGGTAACGCAGCAGCTCAATGGACGCAAAAAAAGCGTCCATGTCGAGGTGGGCAATTCGGCGTACGGGTTCGGTGGTCATTGCTAGGCTGAAAGCATAGCCCGCTTAAAGTCCGTCATTCCCGCGCAGGCAGGAATTCATCCCCGCACCCAACCCTTCAGGCCGTCGGAAACGTCCCAGGCAACAAAATGCTTTTGTCCACCGTCTGAATATCGGTGTGCCCGCAAAAAGCCATGGTGATGTCCAGCTCTTTGTGCAGAATCTGCAGCGCCTTGGTCACGCCGGCTTCGCCCATCGCGCCCAGGCCGTAGACCATGGCGCGCCCGATCAAGGTGCCGCGTGCGCCCAGCGCCCAGGCTTTGAGCACGTCCTGGCCGGAGCGTATCCCGCCGTCCATCCACACTTCAATATCAGAGCCCACCGCCTCCACAATCGCGGGCAGGGCGTTGATGCTCGACTGCGCGCCGTCCAGCTGGCGGCCGCCGTGGTTGCTCACCACAATCGCGTCTGCGCCGCTTTGCACGGCCAGCTTGGCGTCTTCCACGTCTTGAATGCCTTTCAAGATCAGCTTGCCGCCCCACTTTTCTTTAACCCAAGCAATGTCGGCCCACGACAGGCGCGGGTCAAACTGCTCGTTGGTCCAGGCAGACAGCGAGTTCATGTCGCTCACGCCCTTGACGTGGCCCACCAGGTTGCCAAAGGTGTGGCGGCGCGTGCCCGCCATGCGCAGGCACCAGCGCGGCTTGGTCAGCAGGTTGATGATGTTGGCAATGGTCGGGCGGGGCGGGGCGGTCAGGCCGTTCTTCAAATCTTTGTGGCGCTGGCCAATCACCTGCAAGTCGAGTGTCAGCACCAGCGCATTGCAGCCGGCCTTGCGCACGCGCTCAATCATGGTGGCCATGGCCTCGCGGTCACGCATCATGTACAGCTGAAACCAGAACGGCGCCGTGGTGTTGGCCGCAATGTCTTCTATCGAGCAAATACTCATGGTCGAGAGGATGAACGGAATGCCAAACTTCTCAGCCGCCTTCGCCGCCTTGATCTCACCGTCGGCACACTGCATGCCCGTCAGCCCCACAGGCGCAATCGCCACCGGCATCTTCACGTCCATGCCCACCATCTTGGTGGCCAGGCTGCGGTTTTCCATGTTGACGGCCACGCGCTGGCGAAGCTTGATCTTTTGAAAGTCTTCCGAGTTGGCCCGGTAAGTGCCCTCGGTCCAAGAGCCCGAATCGGCATAGTCATAAAACATGCGCGGCACCCGCTTCTCAGCCAAAACGCGCAAGTCTTCAATGTTGGTGATCACGGGCATGGGTCTTGTCTCCAGTTAAGGGCTAGATGCTAACGGCAATGCTGAGTGGGCTGGTTGAGGAAATTTGCAGATGAGCACCTAGGCGTGGAAATTTGTTCATGCAGACCTGCTCCGTCATTCCAGCGAAGGCAGGAATCCATCCCTTCCCCATTGACCCCTTGATAATGAAATAAAAATGGCTATAAAACTTTTAAAAATAGTACTTTTATATATATAATTCAGACGTGCCATCCACCAGTGCCGAAGTCCGACTCAACCAATCACTTCGCACCAAATTATTTGACTGTCACCGAAGTCATAGCATTTTTGCAAGTTAAAAAATAGGCTCTGCCCCCAATTCCATGATCCCAATTTCACTCAGTGTCGTGATCAACGCGGCCATGGCGCGGGCGGCCATGTACTACATATTGCTAAAGCAGCAAGCCAACCAGGAGGTTCTTTTCCTGGGTCCGATCGCTTTACCCGATGGATCTTGTCGGGCATTTAGGGACGGCAACAAATGATCGTCTGACTATTTCTAACTGCTGGCTCGACCCGGTCAGGCGCGAAATTGGGCCAGCGCATCGTCATCTTCGGGTGGCACTTAACTTTCAGGACTTAACCTTATGACTTCTTATTCCAAACTTGCTCAGCTCAAAACGCCCCTTCGAAGATTTACGGCGAGCTGGGCTACACGCTCCTTTCGTACAAGGAGTATGGATACAAAGCCAAACCCGGCATCTTGAGAGCTGTAATTGGCACTGAAATTTACCCCAACATCAACCTTGAAGGCATGGTTGGCGTCGGGGTTACTGACGGCAGCACCCGCATAAGCAATGTCACCGTTAGCTCTCAGGTCGATCGAACCTGGGGGCTGTACGTTCGGCCAAAAGTCATGATCTCTCCAGAAGTCGAACTCTTTGGCCGCGTGGGCTATGCCTCGAGCAAAGTCACCGTTTCAGTGCCGGGCTACGCGGGGTCCGGCTCAGGTAATTCTGCCTCGTACGGAGCCGGCGCGAGCTTCAAGGTCAAACAAAACACCAGCGTGGTCATAGATTACATGAGCTATTACAGCAAAGACGGTGTCAAGGCGACTGGCCTCAGTTTGGGTCTTGGCTTTAAGTTTTAAAACCTTGATGCGGAATTGATGCATGGACGTCACCAGCTTCCGTAGACATAAATCAACTTCTAGTTTTTCGTTACTCTAAAAATAAAAATCTGGAAATGGGGTCAGAAACCATTTTTCACTCAACCTCCGTGCGCGAGCAATATAAATTGCTCCGAGTTTTGAGAAAAAATAAGATCTGACCCCAATTAAAAATAGTGTCAAAAGTCTGTGAGCCATTCGAGTACAAAGCGCTGAATTAAAGGATGCCGAGGATTTGCTAACCGGGCTCTGCGCTTTTTTTATTGACGTACGTTGAAATGCGTTCAGACGGTACCTATCAGAAAGAAAAAATGAAATTGATGCTTTGGGCTTTGCCTTTCTTTGCCCTAACTGGCTGCGCGACAACTTCAACAGGTGCAATCTCCGCTGGCCAAGATACTTTTATGGTGTCCCGACAAGCCGGCGCATTTCCGAGTGGGCGAGAGCCACTTTTGGCCGAGGCTCTTGGTGAGGCTTCGGCCACTTGCGATGGGTTGAAAAAAGCGATAAAAGTGCTTTCAACTACGGAAAACCCAGGCCCCTATATTCTTGGCAACTATCCAAAGGCAACTGTCGTTTTCTCTTGTCTTTGATGAGCCACAGTCAATCCTTTGTGGCACCTCGTTGCAGTATCGTTTGACTCTCTTATTTCCTGAACTTTAAGAAGTCAAATGCCCAAGGCCAAAGCCCCGCTGAAGCTGGTTGCGTTTGATGCGGCCAAGTACCTTAAAGACGTTCACGCCATCGCCGAGTGTCCGTCTTCAAATGGTTTGAGACAGATGGGCTAATTTCTTATAGGAGAGATTGGCTCAATGGTTTTAAAGTTTAAA
>Ga0214921_10011295_pt1 | contig 10875 bp, 12 predicted proteins | sample LL1505_MetaG_FD_177992 | JGI IMG/M metagenome (GOLD analysis project Ga0214921, IMG submission 177992) | Freshwater microbial communities from Lake Lanier, Atlanta, Georgia, United States - LL-1505 | ecosystem: Environmental > Aquatic > Freshwater > Lake | place: USA: Georgia | collected...
GTCGGGGTCATACACGGTGAGTTTCTGCGCTGCATTTGCGGCACCCGCGGCTGTTCCGATATAGTCATTGTCTTCTGTTGTCTCGCGGATCGTTGTGCGCGCAACGTCATTCGGATCGTAGACGGTAAGTTTGGGCGCAACATCGGCCGGTGCCGCTGTGCCGATCCAGTTGTTGTCTATTGTCTCTTCGGCCCGTGTCGGCCGCGCAACATCCTGGAGCGGGAGTTCCACTTCGCGCTGATCCGGCTTCAAGTTGAGACCGTGGACCCGCTCTCCCGTGTAGAAACGCTCATTGGGCAGAATCTCCACGCCCGATTTGCCGTAATCGTTTTCGGGGGCATCGGTATCGGGGTTAAAATTCGCGGTCAAATCGGCGTTTCTGTAACCCCATGGACCCATTTGCTTCACAAGGGGGGTGCGCGTGCTGCCGACCGTGTAGGTCGCCTTGCCCTCCGCCTGTCCAGCCACACCTTCATATTCCTTGGACGTGTCGGGGCGCGTCACGTGCTTCAGCACCTGTGTGCTGCGCACAACGGGCTTCGTGTCAACCGACGTCACAAAGTTGCGCTCGCCGTTTTCGTTTAGGTAGAACCGATCTGGCGCGTACTTGCGCACTTCACCGACCGTCTCCGCCGTGCCGCTGGTCGTGATAAAATGGGAACCGGGTACAACGGGCGTATCGTAGGTGAGTTTCGGGTTGTCGGCCGTGCGCAGATCGTTGGTGCGGGGCATGCGCTCAATCACGTAATCTTCGCCCGCCTGCTGTTGGTAGCCACCGGACGGCAAGTGCGTAAAACCGGCGTTCAGACCGGGTCCGACGCGCACAGACTCCATCGGCCGCTCGTTTGCGCGATTGCGCGATTCCACAATGCGCGACTCCATGAAATCGGTCGTGCTCTCCATTCCAAACGGATTGCCGATGGGTTCTTTCGTCGGCTCAAAAAACGGCGCCTGTTCCCGTTTCGCGTACAGCGTCTTGCCGGATCCCGTAAATACGTCAAGAACCTGGTTGTTCGCTGTATCAATCGTGTTTTGCTTCACTTGTCCGCGAAAGAAGGGAACCATGTTGGCGTGTTTGAATTCACCGGGCTTGAACTCCACGCCGCTCAGCGCCGACACAAAGCCGCCGCCGCGGGGCGTGGCGTCTTCCCAGCGATCGGGCCGCATTTGAAGCAGCGCCTGCGCCGCTAGGTCGTGCTGGCTGGGCAACGTCGCCGGCGCCACGGGGAAATGCGTGGGCCCGCCCTGGACTTTGGACGGATACGGATCGGCCGGAATAGACGTTCCGCTTGCCGGCAACTGGAACTGAATGTCGTATTCGCCCGTCGCCGCAGGCCGCGGCGTGCGTGGCTTGCCTGGAATGGTCGGCGCGCCAGGCGGCGTCTTTTCGGCGCCGACGGTGATTCCGCGCGCCGTGGAATCGGTGAATCCTTCTTTTGTTTTAGGGCGACCGCTTGTTTTTGTGTTTGCGTCAGCCCCCGCTTGGCTCGTGAAATACCCGAGGCCCAGCAATCCTGCGAATACTGCGACTTCCATCTGAACTCCTAGATGGGGAAGCGCTATTTTCGGTCGTTCAAATCGCAGCCCACGCCGTTGCGAGCGCTGCGATTAATTGTAGGAAATTCAGTGTTTACCAGCGACGAACCTGCCGTATTTGAATATCGGGCGGGTTCACAGGCGCACCGGTGGCGCCGCCTATCATGGACGACGGTGCCGCCGGGAGAACATCTTCGCCGCGCGGGAAAGAGGACGCCGCGCGCGACATGGCGGCGCTCACGTCGGCAAGTGCGCCGGTGTCCAAATTGCCGAACTGAGCAGGGTCGTGCGGGCCTGGCGCGGGTAGTGTCGGCGTTGACTTGATGGGTTTCGGGATACAGGGGCGGTACGAATCCTTGAAAGAGAGCCGGGTTGTGACGTTGTTATCAAAAGGAATCATCACGCCTTCCTGCGGGTTCTGGCACAGCCACTCCCAGCGATTCCAACCAGAGGAGCGCAACGTGCAAGGCGGATCCACTAACCGGGAAAAGGTCTGCGGGAATTCACAATCCTTCGTTTTCACAGGCGCCGTCGCGTTCACCTTGTTGTGCGTCGGGTCGTACTGATTACAAACCGTTTTGGTGGTGGGACGGTTGATGTTAAAAAGATCGGATTCCACGTCCGTCTTTATGTAAGCGGAATTCAGGGAAGCGCCCCATTTTTGCATACGCGTGGTCGGTTCGGGCGCGTAGCATGCGTCGCAGTATTGAGGCGGGGCGTCAAGTTGGTAGCGCCCGGGACCTGTTGTGACGCGTAGATCATCGGACGTTTTACATCCGTCGTACATGCGACGATTCCATGCCTGGTTTTTGAGAGTATCTAGGGAAGCCATCCTTCTTGTATCGGGCCGCGGAAAAAACATTGGCTCAAAGTAAACAAATGAACGCTTGTACCGTGACGGCCATTGTTGCGATTGGACTCCTTGTGGTTGTGTTGATGATGCCGCGGTATTTTACGGCGGACAAAGAGGGATTTGTTGAATATGTTGTGTATGGACCCGGATTTCCAGGGTGGGGTTGGCGGCGCAGACATTGGTGGCACCGGCGGTTTTATCCTGGTCCCGCGTTCTATGCCTATTAATCACATGCATGCTAGCGCAGCGCCTATTCAAATCATGTATACTAAAAACAAGATTTGAATAAATTGTTGGAAGTTCAGGAGGGGAAGGCTCCCCTTAAACCCCTCAGGGGAAGGCTTCCCTTAAACTCTTCTTTAAAAGCGCATAGGATAGCACGTGCCGGACTTGAGCGTCTGCGGCGTGCCGACACCCGGCAGCGTGTTGATCTGGCACGTGGGCAGATTGCGGGGTGTTGTGTTCACCAGGGAGACGGCGCCCGTTGCCTTGTCTCGGAAGCTGAACGAGGGCGGCGTGTCGGGGCATCCAGGGCCGCCTAACGGGCACGCCGGCAGGTACTGCCGCGCAATACACTTGGATTGAACCCGGGTGATTCCCATCAGATCCGATTCCAGATCCACCATGTTGCCGCTGATGTTGCTGACCTCAGAGCCGCCCACAAGTCCGAGCGCATTGCGGCACTTGTTGGGGTTCTCAAACTTCACGGGCATCTGCGTGTACGAAAACATTCCGGCGGACTGCTGTTCTCGGGTAAGAGACATGTCGGTTGAACCAATGCGATTCCAGGCCGTGTTCCACGGAGCGGCGGCGCTGCTGATTTCCATTTCTTATTTGGCGCACGTATTTTCTTTTTAGCAGTTCAGATCGCGCACAAACTGACGACTCGGAATGCCGGCACGAATCCACCCAGAAGCAGCGACCTCGGGGATCAAATTGGACGGGTTCTGTATATGTGCCGCCAAGTGGGGCACCAGGGGTGTGAACTGGCCGTCAAAGAAGGTCTCCGTGACGGTACCGCACGGCCGCTCAATGCGCGCCCACTCGGAGTAAATCAGAGAAGACTCTACATCCGGGTTGCCGCGACCGTTGCCCATGTACGGCACCGTTGCGAACGGGCGCGACTGGACGTGAAGGGGGCAGCGTTGGCGACCCGCCTGCTCCACATCCACGCGCAGCCGAGAGTCGGAATCAATGGCGGCGTTGTTGTAGCCGAAACCTTCGCGGCCGAGCAGGGTCGGGTTGACGTACTCGACGCGAGCCGCCGCCGACTGCTTGGGAACCAGATTGGTCACCTGGTACTTGCCGGGACCTCCAGAATCGCGATTGTGCTGGGCAACCTCGCACTTGTCATCGTAGGCGCGAGTGAATTCGTTGATCCGGTATTCGCCGGTGGCGACAGGAACTCCGCGAGGGAAAGGCGCGACAGACATTTCTTCCTTGAAGTGCGAAATTAGCAGCGGGTGCTGTGCTGCCGCAGGGCTCGTAAAAATTGACGCTCCCCTCCGCCCATGTCGGCGGCAAGTACCAGCAGCCATATGAACAACGTGTGCGGTCGCGTCATTTCAGTACAGGATATTCCTTATGCCCTTTCCCCCTCTTCAGCGTACCATCCGCTTTGTAAGACGGCTGCGCTGAAGCGCCTGTCGGCCCACTATCCAAATCTTGCGGCCCCTCTTGCCGCTGCGTTTAGCCGGAAGGCTCATCGCAGTTCGTGGGGCATTGTACTTGAGAAGGACGGGCAACCACTGTTGGTAGTTCAGAATCTCGCACGTGTCGTAAGGAATGATTCATTCCGACGCGTGCTGCGCATTAATCTTAACGATATTTCTGTCCCAAGGTATAACACCCTGCGGACTCTGGAGCGCGCGGGATGCGACCCATGGACTTTAGTGAGGAACGGGCAGTAAAGCCTATTGATTGACCCTTTTTGTACGCCGCTTCGGCCGCTTTTGCTCTAGCCAGCGTCTTGAAAGGACTGCGCGCAACTTTGCGCGTAGACCACCCAAATGGCTTTTTTCGGCAGCTGCGAGTGTTCATCCTACATTGTAGGAAGTTTAGGGCGCTGAAAGCCAAGTCACAACGCCACCCTCCGTGCCCGAGAAGCAAGCAGCATTATTGCCCTCCTTACAGGTGCGGCCAGGAACGCGGTACAGCCAGTTTGCGAAGGACCCTTGGTCATTCGGAATGGATGTGATGGGATTCACCGCCCAAACCCGCTGATCCTGTGTGTGCTGAAAAACGTCGGTGGGATCGCCGTACATGCGCGTCTGGAATTCGTCGCTAAGCCGACGACCCATTTCGGGTGTGTCCACATTGGCGGCCGGCGCCTTCTTGGGATCATCCAACACTTCGTTCACCAACACATTCATGAAAGGATTCGCAGCGGTCGGTTGCGTGCGATCTGAGATACCAATCACTTCCGCCAGCGGCTTATCGGCAGCTGCGATTCCGCCTACAAGACCCGTCTCGGCACCACCGGCAACAATTGTAGGAGTCACAACGGTGTTTTCAAAACCTTCTCTAAGTTTTCCGTTTGTCTGCATTCCGTAATAGGCGGCGACCGCTAAAGCAGCAAAACCGATCGTCAACCCTAAATACATTCCGTTGCGGTACAAAAGGGCCAGCAGACATCCGAGATAGATTCCGAATCGCGTGAAGGCGTTCAAAGCGGTAGACGTACACTTGCGCGCAGACTCCGAGAAGGGGAAGAAATCGCGCCAGTCGGCTAAAAGAACGCTGGGAGATTCCACCCAAAAAGGGGCGCATCGGGAAGTGTTCATTCTCTACAATCGGTCGGCCTTTTTTATAGCGGGCCTTAACGACGCTTGGGCTTTGGTGCCGCGGCACCCTTCTTCGTATCTTTGGCTTCTTCTTCAAGCAACAGAGCCGCCTCTATAGCAGCAGCCCGTGCTGCTGCTTCAGAACTTACAACGAGATTCACAGCACCGACAGTGCCTGCGCTTGCGCTAGCGCCAGCGCGCCGTGCTTCCTTCTCGGCCGTCTTGCGCCGCAACCGCTCCTGTACTTCACGACGCCGCGCGGAATGCTCGTTGCCGGACTCACGATCTGTTGACTTTAGCATATCGCCCAGTCCTCCAAACAGTTCCGCAAAGGCGTCATTGCCGCTGAACTCCTTCATGAGTTCCTCCACCTCCCGCACAATGTCTTCACGCTTGATCGAGCCGCTCGCAAACTTGGCCTGGAGTTTCTTGGCTATCTTCTGACCCGCCGCCATCAGTGTCTCAGGCTTCTTTGTGAAAATCTCCTGAAGGTACTCAAACATAACTTTGGGATCCTTCACTTCCATCATTTCGGGAGTGATTCCGAAATCTTCGGGCTTGAACTCCTTCACAAGTTCTTCCACGATCTTTGCGATATGGCCCTTGAACAGGCGCTCAGGAATCTTGAAACCGCCCGCGGCTGCTCCTGCTGCTCCCCCTACGGGACCAGCGGCGGCTCCACTCAGATCTTTGAATCCAAAAGACTCCGCCATCTTCTGGAACTGCGCAAACACATCGCCAAGGCCACCCAGCCCTTCTCCACTGCCTTCGGCACCTCCCTTCAGTCGCTCCATGATTTCCGCCATTGTTGTTTGAAATCCAGAAAGATCCCACAGGCCCTCGGAGCCGTCGTTCGCGGCAAGAAGTAGAAGAGTGCTCAGGTACTTCCAGATCGCTGCGTGCGTGCCCGCAGATAGCTCGGACCAAAGAGCCGCCGTCATCACAAATCCAGGCACCAATTCCACACCGGCACCCGCAAAAAGGCTACTGTCCTGGGCGGCAACAGCCGCCGTGTGTGCGCGCCAGACTTCCACAAAGCGCGCCTCGGCCGATTCGCTCGGCACGCTGCCGGCATGAAGAAGCGCCGCGCGAAACTCGGGGAACGTTTCCTTGAGATCGTCCAGGAACTGCGCGTACACGGAAGCAAACACCGGTGTCGTCATTTGGCGTATGTCTAGAGAGCATTTTTGACTGTAAAACGCACGCTACACACATAAAAATTCATTTAATTTAATTTAATTTAATTAGAAATACCCGCCGCCCGCTCCGCCAGTACAACAAGAACCTTACACCAATTCCAGATCGCCTTTTTGTTTGCCTCCGCCATTGCCGACCAATGCCGATCAAAAATCACATATGCGAAGGCGAATTCCTTGTGCTCACTATGAAGCACCTCATGCGCCTTTGCGATCAGCGTTGCCTCGTCCTCCGCCATCACGGGGGTATGAAAATCGGGGTACACGTACTCCATGAACCCGCTGTGAAGCATCTTGGGATTTGCGCGCTTCAGAAGTTTCAGAGCATCCAGAGCAGTCCGAAGATCCTTTTCCTCCGTGTAGGTCTCCGTGAGATCCTCCACAAAAGCGATCAGCTGGTTGTTAAAAGCTGCGATTGGCGTGGCCATCCTTGTACAATATTTCTATCCAGGGGTTTAAATTCCGTCGACACAGCCGCATCGTCTGGTCTAAACTTTCTATGTATTGAAACACCAAATGAACACTGTTGAACAAAGCCTCACAACTTATGCGTATTCTGATAAACTGCGCCTTGGGAATAAAGGCGAAACAGTGATTTGGGGACAAACTGTTGGAGATGGAGGGTACGTTATAGCAAATATAAAAGGGTATGATTGCTATATTTCAGCGGGGGTGAACGATGAGGAATCCTTCACTCGCGATTTCTTGCCGTGGTCTGGCCTGTCCTGTGAACATGCCTACGCATTTGACGGAACGATTGTAGGGTATCCGTACAAGTATACACGAAACATTCACTTTGTTGGGAAGAACATTGATACAGTGGAAAGTGAGAAATACACGGATTTGCGTTATTTGATTCACAAATACAACAATATTTTCTTGAAAATGGATATTGAGGGCGGCGAGTGGCGGTGGCTCGCACAACTTAGACGCGAGGAACTCCAGCATTTCAAACAGATTGCGATTGAGATTCATAGCCCGTGCGACGACGATTTTGGCGCGGAAGCGGCGATGAAACAGGCGGTGCTTGCCGCACTTGCGGCTGATTTTTTCCTTGTTCACGCGCACGCAAACAACAATGGACCGGGTTGGGGCAAGGATCGCGTGCGCCACGGTCTGCCGACGATTCTTGAATTAACGTATGTGCGTCGCGACGCCGCCGCCAATGCGGGCGCACCGCTACCTCTGAATACATCGCCATTCCCTATCGCCGGTTTGGATGTGAAAAATGCGCCGTACGACGACATGGCGTTGACGGAACCGCCTTTTTGTTTCTCTACATCCGCTTAATCCCTGGATTAATTCCGGCATCCCGCTTCGCAGTGTATGCTTCAAATTCTGCTAAGAGCGCTTCCTCTTTAGCAGTCCGCTTGGGCCCGGCGCTTGCGCTTGCGCTTGCGCCAGCCCCGCCCGCAGCGCCTGCTGCTGCGTCACCTGCGGCGCCTCCGAATTCCGCCAGCGTCGCGAAATTGCGCACGATGGGGTTTGTTCCTTTCCCTTCGTTGAACCCAGGATGGCTCAGGAAACTGTACATATCGGACCAATCACGATCTCCCATTTCCCGCTCATGGTATCCCGCCGGTCCCTCGCTGCCTGATCCGGCAAGTGTAGGAGGTCCAGCGCCTTTCTCAGCCGCCGTAGCACCGCTTATCGCCGCAGGAAGTTTTCCACTCGCGCCAATCATTGGTGTTGTTGCGGAAGGCATAGGAGCAGCAGGTCGTACCATCGCGGGTGCAGGCGCAGGCGCCGTTGCCGCAGAAGGCCGCGCCGACAAGTCCGGGTTGTAAACAGGAACGGCGAGAGGCGCGCGACGATCCGTCATTGCGCCGCCACTGCTCGCGCCGCCGCTACTGCTTGCGCTACCGCCGCCCATTTTTCTCTCAAAGAGCCAATTGTTCACTGCGGACGGTCCAACAAGTGGCGCTGCGGCGCCGGCAAGCATCAAGGACGGAACTGACTTGAGCCATGCGGGCAACGGTTGTCTTGAGGGTGACGGATCGACGCAAACTGCGACGACATCACGCTTGAAAGGGGTGCGCATCAACTCTTCCATAAACGCCTGGCTATGCCGGCATCGGGTGCTGAAAAATAACGTATGGCGCCCGCCGCTCATGTTGTCGTAGATGGCGATTTGTTCAGACGACGCTTGCCGCAGGCCGCAAGCAGGCCGCAAAGCAGGCCGCAAGCAGGCCGCAAGCAACCCCATCTAAAAATTGATCTTTCGTATCCCTGTTAGAAGTACAAGTAATCGCCATGTTTTCTGATTACCACGAAGATGCAGACAGCCGCGCAACCCTTCTGACGGATTCCAGCAAGAAACTCAAGGCGCATTTCCGTCTTTCCAATACGACCGACACGGTCGCCAACACGATCCGTCGCGCCATTCTGGTCCACACGCCAAGCGTGGGATTCCGGACGGAGCCCTACGATGCATCTACCGTAGAAATCAGCGTCAACACCACCCCGTACCCCAATGAATTCCTTGCGCTGCGCGTCGGTATGGTTCCCGTCGCAGCCGATCCGCTGACGTTCATGCCCGAACTGTTTACGTTTGAGCTTGATGTGGAGAATCGGGGGAAGGAGGTCCGCAAAGTGTACGCAAAGGACTTGAAGATCTTCATGCGGGATGCCGCGAATCCGCTGGAAGCCCCCCTTCAGGTGGACACGGAGACACTCTTTCCTCCCGATCCGATCACGGGCGATTCGCTGTACCTGTTTGATCTCCAGCCTCAGTGGAATCCGACTGCGCCCTATGAGCGCGTGAAGATGAAGGCAAAAGCCGTCGTCAGCACGGGCACGGAAAACATCCGGTGGTCGCCGGTGAGCCAGTCGTCGTTTGAGTACACGCGCGATGAGGACGAGGCGCACGTGAAGGACGTGTTTGCCTCTTGGCTGGAGACGCAGAAGAAGATTGGGCTTGAGGACCAGGGCAAGGTGGATCCGACGCGAATGGCGGAACTGGAGGCAGAGTTCAACACGATGGAGATTCAGCGGTGCTTCAAGACGAATGAAGTCGGCGAGCCGAACGATTTCACATTTCACGTGGAGTCCATTGGCGTACAGACGGTGCCCGACATTGTGAAGTCGGCACTCGTCGCGTGCGAAGTGCTGGTGACCAAGTACCAGGACATGGACGGTCTGGTTCCCGACAACGTCCGCGTTCAGCAGGGCGACAGCCGGTTTACCTCCATTGATTTCATCTTCCAGAATGAGTCGCACACGCTCGGCAATCTGCTTGCGAACTGGCTGGTGGACAATACGATCAATGAGTCGGCCGGCAGCGCAATTACGTACGCCGGCTACAAAGTTCCACACCCCTCGCGCCCTGAGATGTTTGTGCGCGTGGGCATCAAGGACGGTCTGGACGAGGACATGCAGAAGCAGACGGCTCGTCGCGCGATCGCGGAGGCGTGTAAGGCGCTGAAGGCGCAGTTCCGTGAACTGGCGGCGGCGTGGGATCGCATTACGGCGCCTGTGGCCGCCGGCAATGTGGCCGCAGCGCGAAATGAATAAAATCAACCCTCAGTAAAGAGGAGCCATGCTGAACGTCGCAATCATCGCATTTTTTGTAATGCTTGGGATAGCTGCGCTGTTTTATTTCCGGCCCCGTTTTTTTAGCGAAGGATTCACCACCATCGCAATTGACGGCGAAACGATCCCGAAGTGTTTCCTGCGGGACGCGGAGGCGCAGAAACTGGTCGCCATGTTCAACGCGGATGTGAGCAAATTGCCGCCTGCGTCCGACAAGGCCATGGCTTTAGCGGAGCTCAAACTGATCCTTCAGAAACTGCTGTGTATCGACGCCGATATTACGGGCGCCGGTATGGGCCCGTACTCCACGTACCAGCTGGCGTTCGCAACGGCGCACGACATTGAACCCGCCGCCGAATTTGTGGGCCGCTGCCTGAAGAACGCCGTGCGCAGCCGCGATATTGAAATGGCTATCGGCAAGTTTGAGGATCGCGGCAATGTGCTTCTGGCGACCCTTGCGCCCTGCGCCGCGACGCTGGAGCAGGCCCGCACATTGTTCCGCAGCGTTGTGATGCGCGCGGCGCGCAACATCTCGGAATACTGTTTGAAGCCCAAGAACAGCCTGGATCGCCCTGCCGGACCGCGGGATCCTGGATACTACGATCCTGGAAGCAGTGCGTCTGATGCGCGGCCGTACCAGATCAGCGGCGGCGGCGTCCAATGGATTTAGGGGTAGGCTCCCCTCAAACCCCTCTTGATTAGACGGCTGCTTTCGCAGCCGTCTGTCTAGGGATTCAAACGACAAACTATTTAAACTTTTATTGTTTGTGTACCTATAAACAATGCCGAACGATTGTTGGAACAACATTACGCTGAAAGCGACGGAGGCGCAGATTGCGGAAATCCTTACCACCGAATTCACAAATGTGCCGAAGTGGGCGTTCAAACTGTTCAGAGTCGGCAAAGGGGCCGCCGAGTTCAAACTCTGGTCGGCCTGGGGTCCAAACAAGGATTTAATAAATCGTCTGATCAGCAA
>Ga0214921_10011296_pt1 | contig 10875 bp, 5 predicted proteins | sample LL1505_MetaG_FD_177992 | JGI IMG/M metagenome (GOLD analysis project Ga0214921, IMG submission 177992) | Freshwater microbial communities from Lake Lanier, Atlanta, Georgia, United States - LL-1505 | ecosystem: Environmental > Aquatic > Freshwater > Lake | place: USA: Georgia | collected 2015-05-28
CAAATCATATAATAAATTTTATAAATATCATATGTGTCAATTAACTAATTGCAGATATATTGAAATCATTGATGGCTTGCCAAACAACCAGAAAATGTATATTCATCATGATAAAAGGCTAAAACCTTTTTGGATTGATTATTTAGATAGAGAATTTATTATTCTAAAAAATAAAACCTTTAAAAGACGTAAAGTTATTAAATCAGATATTATTAAATTACATAGAAAAACCTATAAGAATAGAATATTTGATCCAACTAAAGAATACTGCTATTAATTTATTTTAATTTGGTTTAATTCAAAAAAAAAATTAATACAATTAACTTAAGGAATTATAAAAGCCAAACATATTTTTTCTATGATTACAAATTAATTTTAACTTATCTAATTCCATAAGTCAATTGTATTGAAAACAAATTGTTTATAAAATATCTTGTTAAATCCTATCAATATTTTAGATATTATATGACCTAATTTTCGCAATTATCAACTTGTTTAGTGAATTCCATATTTTTATTACAATTAATATATTTATTTTTGATAATAAATGCAATTCCAATTATACCACCTACAACAATTACAGATAAAATTACAATTAATACTATTTCTAAAGTACTTAAAGTAGGTGTGGGTGGATCAGGCGAAATAGTTGGTGTTGATGTGGGCGGATTAGTTGGTATGGGTGTAGGCGAAATAGTTGGCGGATTAGTTGGTATGGGTGTAGGCGGATAAGTTGGCGGATTAGTTGGCGGATTAGTTGGCGGATTAGTTGGCGGATTAGTTGGTGGATTAGTTGGTATGGGTGTAGGCGGATTAGTTGGCTTTGGTGTCGGCGTAGGATTATCTATTGTGTTTGAATATTTACAATCAGATGTTATCTGAACCGGATCAGATGGATTTGTACAATTATATATGTCTGTAACTGTTTCATTATAACTTTCTAGTCTTATTGATTTATCTTCAGAAGATGTTTTATCAACAGTAAATGATAAAGTGTTGGTGCTGGTATTAAATTTATTATATAAAGACCTAGGCATATAGATGTTTGTTATTCCTGTTAATTCAAATGCTTGTGGACCAATAGATATAAGATTTTTACCGAAGCTTACACTTGTTAAATTTGTACAATATTTAAATGCTTGAAAACCAATCTGTTGAAGACTATCAGGAAGTATTAGATTTGTTATTCCTGTAGATCCAAATGCTCCAATAGCAATATATGTAAGATTTTGGCCAAATTTTACACTTGTTATAGATGTACATGAATCAAATGCTCCTTGACCAATCTCTTCCAGACTATTAGGAAGTGTAAGATTTGTTATTCCTGTAGATCCAAATGCTCTTTCACCAATAGATATAAGATTTTGGCCAAATTTTACACTTGTTAAATCTTTACAATAATAAAATGCTTGAATATCAATCCCTTTCAGACTATTAGGAAGTACTAGATTTGTTATTCCTGTTGATCTAAATGCTCCTGTACCAATAGATATAAGATTTTGGCCAAATTTTACACTTGTTAAATCTTTACAATAATAAAATGCTTGAAAATAAATCGTTTGAAGACTATCAGGAAGTGTAAGATTTGTTATTCCTGTAAATCCAAATGCTTTATTACCAATAGATGTAAGATTTTGGCCGAATCTTACACTTGTTAAAGATTCACATGACCAAAATGCACTATCACCAATCTTTGTAACATTTGAGAGATCTATATAACCATTACTTACAAAATCACAACAATTACCTGTAATTTCACCAGACGTACAATCAGCGAAAATAAGTGGTAAAAAACTAGCTAATAAAATTAATATTTTGAATAAACTAAACATTTATATATTTTAAGCTTTAGATAAATTTCTAAGAAATTACTAATTGTACTGGACAACAAAATTTTATCGATTTATTTTATATGGATCTGTACAATTATATTATTTTACTTATCTAATTCCTTGTCAATTGTATTGATAAAAAAATTGAAAAATATCTCAGTGAATAAGTACTAAGAATTTAGTGTATCAAAACTTAAAATGGCAGAACATAAAACTTCTTTCAGTTTTCGTTGCCCTGTGCATCAATCGCCAGGTGCAATAGCTCATAGTTTTAATTATGAGCCCTTTATATCATTAAAAATAGATGGTATCTTCCAAGAAGTACCATTAACGGAACATGACATATTTTTTCCGGTGTTTCCTCCAACCTGGACAAAAATAGAAGGTGAATGTTATCAAATAGATACTAATCCACCAATACTATATGTATTTTATATTGAATCAACTGATAAAATATTCTCTAATTTATCAGAAATGTATCAAGAAATTGAATCATATTTTTTACAAAAAATTAAGTCGGTTCATAATACTGAATCTGATTTTAAGTCTGGAGATGAAACAGAATCTGATCTCAAGTCTGATTATGAAATCGATCTAGATACAAGATCAACAATTAATGAAGATATGATACATAATATTAAAGAATCATTCAAGTGGAGAGATTTATCAACAAAAAAACCAAAAGGATTAATATGGTTTCCTAAAAAATATTGGAAATTAAATACTACAAATTGGAATACATATATTGATCAACTTGATAATTTATTCACTTATATCAATACACCAGTAGTTAAAACAATTGTTTCTCACGATGGACTTGTTATTTCTCCAAATGTTCCTACCACCAAGAAAAGTCTAGTCAAACTTAAACCAAAAGAAGATTTAACTATTGACCTTTTTTTCAATGGACGCAAGTTTTTTAGTAGAGAAAGAACAGATTATTCTGATATTATTGATAGATATCGGCCATCTGATTATGATCCAAGAGCGGTATATAGATTAGCTCCAAATCAAAATAATAAATTTATACCTGTTTACAAAAGAGAGGCTGGTAAAAAACCAAATCCAGATAATATTATTAATGATATTCTATTCAAATTTAATAACTATTTTGAAATTAAACAACTTAAGGATTTATATGAATCACCATGGTATGGAGATTTAATTCAGTCTGGACTTGTACAAATGCAGCCTGTATTTGATTATACACAAAAAATATATAATTCTGTACTCACACAAATGAATAGGGGATCCGTATTAGATATTGGTTGTGGTTCAATGGGTCAATATCATAGACATTTTATGTCTAGAGGAACTACTCAATATGTTGGGTTAGATTTAGATTTAGCGAAATTACACGAATCACAAGTTAAAGTACAATATGATACAAGATTTAAATTTGTATTAGGAGATATTTCATACAGATGGAATAAATTTAATGATAGATTTGAACATAATATTTGGAACACATATTATTATAATATGGTAAAACTTAATCAAAAATTTGATAATATAATTAGTATCTTCTCCTCTCAATATGCAAATACTAATTCTGATTCTTGGGAAAATTATATCGGTGAAATAAATTTTAGATCTAAATCAGGAACTAGGTTATTTATTATGTGGATTGATAGTTCAAAAATTAATTCAGATTTGGAATCAAAATTTTATACATTTGATATGGAATCGAATATTCTGAATGTTAATCTTCCACATAGACCAAAACATTCTGAACCTGGCCTTGGATCATTTATTAAAGATTTTACAGATATTTCATTACCCAATAAATTAAGATGGGTAATTGATCGTACAGTACAAATTGATGTTCCAGAAATAGATCAAAGTTTAGAAATAAGTCAATATATGAATTTAATAAATTACTTGGTATTGGTTAAAATCTAAATCAATAAATTTAAGTTTAAGTTTTTGTTTAAGTTTTTGTTTAAGTTTTTGTTTAGAATAAATTGTCTTTACAGTTTGAATTCATAATTTTTTCTTAAATAAAAACAATTTAGTAGTGCCTTAATATAAAGTATTTTAATTAAAAATATATAGATCATTTTTTTTTGTAAATATACTAATATATATCTAGAATGAATACAGAATCGTCCGCTGTTGATACATTAAATTTTACACTTTTTGTAAAAAACTTTACTGGTGGCGCTGAAAATCCCCTACCACCTACTGTTCCTGCTGTTCCTGCTGTTTCAGTACCAGCAACAGGTAAAGTTATTTCAAATTTAAGTCCATCTGCATCGCAAACATTTTCTTCAACAAGCTCAGCAAATCCTATTACAACATCTGCTTCATCGGTTGGAACAGGCACTAGTGTAGGTAAATCGTCTTCTGGAAAATCATCATCCAATAAAATACTTAAATATGCAGTTTACGCATTATTAATTTTTTTGGCTTATTCATATTTTACAGGCCCTGCTTTTAAGAAAACTCGTTTATCTCGTAGCTTAAGCTCTCTTTCATCTAAATTAAGATTTACTAGAAGAAGAGAATCAGAAAACTCCAAGAGTAAAATACAGAATGCAACTGGATCAAAAAAAATAAGATCAGCTGAATCTGCAGAATATCAACAATTAGTTGATAAGTATTTAAAAAATTATTATTAAATTTAGTTTAGTTTAGTTTAGTTTAGCTTAGTTTAGTTTAGTTTAGCCTAGCTTAGCCTCATATTATATCTATATTAATATAGATATAATATGATCTAAAAATATTATTAAAAATTGAAAAATAATACTAATATAATGTACATTTAAAAAAACCTATTAAGAATAACCATGAGCTTCCAAAGGAAAAATCATAGAAATTCAGCAGGTACTGGCCTCAGTGCAGTATCGGCTCGCTCTTCTGCCCTTACAGGGATTAGAGCCCCCCCTTCACAAAATGATGATGCTAGTTCAGTATCATCAAGTGTTGGATTTGTCGTTCCAGTAGGACGATACAATCCATTTATTACCCAGAATCTCAGAAATCTTCGTAATACTAAGTCTGGTAAGCTTTCCTTGAACATCTGCGTAGGTAGTCGTCTAGCTGCTATTGAGCGCTACAAGTCAAAACTATCAGAAGTTTCAAGATGTGCACTCTATTTCAATCCTGAAGAAGAGTCAGCTAAGAATTACATTACCATTATTGCCGATAATATTGACAGGATGGTAACTGGTATTGATACCATTTCGAATATCAACACTCGTCTTAAGACACATGGTGTTGCTATGGAGACCAGAGTAATTCCTCTTCCGAAGATTTCGAACATCCTACCAGTGATTACACTCACTGAATCTGTTACCACACATGAGACTCCTCTAGTGAGTTGTAGTCTTGGACACGATTCAATCCGTGTAACTGGTCCTACTTCTCAGTTGGATGCTGTTATGGCAACTTTGAACCAAGGCATTGAACTCTTGGCACCCAAGCCAAAGCATATTCCATCAAAGCCTGCGTCTGTATCTACTTCTGTATCTGCTTCTGCTAAGCCTTTGGCTATTTTCAATCTTGCAGAGAAGGAAGACAGTACAAAGGTAAGTACAAAGGTAAGTTCAATTGATGCCTACACTCGTGCCTACATACAACGTATGGAACGTGAGGCAGAACTTGAAGCAGATGCGGAAGATAGTGATGATCTTATTACTTCTACTGCTACTGCTACCACATCTGATATTTGCGAAGACGATACAGTTCCAGCAAAAATGTCTAATAGGATGGTGAAGCCTCCATCTAAGGCAGAATCAGCACGCATGAAGGCAGCAAGTTGTGGTGTTATTCGTAAGTCAAACATTTCTGATTATGATGTTGACGAGGATCAAGTGTACTGTGTTATCACCAAACTTGATGGTGGTAATAAGGTAGTGGTCAAAGTCATTTCCAAAGATGATGTTTTGTTCAAGACCGAGTGTCGGGCTCGTATCTCTGGTTCAATGACACGACGTGGTAACAAGGCTGGCAAGGGAAAGAAGTTGAGGTCTTCAAACCATATCGCAACTGGTCAAGTTGTTATTGCGTCTAAGCGTGACTTTGATGCAAAGTGGCTTGATGTCATTAAGAAGGTACCAGATGATATCGTACAACGTCTTATCCGCGGTGGTCAGATTCCAATGTCTTACTACGATAATCCATACGGCAAGAATGAGACTTATGACGAGGAGAATGACTGTGGATTTGTCTTCTCTAATGGTGATGGAGAGGATGTATCAGACGGCGGTTACGATGAGATTGATTTCGACAGTTTGTAAATAATAATGGATATTAGTTAGGTTGGAACTAAATTAGAGTTCCAATAAAAACAAAAGAATTATTTTAATAATTCTTTTGTTTTTTAACTAAATGAAATTTATTCTAAATGAAATTTATTCCAAATCAAATTTATTTTTTGGTTGATTTAGTACCAGGTTTAGCCGTACTAGGTCTAGCACCTACTTTAGATTTTGAAACATTATTAGTAGATTCATTGGACACTGGTGCAGATTTTGGTCTAATTTTTTTATCACCTTTTTTATCTAAATTTGAATGTGTTTTTGACCATTGTTTATAGGCTTCAACAAATTCATCTAATTCAGAAGACCATTGATCAATTTCTGTAGTAGCTTTAACTTTATGAAGCTCTTCATCTTTTGCATTATATTTAGCGTTTAGCTCATCAATCTTTTCTTCGGTTAAATTGAACAAGGGAATATCAGTGATATAATCATATGTTTCAGAAATATCAGAACCAATTGCTAATTTTGGATATTCGAGTTTAACTAATTTATCAATAATATCTGCTTTCTTTTGTTTATAGATCTTAATCGTATGATCGAGTACTTGTTCAATAAATTTCTTCTTCCAAAATAAGATATTTAGTTCTTTTTCAAGTTTTCCAATTAAATATTGTTTTCTCTTGGTATACATTTGAAGTCTGACTTCATAAAATTTAGTTAGAATATCTAATACATTATCATATTTTGAAATTTTTCCTTCATCATCATACAAATGCATATTTGATAATTTGAGTGGAGTACTTAATTTTAATTTAGACCAAATTTGACCATTCTTTTCTAATTTTTCAAGTACATCTTCATCAATTTTCAGAGTAAAATCAATTGATTCATCCGTATATGCTTTTTTATAGGATTGGATGAGTGGTTGAGCTGATTTTGTTTTTTCACATTTATTTTCAATAAATTCATTATAAGGAGTTGTCCAAGTTCCAACAGGTAACTCAGTAATTTTAATAGTTTCATCATTAATTTTTTGATAACATCCTTTGACAATATATTCATTTGCTTTTACATATTCAACACTACCAGTGAAGTTTCTGAACCAAGGATCTAATTGCATAAGGCTTTTAGATTTAGATTTTCCCATTAATATCTTTAAATTTTCTACAATATCTAATGGATTAAATTGTGAAATCTTTGTACTAAATCCTGTACCAATTCCTTCAGCACCATTCACTAATACCATTGGAATAATTGGACAAAACCACTCAGGTTCTACAAATACACCATCATCATCTAAATAATTTAGAATTGGATCATCTTCTGGCCTGAAGATTAAACGAGTTAATTCTGCTAGATAGGTAAAGGTATAACGGGGAGATGCACAATCCTTTCCCCCCAGAAGGCGTGATCCAAATTGACCTGAAGGATATAGCAAATTAATATTATTAGATCCCACAAAATTTTGGGCCATTCCAACGATAGCACCATTTAAACTGGCCTCACCATGGTGATAACATGTTTTATCTGAAACAAAACCAGAAAGTTGGGCTACTTTAATTTCATCCTTGGCAGAATTGAGTTTACGCAAAATTGCACCATATAAAATCTTTCTAGTCGATGGTTTAAGACCATCTACAAGTGAAGGGATTGATCGATTAATATCATCATTTGAAAAGTGAATCAGTTCTTTATGGATAAAATCAGGAATAGGGACATCTTTTTGATCATTTGATAATATACGATCTTTATTATAATTTCTTAGCCATGTTTTACGACAATTTGCTCGTTTCTTTTCAAATCCTAAAGTGATTGCTTCTGTACAATCATCTACATATTTTGAACCAACGCCAAAGATTTTTTTTGCATTCTTTTCTACCTTCTTATATAAGAGATCTCTTGCTGTTTCTGTAGGAGATGTTTCAGATGTAGTATCGGATTTTGCTTTTTTCTTTCCTTTGGCTTTTGAAGTAATTCCTATCTCAGTCTGTTCTTCATCAATTTCTAAATCTTCTTCTAAAACATCTTCTACAACATCATCATCGATGCCATTTTCAACAACATCATCATAGATGCCATTTTCGACATCATCAATTCCATTTTCGACATCATCAATTCCATTTTCGACAACATCTTCTAAATTATCAGAGTCAGGTTCTAAATAATTACCAGATTTCCAAGTGTAATAGATTAGTTTATTTTGAATATCTTCAAAATATTCTTTGGCTTCTTCTTTTGTGGAAGTACCTAAACCTTTGTAATATTTAATAGTATATGGTTTAGATTCTGGTAGTTCTTTCCACTTAGAATAATCCGTTAAATTATAAAATACTTTTACATCTGCGTGTTTACCAGAACGTTTTGTGGCTTTAACAATTGGTGTAGCTAAAGCTGATATAAAATTATGGTGTTGCAGAAGAGAGGGCCAGAAATAATGGAAAAAATTCATAAGTAAACCTTTGATATGAAATCCATCGTAATCCTGATCACACATAAGAACAATCCCACCATATCTTAATTCATTAATATCAGTATAATCCTTATTATGTTGTAAACCTAAAATTTTCTTAAGATTAATTATCTCTTCATTCTCCAATAGTTGTTTAGGACTTGCGTCTCTTACATTTAGAAGCTTACCCTTGAGTGGGAATACACCATAATACTCAGATCCAACAACTGATCTACCGGCCATAGCTAATGCCTTTGCTGAATCTCCCTCTGTTAAAATCAGTTTACATTGAGAAGATTTTTTAGTACCAGCGTGTTCAGCATCTTCGAGTTTAGGAATACCTCTGACTGATGTTGTTTTCTTACCATCTGTTTTCTTTAAGAATGATTCTTCCTTGAGCTGAGCTAACTTTATAATTTGATCAACAATACCAGTAGAAGCTAAATTTTTAATAAGTTTATCAGATGGCTCATATGATGATCCAAATTCTGAAGGTTTTGTTTTAAGAGTTTCTTTAGTTTGAGAAGTAAATGCTGGATTAAAAATAACAGAATCTAAAAAGATAACAAGATTTTCTTTGATAGAAGCTGGTTTAATTTTAGCATCTTTATACTTCTTTTGAATAATTACTTCTAATTTCTTAATAAGTTGATTTACTACATATTCAACATGATTACCTCCATGATATGTACAAATACCATTTACAAAAGAAATTTGTTCAAAATTACCATCAGGAATATATACAACTCCTAATTTCCAACTATTTGTTTCTTCATATAAAACAGTTTCTTTTGGTAATTTATTTGTATCAGTATTTGTGTCAGTATTTTCAGAATCAGAATCATTTAAATTATTAGAATCTGGATCATCATAATTCGAACCAAGTTGATATTGTGAAATATATTTTTTAAAGTTATTGACATCTACTTTTGTATCATTTAAATATACCTTCATTTTACTTGTAACACCGGCAATATCAATAACGCGTTTAGACATCAATGAAACAATATCAGGTGTTAAAGATTTTAGTTTAAATTTAGCTAAATCTGGTTTAAATGTAATTTTGGTATATGTAATTGGTTTATCTGCCTTTAATTGTGTAATCTTTGCAGGTTTACGACTTGAAAGATTATCTGTAAATTCTTGATAAAATTTCAATTTTCTTTCACCGTCAACAGTTTCCACAGAAAAGAATGTTGAAAAAACATTTGTTAACTTGGCACCATAACCATTTCGACCACCCGTTGTTCTCTTTTGTGTATCATCATAATTTGTAGAAGTTAAAAGTTCACCAAAAAGTAATTCAGGAACATACATTTTATGTTCAGAATGTTCAACAACATCAATACCTTTTCCATTATTCCAAACAGAAATAGTATTTGTCTCTGGGTCAATATTTACTTTAATCGTATCACATGTTTTATCTTCTGTATTTCGATCTCTAGCATTTACTAAAATTTCATCAAAAATCTTATACAAACCTGGAACATATTCAATTTCTTTTTTAACTATTTTTTGTTTATCTTTATCCCAAATCCACATCATTTCTTTTTGTTTTGAGATATCACCTACATAAGTATCAGGTCTTAATAAGATATGTTCAATCTGTGTTTTTTTCTGATATTTTTGTTCAATTGTTTTTGTTGAAGTATTTACAGTATTATTCATATTTGTATCTGAGTTATTAGAAATATTAATATCACCATAACCATCACCATCACCATAATCGTCACCATTTTGTGATTTTGACTCATTATTTTTTATAAAAATATCTTCTATTTTTGTGGCAGTTTTGGTAGTTTTGGCAGTTTTAGTAGTTTTAGCTGTTTTAGCTGCAGTTTTACCAGTTTTAGCTGTTTTAGCTGCGGTTTTACCAGTTTTGGCAGTTTTAGCTGCTGCCTTGGCTTTAATAGTTTTTGGTGGCATGATAAGATAAATATTGATATTATATATTTAAGTAAAATTATAGTTAAAAAAATAAACTTCAAATTTTTTATTATTATTAATTGTTAATAATAAAAGATTTTAATAATCTATTTAATCTATTTAATCTATTTATAATGTTGAAATTTAAGCGTGTCTTGAGCCAGCACGTTTAGAGCCTTTTTTTGAGCCCTTTCTTTTGCCACCAGTTTGGGCAGCAGCTTTTGAGCCAGCACGTTTTGAGCCAGCGCGTTTTGAGCCAGCACGTTTTGAGCCCTTTTTGGAACCTTTCTTTGAACCCTTTTTGGAACCTGATTTCTTGGGGCGACCAGCTTTTCTGGCACCACCGAGTTGAGGGTGATTGGGAGTGTTTAATTGGGGTTGGTTGGGGGTGTTTAATTGAGGTTGGTTGGGGGTGTTTAATTGAGGGTGGTTGGGGGTGTTTAATTGAGGGTGGTTAGGGGTG
>Ga0214921_10011297_pt1 | contig 10874 bp, 12 predicted proteins | sample LL1505_MetaG_FD_177992 | JGI IMG/M metagenome (GOLD analysis project Ga0214921, IMG submission 177992) | Freshwater microbial communities from Lake Lanier, Atlanta, Georgia, United States - LL-1505 | ecosystem: Environmental > Aquatic > Freshwater > Lake | place: USA: Georgia | collected...
GTGAACTCATCGGACCGAAGGGCAAGACGATCAACTCCATCCAGGACGAGACCGGAGCCCAGATTTCGATCGAAGAAGACGGAACCGTCTACATCGGATCGAACGACGGCCCGTCGGCAGAGGCTGCGCGTGACCGCGTCAACCAGATCGCGAACCCCATCAACCCCGAAGTTGGCGAGCAGTTCCTCGGAACCGTCGTCAAGATCGCGGCGTTCGGTGCGTTCGTGTCGCTCATGCCCGGCAAAGACGGCCTGCTGCACATCTCAGAGCTGCGCAAGCTCTCGGGTGGAAAGCGTGTCGAGAACGCGGAAGACGTGCTCTCGGTCGGCCAGAAAGTCCTCGTCGAAATCGCCAAGATTGACGACCGCGGCAAGCTCTCGCTTGTTCCCGTTGTCGAGGGCGAAGACGGTGGCTCGGACGCGGCTGAGGCCGACGCCGAGTAAAAACTCCACTAAATTCGGGGGCGGGCTTTGGCTCGTCCCCGTTTTTTGTTGGCGTTTTGGGGTTCAATTTTGCTAGGCGCTGGGGTAGCATTCTGAATGCACGGGGAATGGTTCCCGTGTTAGGGGATCACCCCGATAGATAGAATGCCGTTAGGATTCCATCTGTTTTGAACCGAAAGGCTTCGTGTGAACACGCTGTCCGGTCTGTTAGACAACACCCAATTCAATTTGGTTTACAACATGTTCTCGCTGGGTATCGCGAGCATGCTGTTCACCTCGATTTTCCTTTTCATCGCACGTGAGCGTGTTGCAGCTCGTTACCGCATGGCGGTCATGGTCTCGGCAACCGTTACGTCGATCGCTGCGTACCACTACTTCCGCATGTTTGACTCGTTCAACCACGCGTTTGCAGGAACCGCAGAAAACAACTCCGACGCGTACAACGTTGGTTACCGTTACGTTGACTGGCTCCTCACGGTGCCGCTTCTCCTCGTAGAAGCAGTTGCTGTGCTCGGTCTTGCGCTCGCCGTCCAGCGTTCACTGTTGAACCGCTTGGTGCCTGCAGCAGCAGCCATGATCCTTCTCGGCTACCCCGGAGACGCAAAGATCGACCTCTTCGGTTGGGGCGCAGAAGTATGGTTGGTCCTCTCGACCATTCCGTTCCTCTACATCCTCTTCGTCCTCTTCGTCGAACTCGGCAAGAGCCTCGCGAAGCAGTCGGCTGAGGTCCGCAAGAAGATCTCTCTTCTTCGTCTCCTCCTCCTTGCAACGTGGGGCGTTTACCCCATCACGTACATCGTGGGCATGAGCGCTGACCACTTCGACGCGTCGGCATTCGTTGCACGTGAGGTCGGATACACCATCGCGGACATCCTCGCGAAGTGTCTCTTCGGTCTCATGATCTTCTCGATCGCACGTATCAAGTCGGCAGAAGACGACAAGGAATTCGCGAAGGCTGAATTCCGCGACAAGTAGTCGTTCAGTAAAGGCGGGGGCGAGCTTCGGCTCGTCCCCGTTTTTCATTGGGTTGCGCTGTGTAGGCTCAAAGTCTCATGGCGCATATCGAACTTCCCCTCACCGAACCCTCTATTTCGTTCACCTCGACCGGCGACTGCGAGGTTCGTCGCACCGTCCACGCGAGCGGCCTGCGCGTTCTGACTGAGCGCGTACCAGGCTCTCGGTCAGTGACCATCGGTTTCTGGATCGGTGCGGGCTCGCGCGACGAGGACGCTGGTCACCACGGGTCGACCCACTTCCTCGAACACCTCTTGTTCAAGGGGACCACCACGCGGGGCGCGTTCGAGATTTCTGAAACATTCGACGCGATGGGTGCGTTTCACAACGCACTCACCGCAAAAGAAAACACGTGTTACCTCGCGCGCGTCCGGTCGAAGGATCTGGCCGCTGCCGTTCGAGTTCTGGGGGACCAGGTGTCAAACTCGCTGTTGCGTCCCGACGACTTCGAGATGGAACGCACCGTCATTCTCGAGGAGTTGGCCATGGCGGCCGACGACCCGGACGACGTGTGCGCGGAACAGTTCTTCACCGCAATCTTTGGTGACTCGCCACTGGCCCGGCCCATCGGCGGAACCGTTGCCGACATCGAAGGTGCCCAGCGGGACTCAGTCGTCGAGCACTACGCCGACCGCTACCAACCCCGCGACCTGATTGTGACAGCGGCGGGCGACGTGTCACACGACGACCTGGTCGCGATGGTTTTGGATTCGCTGGTGGGTTGGACACTCGAGGAGGGCGCGCCCGAATCGCGACGCCCGCAGTCGGAAGTCACAATATCCGATCGACACGACGTTCTCGTGACCAATCGACCGCTCGAGCAAGTCGTCGTGATGATGGGAATTCCTGGGGTTATCGCCAGTGACCCTCGCCGCAACGACCTCAACGTGCTGACGTCGATTTTGGGTGGCGGGTCGTCGTCACGTTTGTTCCAAGAGATTCGCGAGAAGCGAGGCCTCGCCTATTCGGTCGACGCGTTCCCGGTCATGTATTCCGACGCCGGCGCTGTCGGCATCGCCGCCGGATGCGCTCCACACGCGGTCGAGGAGGTCGCACGATTGATGCGCGACGGCCTCGAATCAATGACGTCGGTCACCGACGCCGAGATGAACCGAGCGCGCGGGCAGATCCTCGGATCGTCAACCCTGTCGCTCGAATCGATGGACTCACGCATGAACCGTTTGGCGCGATCGGAATTCCTTGGCGAATATCGCGATCTTGACGAGGCTGAGCGCCTGCTCGCCGCGGTCTCGAATGACTCGGTCACCGCGCTCGCGCACACTCTCGTCGCCGAGCCCATGAGCATCTCGGCGGTCGGAGACATCTCGCCCGACACGTTCGCCTTCCTCACCGCGTAAAATTATGTTCACTCTGCTTTTCGCGACGATCGGACTCTGATGAACTTCAGCAACATTCGAACGGTGGCCAGCGTCATTCTGATGGCGGCACTGCTCACCCTGTACATCGTGTTCGCCGCGTACCAAGCCGCACTGCTCGTTGCCTCGGGGCAGCCGTTCACTCTCGTCTATGGATTGGCACTTTTCGTGGCACCCGTCATTGGCATCTGGTCGCTTGTCCGTGAACTCGTCTTCGGTCGCCAGGCCGGTCGCCTGCTCAATCGGTATACGGCAGAGAACGGCGAACCTCAAGTTCCCGTCATCAACCGCCGCGATCGAGAGGCCGTCGACGCCCTTCTCGCAGCCCCGATCCCCAATACCTGGCAGGCAGCACTCATCCACGGATTGACGCTCGATACCGTCGGACGACGTCGCGAGGCGCGTGCCGCAGTCCGGGTAGCCATCACACTGGGAGCGATAGACTCGCGTTCATGACGACAGCGAAGCGTGGCGCGAAAGCGCTGACCATCGCGTATGTCATGCCGGTCCGCAACGATGCGCGTTACCTTCGAACGGCTGTCGAGAGCATCATTGCTCAAAAAAATCCCAAGGGGACACAGATTGTTGTCGCGATTGGTCCGTCAGAAGACAAGACCCGCGAGATAGCGAACCAACTCGCCGACGAGTTTCCGCTCGTGATCGTCGACAATCCGTCGGGAAGTACGCCCGCTGCTCTGAACATCGCTATGTTGGCGACCAACGCTGACGTAATTTTCCGAGTCGATGCACACTCCGAGCTCGAACCCGGCTATGCAAAATTGGCGGTCTCGATTTTGCAGGCGACCGGCGCGACAAACGTCGGGGGCATCATGGAGGCGCGCGGCCATTCATCGATTCAGAAGGCCGTCGCGTGGGCCTACGGCAACTTCATCGGTCTGGGCGGTGGCCTCATTCACACGGGTGGTGTTGCCGGTCCAGCAGACACGGTGTACCTCGGCGTTTTTCGGCGCGAGGATGTTCTCGCGGTCGGCGGTTTCAATGAACTTCTGGTGCGCGGTCAGGATTGGGAACTCAATGCTCGTCTTCGCGAGAGCGGCAAGGTCGTGTGGTTTGACCCGCGACTCAAAGTCGGGTATTACCCGCGCCGCGACATCGTGTCACTCGCTCGTCAGTTCCTCATGACAGGAACATTTCGAGCATTCATTTTGCTCGCAAACCCGAAACGCACTCGTGTGAAATACCTCGTCCCGCCCGCGTTCATCCTCTCCTCGATTGCCGCCGTATTCGGACTCGTTGTGACACAGAACTGGTGGTGGCTGTTACCGCTCTATGCCTATGCCGCGGTCGTTCTCGGAGGCGCGTGGCTGTCGAAGGGACTCAGCCTCAAGTCCCGCATCGCGCTCATGGCGGTGCTGCCGACGATGCACCTCTCGTGGGGCCTCGGTTTTTGGCGCGGGGTCTTTACGTTCCGCGGCCGCGATACCGACGTGCCCCTCAATACCGCCGCCATCTCGGTGCACTCTTAACCCGCCTCCCAGGTGGGTAAACTGAACCGTTAGCTGGACGCGGAAGGATTCCATGAGCTCGATTGTGGTGTGTTCGTTTTATACGGATGATGAGTATTACCGAAACGAAGCGAAGGCGCTGAAAGCGGATCTCGACAAGATTGGTGTCGATTACGTGCTCGAAGAAATCGCCAAGAAGCCGGGCCAGGACTGGGCAGACATGTGCCGCCAGAAGGTTCCGTTTCTGCAGTCGGTCTGCGAACGTTTCCCCGACAAGAAGGTCTTCTGGATCGATGTCGATTGCCGCCTGTTGTCTCTGCCCGAATTTGTTCGGGAATCGAGCGCCGACATCATCGGATTCCAGCGCGGATTCGGTTCGTCGTTGACGATTGGGTATCACAACCGCACGCGCTTTTGGGAGCCGTGTTTTTGGGGTGTCGGCACGAGCGAGAATGCGCGCAAGATGATCGCCGACGCGGCAGCGCTCGAGTCCAAGTCGGAACTCAAAGCGACGGACGACTATTTCTTTGAGGATGGCTGGCGTCAGAACGCCGATTCACTCACGTTCCAGGTGATTCCATCGGTTGCTGTTGTTGGGAAGGGCGACCCTACGCTCAAGGTCGAATCGTTCTTTGTCTTCGGGTCGTCGGGAAATGTTTCCGAATTCAAGGGCAAGGTCGAACAGCACAAGTCAGCGTCGAAACAGTCATTACGGCAGCGCATCACGATGTACGGCAAAAAAGTGCTCAAGAGATTTTCCAAGCCGGTCGCGCGTCGACTCGTGAACATCGCTGACCGTATCGGGGTCACGGCGGTTCTCACGGGCCAGGGCTCTGTGGGGAAAACCCTTTCTCGCCGCACCATTACCCACAAGATTTTGCGTGCCGGCTTCGACGGTAACCTCGTCGACCTCGCGAAGTATTCGGTTGATCTCAACACGAGCGGCGTGACGACAAACGAAGAGCGTGCCACCATCGTGGCGGCGAATACGTTCGCACATTATTCCTCGCGTGAGTCAGAAGGCCATGTCACTTTGACCTGGTGGGCTCGTCCGTTCCCCGGGAACTTCGGAGACTGGCTCAGCCCCCTCATCATCGGGAACTACACGACCGACCGAATTTTGTATCACTCCCCGACGGCACCGATCGTGGAACACCACCTCATCTCGACCGGATCGATTGGGCGTTTCATCACGCCATCATCCATCGTTGTTGGCACGGGTATTTCGGCCGACGACGTCGAACTTCACCCGAAGGCCGAATACATCTCGGTTCGAGGTCCGATCACGGCGAAGCTGGTGAAAGAGTGTGGCGGACCTGTCGTCGAATCCTTCGGAGACCCGGGGGCCGTGATGTCACGAATCATCCCGCTGACCCGCCCGAAGAAGACCAACGGCAAGACCGCTTTTGTCCGTCACTTCACGCACAGCAGCATGCCCATGCGTTTGCCCGACAACTTCGAGGAACTGTCGGTGTTGATGTCGGCTCCAGACAAGATTGCCGAATTCCTCGGAAAGCTCATTGGTTACGACCGCGTGGTGACCAGCGCGATGCACGTGTTCATCGTCTGCCAGTCGTACGGAATCCCTTGTTCGCTCGTCACATTCGAAGGCTTCGAAGATGCGGTGCACGGAACCGGACTCAAGTACGGCGACTATGCGCTGGGTGTCGGACTCGAGACAATCAGTCCGGTCAGCGTCCCGGTCGACCTGCGCAAATTCTCGTTCGCCAACATCGAGCGTGACGACACCGTGTCCGAAGCGAAAAAGGACGAGATCATCGACGCAATCAAACGCGGTCTCGCGGCCGAGTCACGATACCGTTAGGTCATCATGATCACCTTGGTGCGGCAGTTCCGGTCGGCGATGGCTGACCTTTTTCGCACGCGCCGTGACCAATTCATCGTCGCCGGATTAGTGTCGTTCGGCGCACTCGTGTCGGCAGCAGAACTGTTGTCGGCCCAGTTGTTTTCGAACATCATCATTCCCGACACGGGGGTGACCCGAACGACCAACGACACCATCGTGTTGGCTTTCGTGTTCCTGGTGGTGTTCGGTGGACTTCGTGTCATCAACTACGGGCAAAGCCTTTACCGCGTCAACGTGTTCGAAAAAGCCTTCCAAGGCAACTCGGCGTCGCGTGCGGGGGAGTCCTGGCGTTGGGCGACCGCCATGGAACTGACGTCGATCTTGACGATGGGCGCACGAATCGTCGTCATCACCGCCGCACTATTCTTTTTGTCGCCATTGTTCGGTCTGGCGAATCTGATCATCGCGCTGGGAATCATCCAAGTGTTCGGCATATCGCTTCGCCGCCAATTCGTCACCCAGCAGGGTTTCCGTGACCAACAAGAGGCGAAAGATCCCGCGTCGAGCGCCGACAAGGTGCGCGCGAGAATCAAGGCGGGCGAGCTCGCCTCGCTGATTTCGAGTGTTGGCGTCATGATTCTTATGGCGGCCCTCATTGCACTGACGGTCCTCGGCGACATCACCGCCGGTGCCGCGCTCGTGTCGTTCCTCGCGGTTCGAATGATCGGTCAGATGTATTCGGGCATTGCTTCTGGGCTGATGCGATTTGCACGAGCGCGAGTTAACAGTGACTAAGCCCGCCCTCACCATCGCTTATTCAGTCTTGGCCGAGGGGTTGTCACGAGTGACGTTGCCTCCCGCGAAATCCGATACCGAAATTCTGATGCTGGTGCAGGGGGCTGGGGGAGTGGCCGCCAAGCGTGGCGACGTTCGCACGATCCGTCTCAAATCCACCGGAGTGACCGCGAGTCGCAACGCGGCGATTCGCGAGGCGCGTGGCGATGTGTTGGTTTTCGGCGAAGAGGACGTGACCTGGCTGGCAAAAGGGCTCGCCGAGGTTATCGCGACGTTCGAAGACAACCCCCGACTCGCTGTTCTGCTTGGTCGAGCGAACGACGAAACCGGCGCATTGCGAAAGCGTTACCCAGCCATTCGCGAATCAGCCACGATATGGAATTCCGCCCGTGTCGGCACGATTGAACTCGCTGTTCGCCCCGAGATGCTTCGCCGAGCGAACGTGACGTTCGACGAGAATTTCGGCGCGGGCACGCCAAACTTTCTCGGCGACGAGTACATCTTTGTCGCTGATGCCAATCGCGCGAATCTGAAGTGCGACTATTTCCCCATCACGTTCAGTCAGCACCCGAAGGACTCGTCGGGGACCCGATTCGGCACTGACGCCGACGCTCGAGCTCGGTCGAGGGTGTTCGAACGCGTCTTCGGACCGTTAGCGCCAGTGGTGCGCGCGGCGATGTGGTTAAGAAACCCGTTACGTTTCGGCTCGCTTGCTCGAGGCGTTCGATTTATCACTGGCGCTTTCCCGAAATAACCCAGCGCAGCGCGTCGACGACGGTTCTGTGCTCGAAAACGAACCCGTCTTTTTCTAGGGCGGTTGCTCGAACCTTCTGTGACGCCAAGAGCAACTCGCGGCCGGCATCACCGATGAGCCCAATCGCCCAAGCGGGAATGACGAAGAGGTGCGGACGTTTCATGATGCCTGCAAGTGCACGTGTGATATCGACGGAACGCGCCGGGGTCGGCCCGACGAGATTGACGGCACCCTTTAGTTTCGAATCGATGAGGTGCACGATGGCACGCACCTCGTCGCGGTGACTGATCCACGGCCACCATTGCTGACCAGATCCGACGCGCGCACCGGCAAAGAAAGACGTCGCCAGTCGAAGCGGCGCGAGCGCACCGCCATCGCCAAGTACCAGTCCGGTTCGCAGAAACACCGTTCGACAGGTCGCTCGTGTGGCATCGGCTTCCCAACCCTCAACGACGTCGGCGAGGAACCCCGCGCCTCGCGTGCTCGTCTCGGTTAGATCCTCTTCGCCCCGATCGCCGTAAATTCCCACGGCTGACCCCGATAGGAAAACTTTTGGCGTGACCTTGGCGAGATTGATTGCCGTCACGAGGGTTGTCGTCGCGTGGTGACGGGACGAGACAATCGACTCCCGGATCGCGGAAGTCCACGGCATGCGCGAAATGCTCGCACCGGACAGATTGATCACGGCATCCGCGCCCGAAAGTGCGGTCGGGTCGAGCGTTCCGGACAGTGGGTTCCACGAGACTTCGTCGGCACGAGTTGTAGAGCCGCGTACAAGACGCGTCACCGTCCAACCCGCTCCCGTCAGTTCCGCGACGAGCGCGCGACCAATGAACCCGGATGCACCGGCGATGACCACACGACGACTCGACATCTCACACCTTCCTTCGGTGGTTCGAAGTCTAGATGTTGTGGTCGGATCCGACTCGCACGGTTCGGGGCGTTCCGGGCTTTTCGAGTCCGAAGGTGATCCCGCGCTTGGCGAACAACAGGTAGATCTCGCAGCCGAGGCAGAAACCGAACGCCGAGTTGAGGAACGCAGCGACGAATGCGACTGCCGCAGCAACGGGAACAGCGGCGGGGATGCCGGCGAGATACAGCACAACGCCGGTGATTGTCACGAGAAAACCAACAGCCTGTGAGAAGGTCGGGCCGGCGGGGCTTTCGACGAATTCAGGTGCCTTCAGGCGCGGGCGGATGAACTTCGCAAAAAAGAGGCCGTAGGGCGACTGCTGAACTCCGCCGACTGCTCCCCACAGGAAGATGCCCGACAGCACGACGAGCAGAACATACCCGGGTGCCTCGACGTTGATGGGCGCGGTCGCGAGCGGGATCGAGATGAACACGTCGACAAGCAGCAGGACTGCGGTGATGGTCGCGCCGAAACGCGGTCCTCGGGGGTCGATTCCGGTGGGCTTGCTCATATGACGGTCTCCTCGGTTGCAGTGACAGATCGGCTGGGAATTGTGCCTTCGATGGCGTTGATGAAGGTTTCGGCGGTGGCGATGCCGTTGATGCGCGCACGAATCTCGCCGTCCGGGCTCACGATAAGTGTCGTCGGGGTCGAGCGAATCGACAGCCGGTTCGCAAGGTCAAGGTGTTCGACCGCGTCGATGTCCCGATAGGCGACGTCACTGCGGAAGTTCGCGATCTTTTCGAGGCGCGGTTTCAACTGCGCGCACGGCGCACACATCTCGGTCGTGAACTGGAGGATCGTGGTTTTGCCCGCCTCGCGGTAGTCGAGCGAGATGGTCGAACCGCTCTGTGCGACGACGCGTCCTTGTCGGCTCTTCCAGACGAGACCCAGCAACGTCGAGACGATGAGCAACCCTGCGACGATTTCATACTCCATGCCTCCACGGTATTCACGAGTGCCCTTTACGGCTAATCCCGACCACTTTTGTTACGTAACATCCCGCATTGTCCGCATTGTCGGGGGAAATGGGGGAATTATGCGTGAATCAGGCACAATGGGTTTATGTACATTTCTGCTCGAGTCGATTACGCGATGCGCGCGTTGCTCGAACTCGCGGCCGCCCAGCGTGAAAACCCTCGGGCGTTACTCAAAGGCGACGCCATCGCCGAGACGCACGACATTCCGACCAAGTTCCTCGTCGGGGTGCTGACCACTCTTCGAACCGCCGGAATTCTGCAGAGCATGCGCGGTCGAGACGGAGGCTTCCGTCTCGCGAGACCCGCCACCGACATTCACGTTGCCGACGTCATGCGCGCACTCGAGGGGCCTCTCGCCGAGGTTCGCGGGGAACGCCCTGAGGAAACCGAATACCTGGGTGCGGCAGAGCACTTACGCGACCTGTGGATCGCGACTCGAGTCGCGCTTCGCAGCGTTCTCGAGACCACAAGCCTCGCCGACATCGAAACGGGGAATCTGCCCACCGAGGTGGCAACGTTACTGTCGGCACCCGGTGCGTGGGCACGGCGTTAGGTCGCTCGCAATCGGTAGGCTGAATGCATGAGTGATGTCCAGTTTCGCAGCGACGTAACCGTCGAACTCGTTCGCTCCACGGCGAACGACCGCGACGTGTTGTTTGCGGCTCGCGTTTCGACTCAGGGCGAGCAATCACTCGAGGGCAACGAGGCCGACGCGACCGACCGCGATAAGGGACTCATCAACTATTTGATGCGCGACCGCCACGGTTCGCCGTTCGAGCACAACTCGATGACGTTCTATGTTCAAGCTCCGATTTTCGTGTTCCGCGAGTTCATGCGCCACCGTATCGCCTCGTACAACGAAGAAAGCGGTCGTTACCGCGAACTGCGTCCCGTGTTTTATGTCCCCGGTGCAGACCGCAATCTCGTTCAGGTCGGCAAGACGGGCAGTTACGAATTCACGCCAGGCACGCCGGAGCAAACCCAACTCGTTGACACTGAAGTCCGTGCCGTCTGCACCGAGGCGTACGCCTCTTACCAGCGCATGCTCGAGGCCGGCGTTGCCCGCGAGGTCGCACGGATGGTTCTGCCTGTGACCATCTATTCGTCGATGTACGTCACGATGAATGCGCGTTCACTCATGAACTTTCTCAGCCTCCGAACGATGCGCGAAGGAACACACTTCCCCTCGTTCCCCCAACGCGAAATCGAAATGGTGGCGGAAAAGATGGAACAATTCTGGGTCGATTTGATGCCCATGACGTCGGCGTCGTTCAACGCCAACGGCCGCGTAGCACCTTAGCAAGAAGGAGGCACCATGCCTCGAAT
>Ga0214921_10011298_pt1 | contig 10873 bp, 6 predicted proteins | sample LL1505_MetaG_FD_177992 | JGI IMG/M metagenome (GOLD analysis project Ga0214921, IMG submission 177992) | Freshwater microbial communities from Lake Lanier, Atlanta, Georgia, United States - LL-1505 | ecosystem: Environmental > Aquatic > Freshwater > Lake | place: USA: Georgia | collected 2015-05-28
GTCTCCCCTGGCATCAGGCTCTCCCTTCAGGCCGATGTCTCTATCGCAACGAAAACATCGCAGTTTGGTGCCTTCTTCGATCAGCCCGGAGCTGACGTCGATATTCAGGTGCGTGGTACCAAAGGTGACGTGACTATCCCGTTGGTGAGGGATGGTAAACCGGTTTTTGATGATCCGCGGAAGGTCCTCGCACGGATCAATGCCGTTGAATAATCACATATGCAGCTTGTTACTCTGGAACGGGCGATCGTTGTGACTTCAGACGGTCGTTAGAAACGGTTTATCAAACACCCGCTCCATTTATGCACGCGGCCCAACTACTCCTACGGAACTCTCTTCGATAGTCACTCTCCGTTTCTTTGGCTGGAGGAGGGGAGAGCTTAGCGCGTTCGCCCCGTCGCCTACAGGAGTAGCGACCGTAGTATCGTCTGGGCTCCGGATCTGCCGGGAGAAGAGCGGCTAGCTCTGGGATAAGATGGCACTCGAGCGGAGCGCTTTGGCGCGTCCGTTCATTGCAACGTTAATCCCGTTCAAATAGCATCTGTTGCCGCTTCGGCTTGATCTGCACCGGAGTTCCCGCAGGATAGTTTCCAGAGAAACACGCGTCGCAGTATTTACCCTGAGTCGACTCAACGGCGCGATAGAGCCCCTCGGTAGAAAGGTAGGCGAGTGAATCAACCCCGATGTACTCGGCTATCTCCTCGATCGAGTGTTTAGAGGCTATCAGCTCGTGCTTATCGGGGGTGTCGATGCCGTAGTAACACGGATTCGTAGTGGGAGGGGAGGAGATGCGGAGGTGGATCTCTCGTGCTCCAGCCTGCCTCAGCATAGCAACGAGCTTTTTGCTCGTTGTTCCTCGAACGATAGAGTCATCAACAACCACTATCGACTTGCCGGCAAGAACGTCACGATTTGGGTTGAGTTTAATCTTTACGCCGAAGTCTCGGATGGACTGCTTCGGCTCGATGAAGGTTCGTCCCACATAGTGGTTTCTCACGAGCCCCATCTCATATGGGAGTTTCGCCGCTTCGGCGTAACCGATAGCCGCCGCAACGCCGGAGTCGGGGACCGCGGTAACGAGATCAGCTACGACAGGTTTCTCGACGGCGAGCTCTCGACCCATGTTCTTACGGAGTTGGTAGACGTTCTTGCCGAATACCTTCGAGTCGGGACGAGCGAAGTACACGAACTCAAAGATACATGGTGCAGGACGTGAAAAGCCAAACGGGAAATAGCTCTTCATCGAGCCGTCACGGAATACTTCAACGAGTTCCCCTGGCTCGACGTCTCGAATGTAGTTCGCCCCGATAAGGTCAAAGGCGCAGGTCTCTGAGGCGAATATCTTGGCGCCGTTGAGGTCGCCGATAGCGAGAGGTCGAAGTCCGTGCATATCGCGGCATACCATAAGCCGATCCTCAAAGAGCATCAGGAGGGAGAACGCCCCTTTGATCTTTTGCAGCGCGGCTATCACGGACTCAACCAGCGGCTGTTCTTTATCGCCGTGCGCGAGGAGATGGAGGATCGTCTCGGTGTCTGAGGTGGAGGCGAAGATAGAGCCCTGTTCAATCAGCTCACGGCGAAGATCCTCCGCGTTGGTGAGGTTTCCGTTGTGAGCGACAGCGGTGTGACCGAGCGCGATATCAGCAACGAAAGGCTGCACGTTCGCTAATCGGTTACCACCCGCGGTGGTGTACCGAACGTGCCCGATCGCTACGGCACCCGGGAGCTTCGTGAAGTCAAAGCTGCCGAAGACATCAGCGACGAGGCCGAGTCCTTTGTGCACGTAGAAGTGGGGGAGGTCATCACCGTTGCGGTCAACGGATACAACGCCCGCGCCCTCTTGGCCACGATGTTGTTGAGCATAGAGGCCAAGATAGGTCAGGTTAGCCGCCTCAGGGTGATTCCACACCGCCATGAGACCACATTCGTCGTGAAATTTATCGTCGCTCAACATAGCTCTATGCCTCAAAGATCTGATCTAGCCCTGTGAACCATGCCTTGAACGCCTTCGCAGCGTCGATCTCGGCTACACCTTCAACCTTGATCGTCGAGCCACCTACCGTTCCCTCTCCACCAATCGTAAGACCGAGGGTGGACAGCTTGGCCTTTACCGTCTCGGTATTCTTCGGAGAGCAGCTCACGATGAAGCGCGCACCGGTCTCCGAGAAGAGAAGGCCATCGGGTCGTCCCGCGCTGCTTATAAGGGTGAGTTGGGCGCCGAGAGGAGCTTCGTAATCCTTAAAGCAACACTCCGCGAGTGCGATGCCGAGTCCGCCCTCTGAGATGTCGTGACATGAGGAGAGAAGCTTCTCATCGATCAGCGTTCGAATACCATCGCAGGTAGAACGCTCAAGGGTGTAGTCGAGCTTCGGAAGCTCGCCTCGCTCGATGCCGTGCACCGTGGCGAGATACGCGCTGCCACCTATCTCGTGTGGATTCGTTGCTCCTACGAGGAGAATGGTGTCACCGGAGCGCTTAAAGTGTGAGGGCACAGCTCTGTGGACGTCCTCAAGCAACCCAACGACAGCGAGGGTAGGAGTTGGTTGGATACCTTGCCCCTGCGTTTGGTTATAGAGGCTGACGTTTCCGCTCACGACCGGTACATCGAATGCTCGAGCGGCTTCCCCGAGTCCCTTAATACAATGTGCGATCTGGTACATCGTCTTCGGATCCTCAGGGCTCGGCATGTTGAGACAGTCGGAGATGCCGAGTGGTGTAGCCCCCGTTGCTGCGATATTACGACACGCCTCGGCGAGTGAGTGCGCGGTTCCGTTATGCGCGTCGATCGAGCAATATCGGGAGTTGCAGTCGAGGGTGATAGCGATACCTTTCTCTTTGCCGCTTGCCGAACGAACTCGTACAACGCCGGCATCACTTCCCGGATGAACAACTGTGTCCGCTCGAACGGTCGAGTCATACTGGCTGTAGAGCGGGTGTCGTGAACAGAGGTTCGGAGAGGCAAGGAGCGAGATCCACGTCGCTCCAAGGTCCTTCGGAAGTGGAACCGACTCCAGATTAATAGGGGCGGCTATCGAAGGATCGGATGGTGGCGTCATCGGCCAGTTGTATTTCGGCACTGCGCTCGTGAGGAGCTTCGCTGGAATAGAGGAGACGAGATCCCCGTGCCAGTAGAGTTCAACGTTGCCTCCCGCGATAACCTCGCCGATGGAAACCGCGTCGAGCTCCCATCGCGTAAAGATCTCGATCAGCTTATCCTCTTGGCCCGCCTTGACGATGAAGAGCATGCGCTCCTGAGACTCTGAAAGCATGATCTCGTAGGGGTTCATCCCGTCCTCCCGTTGGGGGACGCGGTCAAGGTGCATCCGAACGCCTGTGTCTCCTCGGTCCGCCATCTCGAACGATGAGCTCGTGAGCCCAGCGGCTCCCATGTCCTGCACACCGACAACGCACCCGCTCTTGAACGCTTCAAGGCAGGCCTCAAGGAGGAGCTTCTCTTGAAAGGGATCGCCAACCTGAACGGTCGGGCGCTTCGCCTCAGAATTATCATCAAATTCCTCTGATGACATGCTCGCACCGTGAATGCCATCTCTGCCGGTTTTAGAGCCAACGTAGAGCACGGTATTACCGATCCCAGCAGCCGTACCGAGGAATACCTCGTCCTGTTTTACAACACCGAGCGCGAAGGCGTTAACGAGGCAGTTGCCGTTGAATGAGGCGTTAAAGGAGAGCTCGCCACCAACGGTGGGTATCCCCATGCAGTTTCCGTAGAAGCCGATTCCGTTAACCGCGCGACGGAGGAGGTAGCGGCTCTTCGGAAGCGCGGTGTCTCCAAAGCGTAGCGAATTCAGTACTGCGATCGGGCGGGCACCCATCGTGAAGACGTCGCGAAGGATTCCGCCCACGCCGGTCGCCGCACCTTGGAACGGCTCGATGAAGGAGGGGTGGTTGTGGCTCTCAACTTTAAAAACAACCGCTTCGTTGTCACCGATATCGACGACGCAAGCGTTCTCTCCCGGTCCAACGATCACCTTCGGTCCCGTAGTGGGGAGGGTGGCGAGGTGAACCTTTGTGCTCTTGTAGGAACAGTGTTCCGAAAAAAGCGCCGAGCAGATGCCGAGCTCGACCATGTTTATCTCACGCCCGAGCGCGGTTTTCACTGCGGTGTATTCCGAATCTCGAAGACCGTGTTCCTTCGCGTCTTGAGTGGTAGCGATTCGTCGCCAGGGGGGTGTGTTGGTCATAGGAATTTCCTTCTGAGCGCGGTTCGGGCGAAGTCTATACTGGGAAATAGGATTCCTCAATCTTTACCTACAAATAGAGCCCCATTTGGCAGCAGAAATCGGCCCTCTCTTCAGGTTTGGTAGGTCACGAATCGGTCAAGGTTGCGGGGATCTCCAAGACACGACGGACAACGGTTGCTGGCGGGTCGAGTCCTCGCGGGATAAGAGCCTTCATGGCGGCTACCTGAGTCTGCATGTACGGTGACCCAGCCTCTGTCTCACGGCGTAGTACGATGTTCTCTTAAAAAGCGAAAAAACATTCAAAAAAATTGGAGGACCGGCAATCGATTTTGGGGGGGCGACATCAAACAATTAACGGCTAAGTGTGTGAAGGGTTGGGGACCTTACCGTGAATAGGGTTTTCGGTCTCTCAGGAGATCGTTTACCGTAAGAGTAACGAGATTCCTCATATAGTTCACCATTCGAGCCGATTGAAGTTGTTGATGTCTTTAGCAGCGGGTTGCTTCCCGGGGTGTTGACTGACCTGTGTGCGCACAGGTTTTCCAACTGGTTCCCAGAGGTGATTGAGAGCAGGCACTGACCACAACAAAGGCGGGCGAGGCAGATCTCAAGCATGCTCTTTGAAATAGGTGGTTGGTGGTTCTGTGAACGTAAGGAGAAGGTTCCATGTCGAAGGAAAATAAGTTTCAAAAGCTGATTCAAGAGGATCGTGAGACCCGCAAGAAGTTCTCCTGGAAGGGTACGATGCTTGAGTACCTGGAGAAAGTTCGGGAGAACCCAGGCGCGGTGAAGCTCGCGCACAAGCGGCTCTATGACATGATCTCCGATAAGGGCACGGTCGAGGTTGACCTCGAGCAAGACCCTAGTCTCAAGCGCATCTTCAAAGGCGAGAAGCTCAAAGTTTTTAATTTCTTCACCGACGAATTCTTCGGCATGGAGAAGACCCTCAATCAGATCGTGCGATATTTCCACTCCGCGTCGCTGCGAGGAGAGGAGAGTCGTCAGGTGCTCTATCTCGTTGGTCCTGTAGGTTCCGGAAAGAGCTCCCTTGTGGAGCGTCTGAAGAAGGGTCTTGAGGAGCTTCAGTTCTTCTACTCAATCGAGGGGTGCCCGATGAATGAGGAGCCGCTGCACCTCGTTCCCCGACACCTTCGAAAGGAGTTCTCCAAGATGCTCGGCGTTGAGATCGAGGGAGATCTCTGTCCGGTCTGTCGATATCGCCTCAAAGAGGAGTTCAAAGGTAAATGGGAGGACGTTCCCGTTAAGACCCAAGAGTTCTCTATTCGTGCTAAGCGCGGCGTAGGCGTTGTGCCTCCCGTAGATCCAAACAACCAGGATACCAGCGTGTTGATCGGTGGAGAAGACATCTCAAAGCTCGACCTCTACTCTGAGGGAGATCCACGAGTGCTCGACCTTACCGGCGCGCTTAACGTGGGTAACCGCGGTATGGTTGAGTTTATCGAGGTGTTCAAGAACGAGACTGAGTACCTCCACGCGATGATAACTGCGACCCAGGAGAAGTCGATTCCGGCTCCGGGCCGTCACGGAATGATCTACGTCGATACCTGTATCGTAGCTCACTCGAACGAGGCGGAGTGGAAGAAGTTCAAGAGTGACCACACCAACGAGGCGATCCTTGACCGTATCGTAACGGTGAAGGTTCCTTACAATATGCGGCTTTCTGAAGAGGTGAAGATCTACAAGAAGATTATTCGCCAATCGCAGTTCACCGCCGACATCGCTCCTCATACGATCGAAATCGCGTCGATGTTCGCGATCCTCTCTCGACTTGAGCAAACCAATAAGTGTGACCTGATGACGAAGCTCAAGCTCTACAACGGCGAAGAGGTTGTGGAGAAGGGCAAGACCAAGCGCATCGATGTGGTTGAGCTTCGTGAAGAGGCGAAGAGCGAGGGAATGAACGGTATCTCGACCCGTTTCATCATGAAGGCGCTCGACAACGCTCTTTCTGATAACGTTGACATGAACGCCATTAATCCAATCTCGGTGCGCGAGGCGCTCGTGCAGATGGTGAAGGAGGCTGACTTTGCGGATGATGTGAAGAAGCGTTACCTTGAGTTCCTTCAGGATACCCTTCACAAGGAGTACCTTGAGGTTCTTGAGAAGGAGATCACCAAGGCGTTCGTTTACTCTTACCAGGAGCAGGCTGAATCACTTTTCCAGAACTACCTTGATCACTCTGAGTCATACGTGACGAAGAAGAAGTTCAAGGATCGCAGCACCGGCGAGGTGCTTGAGCCGGACGAGGGCTTCATGAAGTCTATCGAGGAGCAGATCGCTATCATCGGTACCGCGTGTGACGGATTCCGCCAAGAGGTGATCGCGTACCTCTGGTCAGCGGGACGCCGAGGAGAGAAGGTTACGTACGAGAGCTACGAGCCACTCAAGGAGGCGATCGAGAAGAAGCTTATGGCGAGCGTTCGCGATGTTTCGCGAATCATCACCAAGGCCCGCACGCGAGACGACGATCAGCACAAGAAGTACAACAAGATGGTTGAGCAGCTTATTCGAAATGGATACCCAGCAAGTTGCGTGGATGTGATCCTCAAGTACGCAGCCAACAATCTTTGGAAGGACTAAGCGTAGCCCACGTGGGTGAGGTGTAATGTCGACCGTATTTCGTCCCTACACTCCTAGCTCGCAGCGCTCCGACCGGAGTGCGCGAGATAGGTTGAGACACCGTCAGAAGATCAAAGATTCAATTCGCGATAACATCGGCGATATACTCGCTGAGGAGTCGATCATCGGTCGAGACCGCGATAAGATCATCAAGGTGCCTATCCGCTCCGTGAAGGAGTACCGTTTCATTTACGGTGAAAACTCTCCCGGCGTAGCGCAGGGCGACGGAGAGCAGAAGCCGGGTGACGTGGTGCAGCAGGGTGACCAAGAGGGTAAGGGACAGGGTGGCAAGGGGGGCGACCAGCCCGGCGTTGACGCCTTTGAGACCGATATCACCCTTGAGGAGCTGATCGCGATTATGTTCGATGATCTTGAGCTTCCAGAGCTTGAAAAGAAGGCCTTAAAAGAGGTGTTGTCAGACGACGCTCGCAAACGTAAAGGCCACCGCCGTGCTGGTATTCGTCCCCGTCTCGATAAGCGAGCTACCGCCCGTAACCGAGCCCGTCGATGGATGTCGGTGCGTCGCAGTCGTGAGGTCGGTCCCGATGGCGAGAAGCCTCGCTTCCCGTTCCACGAGGACGATATGCGGTACTACCACATCGTGCCGACCACCAAGGAGGCTTCGAACGCGGTCATCTTCTGTATCATGGATACCTCTGGCTCCATGGGAACGGTCAAAAAGTACTTGGCGCGTAGCTTCTACTTCCTTCTCTATCAATTCGTTCGTCAGAAATACGCCAACGTAGAGGTGGTCTTTATCGCCCATCACACCGAGGCCAAGGAGGTCAGCGAGGAGGACTTCTTCCATAAGGTTGAGTCGGGAGGTACCTACATCTCCTCAGGCTATAAAAAGGCGCTTGAGATCATCGAGGACCGGTATCATCCATCGCTGTGGAACGTCTACGCCTTCCACTGCTCGGATGGTGATAACTTCTACTCAGATAACGAACGGGCCCTTCAGGCCGCTGAGGAGCTGTGTAAGGTGTGCAACCTCTTCGGCTACGGGGAGATTAAGCCATCAGGCAGCGCGTACTACAGCGGCAGCATGTTAGAGGTTTTTGGCGCGATTAAGGCTGATAACTTCCACATGATTACCATCGAGAAGAAGGAGGACCTCTGGGAGGGCTTCCGAAGCTTCCTGCTGAAGGACAGGGCGAGTGGGGTCTCCGCACACGGAAAAGTTTTTGGTGGGAGCGAGGGAGCCGCATCAGCGGCGCCGTAGGAAGCTATGTCATACAACATCGACGAACTTGCGGATTGGGATAAGCGGATACTGGAGCTGGTACGCAAGTACAAGCTCAACTGCTATCCTCAAGAGTTTGAGATCTGCGATCACAACGAGATGCTCGGCTACATGGCGTACACCGGTATGCCATCGCACTACCCGCACTGGTCGTACGGCAAGTCGTTCGAGCGTCAAAAGACGATGTACGACTACGGCGTATCGGGTCTCCCGTACGAGATGGTGATTAATTCAAATCCGTGCCTCGCCTATCTCATGCGTGATAATTCGCTCCTCTTGCAGGTTCTGACGATCGCGCACGTGTACGGGCATAACGATTTTTTCGCCAACAACTTTACTTTCACCTCCGGTACGAAAGCGCAGCATGTGCTTCAGTCGTTCAAGAGTCATGGACAGCGTATCAGCTCCTACCAAGAGGATCCCTCGATCGGCATTGAGGCTGTTGAGAACATGATCGATCACGCGCACGCGATCTGTTACCAACGGTCACGGAACCTCGCGATCAAGCAGCTCTCGCAAGATGAGCAGGTCGTGCGGGCATGGGAGCGTTCTCAACCGCCCGCTGATCCGTGGCGCGAGATCCATCCTACGCCCGAATATAAAGCGCCGAACCTGACGAGGATTCCAGCGGAGCCGCAGGAGAACATCTTGCAGTTTATCGCTAAGTACAATCCGTATCTCCCTGAGTGGAAGAAAGATATCCTTCTGATCGTCGATGCCCAGACGCAGTACTTCATGCCGCAGATGGACACCAAGATCATGAACGAGGGGTGGGCGAGTTACTGGCATCATAAGATTCTGAATGAGCTCAAGCTCCCGCAAGGGATGCACCTCGAGTTCCTTGTTCGACATAATCAGGTGTTACGTCCTCATCCGGGCGGTCTTAATCCATACCACCTCGGTTTCGTGTTGTGGCACGATATCGAGCGCCGGTGGAATCAAGGTGAAATCGGCAAGGAGTGGTCGGACGATGAGCCGCCGACCGCAGAGGGGATTACAGACGAGAACGAGACCCCAGGTCGTAAGAAGATCTTCGAGATCCGTGAGGCGGACCGAGATCAATCCTTCCTTCGTCGATTCCTTACCCGTGAGATCATGGAGGACCTCCACCTATTTCAGCATGAGCGCAGAGGTAAGGACCGCGTCGTGACGAAGGTTGCGAGCGAAGAGGGATGGCGCGAGGTTAAGGAGAACCTCATTAAGAATGTTGGTACCGGTTCGATTCCGGTCATTAAGATAGAGGACGCTGATTTCGGCAAGAACCGCACCCTCTACATGAAACACTACCACGACGGTCGAGATCTTCAGCTTGAGTACGCGGAGCACACCTTGAAGCACGTGGCAGCTCTTTGGGAGCGCGAGGTCGTCCTTGAGACCTCCATCAACGGCAAGGAATCGCTCCTCAAGTTGGTGGGAGAGTCGCTCAAGATCGAGCGCTTGTAAGCTAAACATTCAGATAGGCTTGTCGGTGGGCGACTTCACCTTTATTCCGCCTATGGTTGCTCGGCTTGAGGTCTCCTAAGCCCTTTGAGCCGGAGGAAGGAATCGTGGTCGTATCATAACTGATCCATCGTCATTAATTCCGAGTAGAACGTATCCGCACGGTTGATCGCCGACCGTGATGGGGCCCTTACCCTCAGGCTCAAGAACGAATGAAAAAGATGAAGAGGGGACGCCGTAGCTCATGAGACCCTCTTTGTGTCCTGAAACCCAAAGATGAAGATGGCCGTGAAAGGAGGCGGAGATCTTGGACGCGTGGCGTCGTAGAACATCATGAATGTCGGCGCGATTGACTGTCGAGAGCTCCGTATCGATTAGCTGGTTGTTCAGGTCGAAGATCGGGTAGTGCGAGAAGATAATCGCTTTGGTCGATCGACTCAGTACCATATCGAGGGTTTTAATAGTCTCAGCTTTCGCGAAGCCGGTCGCCTCTGGACCGGTTCGAAGATCGATTCCTATCAGCGTTGTCCTTCCTATGGTGGAATGGTGAACGCCATGTGTGTGGTTCTCCCATGCAGGAGGAAAAAATTCCGTCATCAGCTCGGGCTCGTCATGATTTCCTGGAAGTGGCAGAAGAGGGGTGCGTAGTTCAGAGAGTATATCTCGGGCGTGCTTGTACGATTCGACAGTCCCTACCGCGCGGTTACGATCGGGATTGTTGGCCGTATCCGCGAGGTCTCCGAGTGATACCACCCTGTCAAGATGAACTGACTCTTTGCGGAGCGACTCCACCAAAGCTTGGGTCGATGCTGCAGTATTCAGGCCGTACAGGGTCAGGTCTGGTTCGACGATGTGTTGGTCGGTGACGATCGCTACGTATGAGGTATTCGGCATATGCTCCTCTTGGATGAAGGAAGAGGATCCTATCAGGGCGCTTCCAGGAAGGCGAGTTGGCCCTTACAATATCTGAATTCTCATCGGATGAATTCTCCTCCACAGCAGTCGTAGCTCTACAAGTAGTCGGAACGTGTCTTGAATTGTTCTTGTATTGAGGCCATAGTCCTCACATATGGCCAGCTGCATAGTCGTCTATCACTACCCGAAATGCTCAACCTGCAAGAACGCTCTCGCCTTTCTTCGTGAAAATGGGATTTCATTCGAAGCTGTTGATATCTCTGTAACTCCCCCATCCAAGACTGAGTTGCGCGCTATGATAGAACGTCGCGGAGGTATTCGCCCCCTGTTCAACACCTCCGGTCAGCGCTATCGCGAGGGGGGATTCTCCGAAAAGGTCGCCACTATGAGCGTCGAGGACGCCGTGGAGGCGCTTGCAGGCGATGGAATGCTT
>Ga0214921_10011299_pt1 | contig 10871 bp, 8 predicted proteins | sample LL1505_MetaG_FD_177992 | JGI IMG/M metagenome (GOLD analysis project Ga0214921, IMG submission 177992) | Freshwater microbial communities from Lake Lanier, Atlanta, Georgia, United States - LL-1505 | ecosystem: Environmental > Aquatic > Freshwater > Lake | place: USA: Georgia | collected 2015-05-28
TTATTCAGATCAGCATTATCTCAAGAGTAATGATGAAATGCTTAAACTATTTGCTGATTTACCTGATGCTTTAGAAAATAATAATAACTTAAGATATCAATGCCTTTATCGACCATTACCAAGCAAGCCTTTACTTCCAAACTTTACATCAACTTCTTCAACTGAGAAAAATATTGAGGTTGTTCTTCAGGAATTAGCTCAAAAAGGGTTAGAGATAAGATTAAAAGAGGTAATTTTAAAAAATATAACTGATCCTAAGCAAATTGAAGAAACTAAGAAGATTTATGTAGATAGATTAAATTATGAAGTAAAAATGATTAACCAGATGAAATTTTCTGGTTATTTCTTAATTGTCTCTGATTACATTTTGTGGGCTAAGAACAATAATATTCCTGTAGGACCAGGAAGAGGATCTGGAGCAGGATCTTTAGTTGCTTGGGCATTGTCTATTACTGAATTAGATCCAATAAAATTTGGATTAATCTTTGAACGTTTTTTAAATCCAGATCGAATTTCAATTCCTGATTTTGATATCGATTTTTGTCAGGAAGATAGAGATAAAGTAATTAATTATGTAAAAAATAAATATAAAGGCGGAGTTGCACAAATCATTACATTTGGAAAACTTCAAGCCAGAATGGCAATCCGTGATATTGGTCGTGTCATAGGTCTTCCTTATAGTGTTGTAGATTCTCTTTCAAAAATGATCCCATTTGACCCGTCACGTCCTCTTTCATTACAAGAGTCCGTTGCACTTGAACCAAGAATTCAAGAAGCGCAAAAAAATGACGTTAAGATCGATAAATTAATTAAGTTAGCAATCAAACTTGAGGGACTCTATAGAAATATTGCAACCCATGCTGCTGGCATAGTTATTGCAGACAGACAAATTGAAGAGATCGTTCCTCTGTATAAAGATTTCGGTTCAGATCATGATATTCCAGTAACACAGTTTGATATGAAATGGTCTGAGAATGCTGGACTTGTTAAGTTTGATTTCTTAGGTCTTAAAACTCTTACCGTGATTAAAAAGACAGTAAATTCTCTTAAAGAAAATAATATTAATATAAATTTAAAAGATCTTCCCCTTGATGATCCCAAAACTTTTGAGCTTTTATGTTCAGGTGAAACTATGGGCGTGTTCCAATTAGAGAGCGCTGGAATGAGAGAGGTTTTAAAGCAAATGAAGCCTAATAAATTTGAAGATATCATTGCGTTAGTTGCTCTTTTTAGACCAGGCCCAATGCAGAATATTTCCAAATATAATAATTGTAAGCACGGAATAGAAAAGCCTGATTACCTCCATCCTAAGATAGAGCACATTTTAAAAGAGACTTATGGAGTTATTATTTATCAAGAACAAGTAATGCAGATTGCTCAATCTCTTTCAGGATTTTCAGCTGGTAAAGCCGATATTTTAAGAAAAGCCATGGGTAAGAAAAAATCAGCAGAAATGGAAAGACAGAAGAAAGATTTTATAGAAGGGGCTGTTAAAAATGGAATTACCAAAGATCAAGCAGTTTATATATTTCAGTTAGTTGAAAAATTTGCTCAGTATGGATTTAATAAAAGTCATGCTGCGGCCTATGCATTGATTGCTTATCAAACTGCTTATTTAAAAACACACTATCCTTTCTACTTTGTAGCTGCTTCAATGAATTTGGATTTAGCTAATACAGATAAATTAAATGAGTTTTATGAAGAGTTGAAACGATTAAAGATTGATGTTGTTTTGCCATCGATCAATGAATCTTTCGCAGACTTTGTTGTTAGAGATAATAAAGTTTATTATGCTTTAGCTGCAATTAAAGCTGTTGGGTATGAATCTGTTAACCAAATAATTTCTGATAGAAAAAATAACGGTATATTTAAATCTTTAGAAGATTTCATATTAAGAATTGATTCAAAATTAATTAATAAACTTCAAATGGAAGGCTTAATTAAATCTGGAGCCTTTGATTGTTTAGAGAATAATCGTAAATTTTTATTTGATGCTGTTCCTGAAATTATTAAAATTTCTAAAAATTATAAAGAAGCTAATCTTTTGCAAGATAGTTTATTTAGTAATGATAAAAATAGTAAACTTCCGTCCTTAGAAAATTTTGTAAATAAAAAAGATTTTTGGAATCAGAACGAAAAAATGAAAAATGAGTTTGAGTCTATAGGTTTTTTTATTAGTGAACATCCATTATTAAATTATGAGAAAGTTTTAAAAACTTATAATGTAAAAAGATTTTCTGACATTTCTGACAATGATTTAAATAGAGAGTTTGTTCTATCAGGAACTTTAATGGCAGTTCAAGAAAAGAAAACAGCCAAAGGACAACCATTTGCAATTATTAAATTAAGCGATCTTAGCAGAATGTACGAACTATTTATTTTTTCAGAAATCTTACTTGCTAACAGAGACAAGATGGTACCAGGAAATTCTTTTTTAATTAATATTGTTAAAGAAAAAATGACAAATGGAACAACAAGGTTAACTACTAGAAAATTAACGGAGATTAATTCCATTAAAGAGGCAAAAATTAACAATGCTGAAATCATTGTTAAAAATTTAGAAAGCATAAATGAGCTAAAGAAGATCTTAAAAGATGGTGGGGATACTAAAGTTTTAATTAGAATGAAGTCCAAAGATAAAAACTATGCCTTTAATCTTAAAACTAGCAAATTAATAGACGCTTCTATTGTTAGCGTTTTAAATAGTTCAGGTTTTGAGTGTAAAATTCACTAGTATTCACTTGTTTTTTTCCTAGATTTTAATATAAAACCTTAAAAATTCGCACACAGTTGTGGGTAGCAATACCCCCCGGTCCAATTAAGGCAGAAACTGTGGTGGAAATAACCGGAGAAACAAGATGAACTTACCTTCTGCGTCTGTAAAAGAGCTTTTAGAAGCTGGCGTACACTTAGGTCATAAGACTTTTAGATGGAATCCGAAAATGAAGAAATTTATTTTTGGAGAAAAGAACTCAATCCACATTATTGATTTACTTCAAACAGTAAAATTACTTAATAATGCAATGCTAGAAATGCATAAATGTGTAGCTTCTGGCGGTAAAATTTTATTTGTTTCAACAAAAAAACAAGCAAGTGAGTTGATTGCTGAAGTGGCCAAAGAAACTGGACAATTTTTTGTTAATCATAGATGGCCGGGTGGAATGTTGACGAACTGGAAAACTATTAGCAACTCAATAAAAAGATTAAAAAAACTTACTGAAGAACTTAATAAAGAAAATAAAGGCTTTACAAAAAAAGAGCTTATTAAGATGAGTCTTGAACGTGATAAATTAAATAGATCATTGGGTGGAATAGCAGATATGAGAGGCGTTCCCAATATGCTATTTGTTATCGATACAAATATTGAATCTTTAGCTGTTGCTGAGGCTAGAAAATTAAAAATACCGATTGTTGCAATTGTTGATAGCAATTCTAATCCGGACAATATTGATTTTCCAATTCCAGGAAATGATGATGCTAGAAGATCAATCAATCTTTATTGTGATTTAGCAAAAAAAACTATTTTGGATGCAAAACAGAACATTAAAATAGCTGAGCCAATTGAGAAAGAAAAACCCAAAAAAGCTACTAAAGAATCTCCAAAAATTAAAGTAATAAAAATTTCCGAGAAGAAAGAAGAAGCTTTAAAAAATTAAAAAGTTAATTCAATGTCTGATAATTTATCAAAAGTTAAAGAACTTAGAGAATTAACAGGAGCTGGTATTCAAGATTGTAAAACTGCATTATCAGAGAATAATTTTGACATTGAAAAGTCCATTGAATATTTACGTAAAAAGGGAATAACAAAAGCTGCTAAAAAATCTTCACGCGATGCAGCTGAAGGTTTAGCTGTAGTTGCATCAAATAATTTTAAAGCCTGTATACTAGAAATTAATTCTGAAACAGACTTTGTTGCAAAAAATAATGAGTTCATAAATTTTTGTTCTGAAGTTTCAAAAATTGCACTAGATAATAATTTTAATTTAGAAAATTTGTCTAATGCAAAAATTAATAACATTTTAATAAAAGATGCTTTGGTTAATTTAATAGCAAAGATTGGTGAGAATATTAAAATTAGAAGAATTGCATATTTAGAAAATTCTAAAGGAGTTATTGCAAATTATATCCATAATCTGCAAAGTGAAAATATGGGAAAGATTGGAGTCTTAATTTCAATTGATTGCGAGAATAAAAATAAAGAAGTTTTAGATTTTTCAAGAAAAGTTTGCATGCATATTGCAGCAATGTCTCCCATGTCTTTATCAGAGAAAGATTTGAGTGTTGATTTTGTTAATAAAGAAAAAGAAATTTTAAAAGAAGAACTTAAAAATCAGGGCAAAAAAGATGATATGATTGATAAAATTTTAGTTGGAAAATTAAAAAAGGTTATATCTGACAATACTTTAATGGGTCAAAAATGGATCCATAATCAAGAAATTACGGTTGAGCAGGCGGCTGTAGATTTTGGAAAAGAAATTAAGCAGAATTTAGTTATTAAATCTTTTATAAAATATAAAGTTGGCGAAGGTATAGAAGTAAAAAAAACTGACTTTAATGAAGAAGTAAAATCATTAGCAGGAGCTTAAAATGATTATAAAAAAAATAGAGGAGAGAATGAATTTATCTCTCGGCGCATATTCAAAGGAGTTATCGACCATTAGAACAGGAAGAGCAAATCCTAAGATGCTAGATGGTGTTAGGGTAGAAGTATATGGTCAGAAAATGCCAATAAGCCAACTAGCAACCGTTTCTACTCCAGAACCACAAATGATTAATGTTCAAGTGTGGGACAAAGCAAATGTTGGTGCTGTTGATCAGGCAATTAGAACTTCTGATTTGAACCTAAATCCACTCGTAGACGGACAATTATTAAGAATTGCCATTCCAAAACTTACAGAGGAAAGAAGAAAAGAATTAATAAAAATCTTAAAATCTATTGCTGAAAAAGCAAAAGTTGTCATAAGAAATATTAGACGAGATTCTTTAGAAGAACTTAAAAAAGAACAAAAAGATAATAATTTAAGTGAAGATGAATTAAAGAAAAATTCAAATGAAGTTCAGAAAATTACAGATTTAAAAATTGCCGACATTGATAAAAAATTAAGTGAAAAAGAAGTTGAAATCCTAAAGGTATGATCTCGCCATCCCATATTGCCATAATTATGGATGGTAATGGCCGTTGGGGTTTAAAAAAATATAACGATCGTAATAAAGGACATTATTATGGTCTTCAAAATATAAATAAAGTCATAAAAAATTGTATTAAATTAAAAATCAAATATTTAACTCTTTATACTTTTTCAACAGAGAATTGGAACCGACCTAAAAAAGAAATAGAATATCTATTTTTCTTATTTAAATTTTTCTATCAAAAAAATTTTAATAAAATAAATAAAAATAATATTAGAATAAAATTTATTGGGGATTTAAAAAATATTCCAGCCGATCTAAGAGTAATTATAAAAAAGATACAAGAAAAAACAAAAAATAATAATCGAATTACTGTTGTATTTGCATTTAATTATGGTGCAAAATCTGAATTAATAAATGCTTTTAAAAAGATTCATAAAAATAAAAATAATAAAATCAGCGAGGAGTTAATCTCAAATAATTTATATACTAAATATATACCTGATCCTGATATTCTTATAAGAACCGGTGGGGAAAAAAGATTAAGTAATTTTTTATTATGGCAACTTTCTTATGCCGAATTATTCTTTATAGAAAAAAGTTGGCCTGATTTTAATTTTTTAGATTTAAAAAAAATCGTTAATAAGTTTAGTAGTATTAAACGCAGATTTGGAGGGCTAGATGAATAATTTTAAAAAAAGACTTAGTGTTTCTTTATTAGCCTTTCCACTTATTTACGTTTTGCTTTACCAAAAAACTTTATCCAATTTATTAATTTTAATTGTCTTTTTATTTTGCATTTTTGAATGGGTTAAAATTTTTAAGAAAAAAAATGCTATTTTTTTTTTAGGATTAATAGTTTTATTTGTTTTTTTATTATCTTTATTAAGAATTTATAATTTTGAAGAATTTAATTTAACCTTTTTATGGTTAATTGTTCTAACTTGGCTAAGCGATATTGGTGGTTATATTTTTGGGAAATTATTTGGTGGACCTAAATTAACACAAATTAGTCCTAATAAAACATGGGCTGGTGCTATCGGATCGATTATCTTAAGCCAGTTTGCCTTTTTAATTTTTTTTTTAAATAGTAATTATAAATTTGATATTACTATAATTTTTATACAATTATTCTTATCAATCATTGGTCAGTTTGGGGACATATTAATGTCATATATTAAAAGAAAAAATAATAAAAAAGATACATCAAATTTTATTCCAGGTCATGGGGGTTTTTTGGATAGAGTAGATGGATTGATCTGGATAATTATTTTTGGAAATTTTTTTATTTAATGAAAAAAAAAATTTGTATTTTAGGATCAACAGGAAGTATTGGAAAATCTACTTTAGAGATTATCGCAAAAAATAGAAATGATTTTGATGTTATTTTATTAAGTGGAAATAGTAATTTTAGATTATTAATTTCTCAGGCTAAAAAATTTAAACCAAAATATATTTACTGTAGTAATTTTTATTTAACGAAAAAAATTAAATATTTTTGCATTAAAAATAAAATAATAATTATAAATGATTTAAATTTATTAAAAAAAACAAAATTTGACATTACTATTGCTGCGATTTCAGGAATTGCAGGTTTGCTTCCAACCTTAAATATTATTAAATTTTCAAAAAAAATATTAATAGCTAATAAAGAAAGTATAATTTGTGGTTGGAAATTTATTTATAAAGAACTTAAAAAATATAATTGCTATTTTACTCCTATAGACTCAGAACATTTTTCTATATCTAAACTTATTGAAAATAAAAATAGAAATTTAATAAAAAGAATATACTTAACTGCATCTGGAGGTCCGTTCTTTAGGAAAACAATTAGTCTTAAAGACGTTACTCCAAATCAAGCAGTAAATCACCCTAATTGGAAAATGGGTAAAAAAATATCTGTAGATTCTGCAAATTTAATGAATAAAATCTTAGAAGTCATAGAGGCTTCTTTAATATTTAATTTCCCGATTAATAAATTTAAAATAATTATCCATCCAGAGTCATTGATTCATGCAATTGTTGAATTTAGAAACGGGCTTGCTTCAATGCTCTACCATAATAATGATATGAAAATCCCTATAACAAATGCTTTGTACGAAAACTTTTCTATTAATCAAATGATAAATAATAAATTTTCTTTTAAGAAAAAATTAACTTTTTACAATCCTAATATTAGAAAATTACCCTCAATTAGAATTTTAAGATTAACTGAAATGCTTAATGAAACAGGTTTTATTTTGATTAATGTTTTAAACGAAATGCTTGTTAGAAAATTTTTGAATAATAAGATACTTTTCACTGATATAGTATATAAATTACTTAGTATTTTGAGATCAAAAATAGCTAAAAACTACTTAAAAAATAATAAAATTCGACATATAAATGATGTCTTTAAAGCATATAATTTTTGTAGGAGTCTAATACGGTGATTAAATATTTACTAATATTTTTATTAATATTAACAAGCAATTCTTTTTCGCAAATTAAAAAAGTTAATATTGTCGGTAATCAAAGAGTTAATTCAAATACAATCGAATCTTTTGTAGATAAAAAAACAAGTATTATAGATACAATTTATATAAATAATTTAACTAGGAAAATTTATGACACTGAGTTTTTTTCTGATGTTAAAATTTCTTATAATCAAGATATATTAACCATCACTGTTTTTGAGAATCCGATTGTAAATTTTTTTTATATTAACGGAATAAAAGACAAAGATTTAGATGAAGTAAATAAAATTATATCTATAAAAGAAAATTCAATTTTTTCCAATTCTAAATTAAAAAAAGATATTGAAGATGTTAGGCAGTTTTTCAAGTTAACAGGATTTTATTTTGCAGTTATTAATCCTGAAATTATTAAAATTGATAACAATCAAATTAACCTTATTATTAATATTGATAAAAAAGAAATTTCTAAAATAAATAATATTTATTTTATAGGTAATAAATTTTTTAGCAGCGGTCAATTATTAGATGTGGTTTCTTCAAGTGAAGATGGTTGGTGGAAATTATTTTCATCCTCAGCATTAAGTGAAGACAAAATTGAATATGATAAGCAATTATTAAAAGAATTTTATAAATTAAAAGGTTTTTATGATGTGCAAGTTGAAAGTGCGTTTGCCACAGTAGACAAAAACAATAATTTTTCTTTAACTTTTTCTATAAACTCAGGAAAGAAATATAATTTTGGAGAGTTCGATATAAAAATTTTTAACCCTTCCTATAAAGACGAAGATATTGCTGCGGTTAAAAATATTTCTAATAAGTTTTTAAAAAATCAAGTTTATTCTACTGCAACAGTAACAAAATTAAATAAAGAAATAACAAGCTTTTTAGAAACTAAAAAGTACAATAATTTTGAAATTAATTTGCAGGAACTAAAAAAAAATGATGACATTATAAACGTATTAATTGAAATAAATGATAGTCCAAAAGTTTTAATAAATAAAATAAATATTATCGGCAATGTAATTACTGAAGATAAAGTTATTAGAGATAATGTCTTATTATCTGAAGGTGATTATTTAAATTTATCAAAAATAAAAAAATCTATCGATAACATAAAATCTAAACAACTATTTAGTAAAGTGGATTATAAAATTCAAGATTCTGATAAAAATAATTTTAAAGATTTGAATTTATTTGTAAAAGAACAACCAACGGGTAGTATAAGTGCAGGTCTCGGATATGGAACTAATGGCGGAGTACTTGAAGCTTCAATTAATGAAAAAAATCTTTTTGGCGAAGGTATAAATCTTAATTTTACAGGAAGATTTACTGCAGAAAAAGTCAACGGAGATTTTACTTATGTTAATCCAAATTTCAAAAATTCCAATAAAGAATTTTCCTCTTCACTTTTTTCAGAGATAGATGATTATAAAAATTCTGGTTATCAGAATAAAAAAGTTGGAACAAAATTTTCTACAAAATATGAGATTTATGAAGATATTTTTTTTAGGCCAAACATTGGAATTCAGTATGATAGCTTAGAAACGACATCATCGGCTTCAAATCTCATCAGAAGTAGACAAGGGAGTTTTGCAACAACATCTTTAGGATATAATTTCGTTTTTGATCAAAGAGATTCTAAATTTAGTCCAACATCTGGATCTTTATTTTATTATGAACAAAATATTGCAACTTTTTTGAGTGATATACCAACAGTCCAAACTGGAATTGGAACAACTTTGTATAAACAACTTTTAAGTGAAAACTTTATTGGTTCAGCAAAAATTAGATTAGCAAATGTAACGGCTCTTGATAATAAATATGTAAAATTATCAGATAGAATTTATCCGTCTTTTAGTGATTTAAGAGGTTTTGAACCACGAGGAGTAGGTCCAGTGGACAGTGGAGACCATATTGGTGGCAACAATTTAATGACTTTAAGTTTAAAATCAACTTTCCCAAATCCAATGCCTGAAGCTTTAAGAGCAACTTCTTTTTTATTTTTGGATGCAGGAAATGTTTGGGGAGCCGATTATTCAGATTTGATTTCAAGCAGTTCTAAACTTAGAAGCAGTACAGGAGTTGCTGTTGATTTAATTACACCTGTTGGTCCTTTAAACTTTACTTATAGTATCCCAATATCAAAATCCTCAACAGATAAAGATCAAAGATTTTTATTTAATATAGGATCAAGTTTTTAAATTTTTTAAAAATTTATAATGAATAATATTTCTTTTCTAAAAAAAGCGAAAAATTTTATTTTAATTAATGATGTTTTTAAAATTTGCGGCTTAATCAATAAAAGTTCTTATATCAAAAAAATATTCGGAGTTAATAATATTAATGATGCAAAAAGTAACGAGATTACTTTTTTTTGTAATTTAAAATATACAAAATATGCTAAAAATTCTAAGGCTTTAGCTTGTATTGTTAGTGAAAAGTACTTAAAATTTTTAAATAAAAAGACTATTCCAATTATTTCAAAAAACCCTTTAATTGATTTTTATAAGATTGTTAGTTTTTTTTATCCAGAGTCTTGTTTAGATAATGAACAAATTAATATTTTAATAAATAAAAATAAATTTTCAATAAAGAATGTTTTTATTGGAAGGCATTCTTTAATTGATAATACCGCACGTATAGGTAGTAATACTAAAATCGGTAACAATGTTATTATTAAATCCAACGTTCATATTGGTAAGAATTGTATTATAGGATCTAATGTTGTAATAGAAAATTCATTATTAGGCGATAATATAATTGTTAAATCAGGAACTTTAATTGGTCAGACAGGATTTGGTTTTGGATTTATAAAAAAAAAAAGAATTAAATTTCCTCATATAGGAAGAGTAATTATTGAAAATGATGTGCAAATTGGTTCTTTTTGCACAATTGACAGAGGTTCATTAACCGATACCGTGATTGGTGAATTTACTTCTATTGATAATCAAGTTCAAATTGCTCATAATGTTAAAATTGGAAATTTTTGTATGATAGCTGCGCAATCAGGAATAGCAGGGAGTACAAAAATAGGTAACAATGTTAAAATTGGTGGACAGTCTGGCATTTCTGGTCATTTAACCATAGGGAATAATGTTAAGATAGGCGGAAAAAGCGGCGTTATTACTGATATTAAGGACAATCAAATCGTCATGGGTTATCCAGCTCAAAGTATAAGAGATTTTTTAAAGAATAAAAAAAAATGAATTTTAAAAAAGAAATTAATAAAGATGAAATAGAAATTTTAATACCACATAGAAAGCCTTTTTTATTAATCGATAAATT
>Ga0214921_10011302_pt1 | contig 10869 bp, 12 predicted proteins | sample LL1505_MetaG_FD_177992 | JGI IMG/M metagenome (GOLD analysis project Ga0214921, IMG submission 177992) | Freshwater microbial communities from Lake Lanier, Atlanta, Georgia, United States - LL-1505 | ecosystem: Environmental > Aquatic > Freshwater > Lake | place: USA: Georgia | collected...
CATTCGGAATTCTCGCAAGCACGTTCTTCACTGTGCTCTTCGGAAGCGGGCTCTATGGAACATCCCTTCGAGGGAAGGACTCCGAGAAATAGGAGCACGACCGCCGAGTACACCTTTGAGCCATGCTCAACGGTGTACTCGGCGGGAGCGCCTTCACCGACGCGTGACGGTCACGTTCTCCGAGAGCCCGAGCTAGCCTTGGTCTCCTTAACCATAGAGGCCATGGTTCGGCCGAGAGCGATACTTCAACTGTCCCCACCGGCCTGACCGGGATACACTTCCACCAGAATCACCGGGATCCAGTGATCCACCCCGATCCGCGGTCGTGACGTGACGTCGGCGCCGGAGCGAGCGAAGCGAGAGGAGGCGCCCCCTCCACGGTGAATCGAAACTGGCGGAGTACGCCGGTCGGGCAGACGCTTCGACGTGGGGAGAAAGAAACAGAGAGATTATAAGCCTCGCCGTCATCCGTGGTGTAGCGCCCGCAGATTTTGAAACACCGAGTTGACTGTATTCGGGCTGCTAGTAAGGGCACCTCGTGTCGACGCCGTGCCTGTTCCGGCGTCAGGTAGCCGTGCCGCTCGATGAGCAACGATCGGTTGTACTCCTCCATCCACTCCGGCAGCGCCTGCCGGAGTTCCTAGACGCTCTGAAATGGGCGCAGCCACAGCATTTGCTCCTTGAGCGTCCGGATGAGCCGCTCGGCGCATCCATTGCCCTCCAGGCCGCCGCGCAGGCGGCGCTCGTCCCGGGTGGCTGGGAGCGTGGGGGCTGCAGGACTTCGGGGCTGCGGCGCGCACAGATGACGGAGGTACCGCTGGGCTGCGAACCGTTGAAGGCGACAAGTCTTCATGACCAATCCGGCGGAAGCGGCCGCCACGCGCCCGGCAGATCCTCCGTCAGTTTGCTTAGCGCGGCGCGAGCGGCCTTGAGGTCACGACCGTCGAGCGCTTTCCGCAAGCTCGCGTACTCGTCCTTCGCCTGTTTGCTACCCGCGTGGAACGCCACCAGACTGGCCAGCGGGATGTCGACGTGAACGACGTCGTTGACGCCGCGCTCGATGAGCCGACAGAGATCCCGCTCCCAGCGCTTGGTGCGAGGCGCCCATGCGCGGGAGTCCGAGTACTGCCCGTTGTTGGCGATCGCGATGATCGAGTGCAGTTCGAAGCCGACGGACTGGATGAGGTGGTCGTACGATGCCGTGTCCGTGTTCCACGCCGGGCAAAGCACAACGTTCACGCGGCCGAGAAGATCCGCTACGCGGCGAGCCTCGAACAGCTCGCTGCAAATGAGCACGGACAGATCTCCCCATGCCGAGCGCACCACCGTGCGGGCAACCTGCTTCTTCAAGTCCTTCGATACCGGGCGGAAGGCAACCGGGATCGGTAGGCCCGCGAGCAACTTCCCCTCCTGATTCGGGCGGTCTGAAACTGATCCACCAGGGCGCCGTGAAACTGATCCACCCCAAGTTGGACTGCCAGACTACTTCGACTTCACCCTTGTCGCCTTGTTGTCGGCCGCCGGAGCGAGCGCAGCGAGCGGAGGCGGCCCCTCCGTGGATGTTCTCCTCCGCATCCGGAAGCTCTTCCCCCGCGGCGTGAGGATGGTGGCTCCGTCTGCGAGCCTGTCGAGCAGTGCCGTCGTCAGCTTCTCGTCTCCGGCAAACACCTTGGGCCACTCGGAGAAAGGCAGGTTGCTGGTGACGACGAGGCTCTTGCGCTCGTAGCGGTCCGCCACGGCGTTGAAGAGCAGCTCCCCGCCCGTCCTGTCGAAGGGCACGAAGCCCAGCTCGTCGAGGATGAGGACGTCCACGCGCAGCAGTCGTCGTTGCAGCCGGGACAGCTCCCTCGCGTCACGGGCTTCGACGAGCAGCCGGACGAGGTCTGCCGCTCGCCAGAAAGCCACCGTGTACCGCCTGCGGGCGGCCTCCACGCCCAGCGCGGTGGCCAGGTGCGTCTTGCCCGTCCCGATGGGGCCGACGAGGAGGACATTCTTCGCCTTGTCCACCCACTCGCAGCGCCCCAGCGCCGTCACGTCGGCCGCTTCCACACCCTCCGCCTCGGTGAAGTCGAAGCTGTCCAGTGTCTTCACCTCGGGGAAGCGCGCCTCCTTGATGCGGTAGCGCACCGCCGAGTCCGCCCGGGACGTCTGCTCCGCGGACAGCACCTCGTGGAGGTAGTCCTCCACGCTCCACCTCTCCTCACGCGCCTGCCGGGCGAGCGGCTCGAAGACGCGGGCCAGCCCGGGCATCTTGAGCGCTCGCGCCTGGGCGCGGATGAGCTCTCCCACCACGTCCTCGCGACTCACGCTGCACCTCCCAGCAGGGCGTCGAAGTCCGCGGCGCGTGCCGTGGCCACCGCCACCTCGCGCAAGGCCACTGGCAGCGCCTCCTGCGGCAGGGGCGGCATCGCTGCCGCCAGTGGCCGGACGGCCAGCTGCAGTGGCTCTCCGGCCTGCAGGGCGGCCTCCAGCCGCCTTGCGATGGCGTCCTCGCCCTCGGCGCCCACGGCCTTGAGCACCTGTGCCATGACGCGCGCGCCCTGCCGTGGGCCATGGACGTCCACCAGGTGCGCCCACGCGCGGGCGTACCGTGCGTCCAGGCGGGGCAGCAGCTCGTCCACCACCTGGCGTAGGGCCTGTGGCTTGCGCGCCAACTCCGGCAGGTAGTGCCGGTAGTCCACGCTGCGCCTGCCAAAGCCCACCCGCGGGTGTGCCACGCGCCCGTCCGGCCCGGCCACCTCCACCGTGTCCACGCCCACGTACGCCGTCAGCGTCAGCCCGGCCCAGTGGCACCACACGGAGTAGGCCCCGCCGTACACCGTGACGAGCGCCCGCCGGCTGGCCGTCACGGAGCGGGCCTCTGCGGGGTGGAAGGCCGCGGCCGGCAGCGGCAACATCCGCGGCACCTCCTCGGCAAACCGCTCGGCGACGGTGCGCCCCTCCACGTCTCGCTTCTGCTGCGCCTCGGCATCCAGCCTCGCCTGCAACGCGCGGCTGATGGCCTCGAGGCTGTCCCCGGAGGGGATGGGCACCAGGTGTGCCCAGCGCACCCCTTTGCCGCGCCCCTCGACGCCGCCCTTGTCGTGGCCCGTCGCAGGGCGGGCGAAGCACGGCTCGAAGAGATAGTGGTTTGCGAGCGCGGCGAACCGCGCCGCCAGCGTCCGCTCGCTGCCCACCAGCACCTTCGACACGGCTGGCCGGAGGTTGTCGTACAGCATCCGCTGGTACACCGCGCCCAGGTGCCAAAAGGCCCGCACGTGCCCGTCCAGGAAGCACGTCTGGTCCTGCCGCGGGTACACCCACGCGAAGTCCCGCCCGGAGGCCATGCCGCGCAGCAGAAACATCCACGCCTTCTGCCGGCGGCCCGCCACGTCCACCAGCACCTCGAAGAAGTCCACCTCGCCGAGGTCCCCGGGCCGGTACACCAGCGGGACGAACACCTCGGCGCGTTGGCGTCGCCACTCGCGCACGTACCGCTTCACGAGCGTCAGCCCCACCACGTGTCCCTCAGCCCGCACCATCCGCCACAGCTGCGTGGCGGTCAGCCGCTGCTTGCCCGCCGTCCAACGCGGGGACTCACGGAGCAGCGACTCCAGCCGGTCGCGCACGGCCGCCAGCTTGGGGGCATCACGTGACGTTGGGCGCCGCTCGCCGACCGACGCCCCCTCCACGTACCGGCGCACCGTGTTTCGGGACACACCAAGTCGCCGCGCCACCTCTCGCTGCGACAGCCTCTTCACCAGCACCAGGTGCCGGATCGTCGTCACCGCATCCATCCGCAACATCCCTCTGGGAAGGCAGACCGGGCTTCGTCCGGCAAGCACTCCCCGTTGCGGGGTGGATCAGTTTCAGAGCGCCCGGTGGATCACTTTCAGAGCGTCCGCATCACAGCTGCAACCACGAAGGCGATGATCCCAATGAAGCCGGCTAGCGCGAGGAGCTCACCCCATCCGCTCGTCGACTTCTTGTGGGTAACCGCCGCAACTGCATCGCGGGCGCGGTTCATCGCGTCGTACACGTGCTTATCGAGTTGCTGGACCTCCATGCCGAACGCCTTCGCGAGCTGGCCGTACTGGAACGCGTCGGGACGCTGCTTCCCCGCTTCGATTTTCGATACTGTAGACTGAGAAACGCCAAGCGTTTCAGCGAGTTGGGCCTGCGTCCAACCGCGCTGTGTTCGCAGCTGGACGACTACTTGCCCGAGCACCATCCCGAATGCCTTGGCCTCTTCAGAATCAGGGGGCGTTGCAGACTTGGGAACCGCCATGCCGACCTCCGGGGATATAGATAACACGTCCTTCGATGCCGCGGTGCGTCTAAACTATTATTCCCTGGCCGCTTGTTCATGCTCGCTGGATGGTTACATCATGGACCTCTCGAACGGACGGTCCGTCCGGGAGTACCCCGGGCAACCGGGCCGGAGCTGGCTGTGAAGATCAAAGGGCGTGTCGAAGTGGTTGGGGAGCTGGGACAGGGCGGGCTGGGAATTCTCCTCAAGTGCCGCGACGAGTCGGGACTGCTTTTCGCGGTGAAGCGATCCAAGAGCGAATCGTTCACGAGCACGTCGATGCTCGAAGACGAGGAGCGCCGACTGGTGAGGCACCAGGGCCCGCACGTCGTCGCCTACCTGGGGCGCGTTCACTTCGACGACGGTGCGACCGGCCTTGCAATCGAACTGATGGAGCGCGACCTGACCAAGCTCGGCAGGTTGTCGCCTCAAGTCGCGTTGCGCTACCTCGAGGGTGTCGCTAGCGGGCTCGCCGACCTCCACGCGTCGGCACCGGGCGCGTTCCACGGAGATCTGAAGCGCGCCAATGTTCTCGTGAAAGACGGCCGCGCGAAGGTTGCCGACTTTGGCCTTGCGCGAGGTGGGGTCGGGCAGACAGTCATGCACGGGCCGCACTCCGGGGGGACACCGGGGTACATGCCGCCAGAGGGCTACGCGTCGCAGGAGGGAGACCTCTACTCGCTGGGCGCCGTGTTCTGGGCCACGCTCGTCGGCCGTGAGCCAGCCAAGGATGAGCGGCTCGGCATCCAAGTTCCCAACCACCCTCAGCTCGGACGCGTGGTGAACCGCCTGCTTTCGCAGCGCAGTGGCGAGCGACCGAGTGCGGCGGAGATCGTTCGCTTGCTGCCCGCGCTCAAGACTGAGGCCGCTCGGGCCGTACCGGCCAAAGATCCGCTCGGGTCCGTTCTGATGATCGCCGCCAGCTTCGTCGGCTTCTGCGTCATCGCTGGCGCGATGTCAAAGTAGCCAACCCAGGCAGGAAGGCGAAAGCCGCCGCGCGTTGAAGGGACAAGTCAACGGAGTGAGCCAGCTCACGCGGGCGTCGCTCCGTAGCCAGTTCCACACCGTCAATGGCCTCCAATTCCGGAACTGTTTCCTCGAGGTCGGGGGCAAGCAGCAGTAGATCGAGAAGCTGGGTGACGCGCGACCGCGTTAGCCCCAGCTTGCGCGTCACGACGGCGCGGTCGGCGACGGCTCCCTCGTCAATGGCGCGCTGCTGGAGGTGTGCGAGGGCCAACATCCGAGCCACCTTCGCCGGGCGGCGTGACTGCTTCCGCGGTGCCAGGGACGGCCATTCGAGGAAGCTGACCCTGCTGCCCCTCCGGCGGAAGAACTCCCCTTTTCAGGATGATGCGGTCCGTGAGAGCCGCCATGCAACCTCCCGGTAGGGGTTCGCTAGATGGAGCAACTCGATGTGTACGTCGGCGCTCTGCTCGTCGACCCAAACCTCAGTGACGATGGCGCATGGCGGCAACGTCAGGACGACCCGGCCTACAAAACAGCCCCGCCAACCAATGAGGTACCCCAGTCCAGGGTTCGCCTCGCCCCGCCCCAACTGTTCACCGTCCAACACCGCCATTCGTCTCCACTTGCTCTGCCTTCCTCCCCACTCTCTAATCAACTTCGAAACCGACAACCTCACGGACCACGCCAATGATAACCGCCCTGCTGGCTGCCCTTACGATTGCTGCTTCCCCCCATAGCGCAGCCCTCAACAAGTTTCCGAACAAGGTCGCTGGCCGATACATACTCCAAGCCAGCAGCACCTACTCGCAGGCAAGCAGTCTTCACCACCTCGCCAACGACCTCCAGCAAGTGTACGGCGGAACCACGATTGAAGTAACCCCAGGGGACGTGCCTACCATTCTGATCGCAGGATGGAGTGAGGACGATGCCGAACTCGCCCGATCCGACCCGCGACTCGTCACAATCGACGAAGATGCGCTCCTTTCACTGAGCGACGTTCAACAATTCTCTTCCACCACCTCCAACAGCGCCCTCGATCGGATCGACCAGCGACAGAACACGCCGGACAAACGCTTCCGTTATCCGTTCGATGGCGAAACTGTCCTTATATACATTGTGGACACTGGAGTATCCACAACACCAGGCCTCTCCGGACGCTTAGCAACCGGAGCCAGTTTCATTCCGAACACCACCCCCTACACGGACACCAATGGCCACGGAACCTCGATGGCAAGCATAGCCGCGAGCACATCCGTAGGGGTCGCAAAACGCTCGACAATTGTCCCTGTCAAAGTGGGGACCGATGCATTAATTCAACTAAGTACACTTGAGTCGGCACTGACGTGGATACTCACCCAGCCACCTGGCATCGTCAATATCTCGCTCTCTAGCCAAACCTCTTCCACCACACAAACGACGCTTGAGGCCAAGGTTTCACAACTGGTCGCCGCCGGCTTCCCAGTCATCGTCGCCGCCGGCAACGACAATATCGACGCAAGCATGACCGTTCCGGCCCGAGTCTCTACCGCCATTACCGTCGGGGCGATGTCCACATCCACACACTCTCGATGGATAGACTCATCGCTCTCAGGCTCGAACTATGGGCCGACTCTAGACCTCTTCGCGCCAGGATCGGCAGTGCCCTCCGAGACCACAACTGGCTCCATCCTCATCACAACCGGCACATCTCCCGCGACAGCACTAACTTCCGGGGTCGCGGCTACGCTCTGGAACACAGGCACGCTCACTCCCGCGCAGACCGAGTCGCTTATCGTCAACTCGTCTACAACAAACGCACTAGACACCACCATTCTCACTTCACACAACCGACTTCTTTTTTCGGACATTCGAAGCAAAACAGACGCCACGACAGCCATATCTGCTGGCACCGTTTACTGCACGTATGGCATCGCCCCACAATACCGACCTCTCACAGTCTCGATTACGGCGGCAACAATCGACAAGGCCACGAACGACACATACGTCGCATACACCGCCGGCCCACCGGCACTCTGCACTAGCAGCAGCTATCTGACGTACGGAACTATTACAATCGAAAAGCGAACCCCTACGGGCCTGGTTGCATGGAAGCAGACACTTGGCAGTGGCCTCAGCTTTTCAAACGCCGCCACTGAACTCCGCGCTGACTCCTCGGGGTCGCTATATGTCGCCGGCACAACGACGGACTGCGGCCCCAATACCTGTGGTGGCACTGCAGGCTTCGCAGCAAAACTCTCTCTGAGCACTGGCGCAATAGCCTGGGTATCGCGCATAGAGACACCCCAGAACGACTTCGCCGCAGGCATGGTGCTTCGAGCGAACGCCCTCGATGTCGTAGGAACGACCTATGGAACTGTCGGAGCCACAAGCTACGGCGGCGCCGACATCTACATAGCTCGCCTCAACACCTCAACCGGAGCGCTCAGCACATCGCCGGCACCTTTTCAAATAGGCTCTAGCGGTGACGACTCTGCATCAGACGTGGCAGAACAAAGTGGCCTTATTGTGATTGGAGGAAGCACGAATGGTAATCTTGGTGGCCCCTCCCTGGGAGGCAGTGACGGACTTCTCTACGCAGTACTCGCGACTTCAACATCATTCATTTCTGCGGGCAGCGCGATTCATTTGGGAACGGCATTAAACGACGGCATCACAAGCATTGAAGGCACAATCGAGCAGTCGACCTCCGGATCTGCAGACTCTCTCTATGTGGCCGGGTACACTGAAGGAGCATTCACGAGCTTCACGAATGCCGGAGCTCGCGATGTCTTCCTGGCAAAGTTTGAAAATTCCCTTACTTCTCGCTCATGGCTCTATCAAAACGGAACATCCTCTGACGAAACTTCTTCCCGACTAGCCTTGACGGATGATGACGTTTTTGTCGCAAGCGGCACATGCGCACTCAAGGCGTCACGGTCATCCGGGCGCACGGCCTGGCTCTCCACCGAAGCGACGAGTCGTTTCTATGTTGCTCCAGAGAGTTCGCGATATGTGAAACTTTTCGGCGGCTCGACGTTTGATCGAAGGAGAGCCTTTTGATTACTACATGATCCCACATCATCTTCACAGATTGCTTCCGACCCTCGTTTTCGCATCTTGCCTTGCTGTATGCAACTGCGGAAAGACATCCACACTCACAGGGGACTCTGCCAAAGACACCGTCTCGCCTCCAACAGAAGACACACCTTCCAGCCCCAGCCAGGGTGCCAATTGGCGCACATGGGGCGATGCAGGACAAACTGGCTTCGTTACTGCCCTAGGTCCGGACGGCACTGTGGCTGGGGTCCTCAGTGGTCAGACGGGCGTAGAGTATCTTTTTCTAGCTCCTCCCGGCTCGCCCGTTGAGCTTTGGCAGGCCGCCCCAGACAACAATCGGCCTGTTCGGATCGGACATATTGGACGCAACGGCAGTAGCTGCGGGACTGCATATATCTACGACCCACAGTTCCATGGCTCGGTAGGCGCCGCAGTTGCCGGTTCAACCTCATCGGGATTTACCAGACTCCTTCCCGATCCCATCACGAGCACCTGCCGAGATGGAAATTCCCAGGGAGACTATGTAGGAGAATGGAAGGCCCAAGGCTTTCTCAAGACTGTCGATGGCGGCACCATACGACTAGATCTTGTAAGGGGACCTGCTCAATCCAGCTATGTCTTAACGACACCGGTTGCAATCAACTCGAGAGGTGACGTCGCAGGCGCGATCCAGTACGGCGAAAGCATCGGCAGGGGTAATCCGGCCCCCTTTGTTCGCTGGAGCGATGGTGGAGTGTCTTTTCTTCTGAATAATCTTCGCAGCTCGGTAGCCACCGACATCAGCGATACAGGAATTGTGATCGGCGCTGGACTCCCAGCGGATTCTGAATTTTCTACTGCAATGATTTGGACTGATCCTTTGGACGCTGGAATTTTTCTTCCACTCCCCGAGGGCTTGATTTCAAGCCGCGCTCTTTCGATCAATAGTCACGGAGTTGTCGTAGGCTATGGGTTATCTGGGTCTTTCGATTCGCACGGATTAGTTTGGTTCGATGGGGGCGTTTACCTTGCGGACGAATTCTGGGCGCCCTCTCCAGGCTGGCGCATCTCACGGCTCGATTTCGTAAACGACTCAAATCGACTGGCGGGCGAGGCTTCATTTTCAGAAACACAACCAGATGGAGGAGTGGTCATGATTTCTCTGCCGATGATTTTGGATGTCGACTTTTAGGGCGGTGCAGGCACGCGGGCTTTTTCGATCCAGCGTTGACTCCGACCATTTCCGCTGTTCCTTTCTTCCTCTGCTCAGTCCACGCCCCCGCATGCGACAGCTCGCGCAGTTCCCGCTCGTACATCGGCTCCACGCCGTCGACAGCTTCGAGCTCGAGCACCTGCTCCTGGATGTCCGGCGCTAGGAGCAGCAGGTCCAACAACTGCGTCACCCGCGCCCGCGTGAGCCCCAGCTTGCGCGCCACGGCGGCGCGGTCTGCGACGGCCCCCTCGTCGATGGCACGCTGCAGGTGGTGCGCGAGGGCCAGCATCCTAGCCACCTTCGCCGGGCGGCGTGACGGCTCCCTCGGCGCGGGTGGCGGCTCGTCGACGAAGCCGACCCGGCTGCCCCTCCGGCGGAAGAAGTCCCCCTTCAGGATGATGCGGTCCGTGGGCGCCGTCATGCGACCTCCCGGTACGGGTTTGCCAAGTGAAGCAGCTCGATGTGCACGTCGGCGCTCCGCTCATCGACGCGCACCTCGGTGACGATGGCGCGCAGCAGCCGCCCGCGGTTCTCCTGCGTCATCACCTTCCAGACGCGCCGGAAGTCCCGCAGGGCCGCAAGGCTCCAGTCTGTGTGCTCGGTAGCGGCGGCTAGTCCGGCCAGTTCGCGCTCGGTGTCGGCGAGCTGCCTCTCCGCCGCGACCAGGCGGTCCGTCTCGGCTCGGAGCTTGTTCTCGATGAGCTCTCGCGCGCGGCCCTGGAACTTCGGCAGCTCCTCGGTGAGCTTCGCCGAGGCGTCGGCGGCGCTCGCCACGCGTGCCGGCAGTTCCGCGCAGATGCGAAGCAGGGCCTTCCTGCGCTCGTCGATGCGACCCCGGAGGATGCTTTCCACGCTGGGTGCGAAGCCAGGGTCCTGAGTCGCGGCGCCGATGCGCTCGGCCACAAACTCCTCCAAGGCATCCGCCGGCAGCGGGCGCGCCGAGCACCTCTTCTTGCCGAACTTGTCCCGCGTCGAGCAGCGGTAGTACCGCCAGCGCTTGTCTCCCCCGCGGGTTGAGGCGGCAGTCATCGGGGATTCGCACTGGCCGCACTTCAGGAGTCCCCGGAGGACGAACTCCGGATTGAAGCTGTGCTGCCGCGGCTCGCCCCGCTGCGACGCCTGGAGCAGCCGTTGGGCCTGCTGGTGCGTGGCGTCGTCGATGAGCCGCGGCTGCTCGCCGGGATGCAGCTCGTCGCCGTACATCATGAAGCCTGCATACAGGGGGCTCCGCAGCACGCGCGAGATGCCATCCTTCGACCAGTGCAGCCCGCGCTTCGAGGGACGTCCCCGCGAGCCGCGCGGCAGCAGCCCTCGTTCGTTGAGCTCGCGCGCCACCGCAGCCATCTGCCGGTGAGCGAGGAACAGCACGAAGGCCTCGCGGACGGTG
>Ga0214921_10011305_pt1 | contig 10866 bp, 9 predicted proteins | sample LL1505_MetaG_FD_177992 | JGI IMG/M metagenome (GOLD analysis project Ga0214921, IMG submission 177992) | Freshwater microbial communities from Lake Lanier, Atlanta, Georgia, United States - LL-1505 | ecosystem: Environmental > Aquatic > Freshwater > Lake | place: USA: Georgia | collected 2015-05-28
CCAACCCGGGCATGCAGCAATCGTATCACCATTTGCGCGTGAGCCGGTCCAAACCAACGATGGGTGCGTTCCTTTATCCCAGATCTCCGAGTCCGCGTTGTATAAAATCCCCTTTAATAGAACTCCGCTCCAAAGTCCTTTTAGGCCTTCAGTACCGATGGCAACGAGATCCCTTCGGGGACTGAGGTCTCTAATTTCAGCTGTAACATCACCACCTGAATTTAGAGCTATAACTCGGTCTCTTGCGCTCGTGTTATCATCAGATAAGATCGCGATCCAATTTCCATCGAAGCCCGCATCATTGGCCTCTCTTTGACACGTAGCATCGGCTATTGCCAGGCCTCCGAAGTCACCCTTAGTAACCGTCTTTGATAGGAAAACGCGCCAGTCGTTACCACTTGCCGATGGCCCTCCAGAGCCCGGCCCCGATCCAACGTTCTGGGCCTGAGACGAAACGCTTAAAAGGAAAATAGCTAGGGACACGCACAGTGCGCGCAAGTTGGTCCGACCGAGTAGTCTTGAAAAGCAACCCAACACTATCCCCACAATCCTTGAGCTAATCCCCTTAAAAAATATGATGCTCGCGCGCCAAACATCAGTTCGGCTGTTTTCTGTCCGGCGGTAACATCCCGAGTCTAAATTAAAATATAGCGTATAATCAATAGATTACGCGCCGTCTTATTTACTACAAAGCTCTAGAAAGGTAGGCTAAACGAATTATGAGAGAGCAAAAACGCAGGAAACGCCTAGTGCTCGGGGTAACCGGCTCGATAGCTAGCTACAAAGCTGCGGAGATAGCAAGGCACTTCATGAAGCGCGGCTATTCGGTGCGTGTTGTAATGACCGAATCTGCTGGACGTTTTATATCTCCACTGACTTTTCAGGCTCTAACGGGGAATCCAGTTAATACTAGCCTCTGGGCGGAGGACCAGCCGGGAGCTATTGGGCATATCGAGCTAGCTGACTGGGCGGATGTGGTCTTAATCGCACCAGCTACCGCGGATTGTATCGCGAAGATGGCCATGGGGGTCGCTGAATCAAATCTACTAGCGGTGGTACTAGCTACAAAAGCGCCGGTCGTTGTGGCTCCAGCGATGAATGTAAATATGTATGAAAACCCGACTACTCAGGAGAACCTTGAGAGTTTGATGTCGCGCGGAATTGTCGTTGTTGAACCGGATTCTGGACGTCTGGCTTGTGGATGGACGGGACAGGGTCGATTGGCTTCAAGTTCGGAGATATTTTTTCAGGTAGAGAGAGCTATCGGCCCTAATGACCTATTGGGCAAGCGGGTGCTTATCTCAGCTGGGCCGACCAGAGAAGCCATTGACCCCGTAAGGTTCCTGTCGAATAGATCCTCTGGCAAGATGGGTATCGCTATGGCGCGCGAAGCCTTTAGAAGAGGCGGCAATGTGACTCTTGTTTGCGGACCATTGGGCTCAAAACCGCTACTACCTAGCGGTGTAAAGTATTGTCCTATAACAAGCGCTAGTGAGATGCACGAGACGATAATGAATTGCTCCTTTGACCAACAAGGAAATGTCACCCAAGAGGTAGTAATAATGGCGGCGGCAGTGGCGGATTTTAGGCCGATCCGCGGGGAGGAGCATAAGATAAAGAAAGGAGCAGGAGCTCCGGAACTGGAGTTAGTACCTAACGCCGATATTTTAGCGGAGCTGGGACTGAGAAGAGGATCGGAGCCTAAGCCGATACTAGTTGGATTCGCCGTAGAGACCCAAGGTGAATCGGCCTTGATTGAAGAGGCTAAAGGCAAATTGAACAAGAAAAAGGCGGACTTTATTATCGGAAACCTGGCGAAAGATTCCTTTGACCGCGATACGAATCGGGTATGGATTGTGTCGCCGCGCGAAGTAGTAGAGCTTGAGACGGCGAGCAAGAAGCGAATATCGCGCGGCATATGGGATCGTATTGTTAAGAGCTTTGTTAAAAGATGACCGAAACACTTTCTACTCCTCAGATTCTTGGATTATTAGATCGCATGGCCAAGCTTTATCCTGCTGGTATTCTAAAAAACGCCATCAAAAAGGCGCTACCAGCCACGATTATGGTCTCTAATAAAAAGCTTGTGCTAATTGCTCAATCTGAGAAACCTCTGAAAGATGACGAGCGCTCTCTGGCGGAAGCTATTTGTACTAAAGGCCTTAAGCTCCCATATGAACAGTGCGAGATCTTGTCCCTGGGCGCGGATAAATTGTCCATCGAAGTCCTTAACGAGCTTTCAGCTAAATTCCTGTGTCGAGCCATACTAATTTTAGGAGCTAACAAACCTGTCGGAACTGTGGAGACTTTTAACACCACAGTGACTCTGTGGAGCTATTCCTTATCAGAGATAGCCTCTGAGCCTGCAAAGAAGCGAGAGTTTTGGGAACAGCTAAAGCGCGTTATATCAGCGCTTAGCTGACCCAACTTTACAAGCGTCACCACCCGTATCAGGTGCATTGTCGAAGAATGCGGTTCAGTCTAGATTGAGTGTAACTTTCATAGGTAAAGGGATTAAAATGGCCGGAGTAATTTTTTTGAGTGTTGTTGGCGTTGTCGCCTTATTCTACCTGAGCGCTTTCTCAATAAAGGCTTACGAGAGAGCTGTCGTCTTGCGGTTTGGTATATTCAGAGGGGTGAGACAGCCGGGGCTGAACTTCATAGTCCCGCTTGTAGACGAGCTGATTCGAGTCGACCAACGCGTGATTACAATGGACATTCCGCCTCAGGATATTATTACGCGAGACAACGTGTCGATTAAGGTTAACGCGGTGCTATACTTCAGAGTTGTCGAACCAGAAAAAGCTGTCTTGACTGTAGAGAATTACCTCTATGCAACCTCTCAGATCGCTCAAACAACCCTAAGAAGTGTGTGTGGAGAGGCCGAGCTAGACGACCTTTTAGCGAAGCGGGAAAAGATTAACACTCGCGTTCAGGAAATCCTAGATCGCCACACAGATCCCTGGGGTATAAAGGTCGCGACGGTTGAGGTAAAAGACATCGATCTTCCGCAGGAGATGCGTCGTGCGATGGCTAGACAGGCGGAGGCCGAAAGAGAGAGACGGGCCAAGATTATTCAGGCCGAGGGGGAATATCAGGCAGCCGAGAAGATTACGGCGGCGGCTGCGATTATGGCCAAGGAGAACATATCGCTGCAATTGAGATACCTCGATACGCTAAAGCAGATCTCCTCGGAAAACAATTCCACGATCCTTTTCCCCATGCCGATCGATTTCTTGAAAGCTTTCGGACGCGCTGAACAAAAGTAGTAATCAAACAGGTCACCGATGGAAGAAGTAACAAGAGCTACGCCATATTGCTATGAGCTACCGGAGGATCGAATAGCGCAGAGGCCTGTACACCCTCCCGAGTCGGCAAAGATGCTTGTGGTCTCGCGGAAATCCGGCGAAATGCATCACCGAACATTCAACGACATAGTAGACTACATAAGACCGGGCGATCATTTTGTCTTTAACGACACAAAGGTAATACCAGCTAGATTATTTGGCAGGCTCGAAGGATCTGATGGCTATGACGTAGAGGTTGTTCTTCTAGAGGAGGTAGAGCGGCATAAATGGACAGCCTTGGGATTTCCGATGCGAAAGATCCGATCCGCGGAGACTATTTTCTTTAGCGAGACGCTCAGTGCGACAGTCCTCCCGTCGCCTAGTGAGGACCGTTTGCTGCTTCGCCTGAACGCAGCATCTGACGATGAGGTCGAAAAACTCTTGAACGAACATGGCACCATGCCAATTCCACCATACATTCGGCAGGGCAGGGGTGATGAGCAGGACAAACAGGACTATCAAAGCATCTTTGCGGCGCATCCTGGTTCCGTCGCGGCTCCAACCGCATCGTTGCATTTTAGCAAGCAGTTGATTGATAGGATGCTTGACGAAGCTCAGTGTCAGATTGATCGCGTAACCCTGCACGTCGGAACAGCAAGTTTTCAACCGATCTTTGTGAACGGGCAACTCAGACGTCCAGGTCAGGAGCGATTTGTAGTTCCCCCAAGAGTGGTGGACAATCTTTTGGAAACAAAGAGTCGCGGAGGTCGCGTAATCGCGGTCGGAACTACGGTGGTAAGAGCCCTAGAAAGCGCGGCTTTGAGCGACAAGCCTTCCAACGACCTTGAACGTACGCAGCTATTCATCGAGCCTGGATTTAAGTTTCGAATGGTTGATTGTTTAGTTACCAATTTCCATCAACCCAGGACTACTCATCTACTTCTTGTTGAAGAGATCCTTGGGGCCGAAAACCTAGACCGTAGTTATCAGTCAGCACTGTCGAATGATTACCGTTTTTTAAGCTATGGGGATGGAATGTTCATCTTATGAGTGAATTACGCTACACACTAAAGAAGAAACATGGGGAAGCTCGTAGGGGGGAGTTCCGTGCCCGCAGCGGAGTTTTTCAAACCCCGACATTCATGCCGGTTGGCACTAAGGCATCAGTTAAGGGGGTTGATGTTGAGCGCCTCGCGGAGTGTGGTGCCTCTGTAATGCTAGTGAATACTTATCATCTCTGGCTCCGTCCGGGACATGAGCGGATAAAAAAAGTGGGAGGGATTCACAATTTCTCGGGCTGGAAGGGGCCAATCCTCAGCGATTCAGGTGGCTACCAGGTATTTAGCCTCAAAGGTATTCGTTCTATCACAGAGGAAGGGGTTGAATTCAGATCCCATCTCGACGGCTCCAAGCAATTTCTATCGCCTGAGAAGTCGATAGAGGTTCAGCAAACCATGGGGGTGGATATCGCGATGGCCCTAGACGAGTGTCCTTCGAGCACGCTTGATTTCGGGACTATTGAGAAGTCGCTGGCGATGACTCTCAGATGGGCGAAGAGGTCATTGAATGCCCGAACAGACCCAGAGATGTGCATGTTTGGAATTACTCAGGGGGCTTTACATCGTGAGCTGAGAACTAGGTCGGCCGAGCAAATTAGAGAGATTCCGTTTGATGGATATGCCATTGGAGGCTTGAGTGTAGGAGAGCCTAAGGGGGATATGTATGAGGTCTTGGGATACCACACTGCGCAGTTACCAGATACCCACATAAGGTATCTGATGGGAGTTGGAACGCCCGAGGATATTATAGAGGCTGTATCTCAGGGAGTTGATATATTCGATTGCGTTATGCCAACTCGTTCTGGCCGTTTTGGACGAGTTTTTGTTGACGCAGAGCCGCCCTTCTTTAATATCAAAAACTCTCAATTCGCGGAGGATACCGGGCCTATCGATCCAAAATGTCGTTGTATAGCTTGTCGCATTTATTCACGCGCCTACATACAACATCTGTTTAAAGTTGGTGAGATGTTAGGTCCTCAATTGGCCAGCATTCATAATTTGACCCACTATTTGGATTTTATGAGCCGGATAAGAGCTTCAATTGAGGAGGGGAGCTTTGACCAGCTTTATAGATCGATCAAGATGCGCTGGGCGAATTTCGATCTGCACTCGCTAGCCTCCTAGTCGGGGGTGCCTCTTTCTGGTAAGCAGTTACATAATTTTGTTGATTTTCCTAGCTAAGGCTGGTACACCTGTCGGCTTATCTCGTTGGTTGTCAGTTAAGGGTCGTCGCGTCGTTTTTATTAGGGTTTACCATGGAATCTGAATCCTTTAGATCTAGGGTTGTGGCTTTAATTCAGAAAAGCCGCCGCGCCCTGCGACTCTATACAAACTCAGCTGGACAAGCGCTTGTTCGGGTAGAGGGAACAACCCCAGAGCTATCGGCAGCACAAGTTGCTGAATGGCGTGATGTTAACGGCGCGCTCTTGAAAAAGCTTTCAGAGGCGGCGAGCGGGGCTTCAACTAAGAAGCTTGTTCACGACGTCTTTGCTCTAAGAAACGAGTTTCAAACCATGTGGCGCGCAAGCGAGAGCGAGCTAGTCAAGCAACAAAGAGAGCTCGTATCAGCAGCGGAGAGGGGAGATTTCATCAAGGCCAGCGGACTCTCAATAGCGCTAGTAACTTTAAAGGCGCGGGTTCAGGCAGGTCAGGCAGTTCACCACGAGCTAGATCTGCTTATTAAGCGCAGTCGTGTTGTGAGACCGGCAGCAGAACTCAGTGAGGAAGGCGCCACTGTCCTTTCAACCATTGAGCTGCTTGACGAGAACTCTGTAGCTTCCGGAGTTGAGGCTGACGTTGCCCGATTGCAAGCACCTATCCAGAAACTTGCGGTAGGCGGCGGCAAAGTTATCCCACTAAAAAGAAGGGGATAACTCTGACCAGTTTCCGCCCTATCCGACCTGTGTGAGCACTCGTACAGAGGCTCCAGTGAATGCTGAAACTACAGGCACTGGGCCCGGACCGAACGTGCGATCGATTAAGGTTGCCCAGCACAATACGGGAATGCCCCGCAAAGTGGCTCGTGTATGTGCCTCGAGGCTCGAGCGGGCGGTTGTAATAACATCCGTAACCAGAATAGTCTGATAGCCTTTGTATTTTTCACCGTGACCGTTAGAGAGCTTACTCTCAAGATACTGCTCAAGAGCGATCTCTTTACCACCATTATAGAGCTCTGAATAAACAGCGCAGAGGCGCTCGGCAAAAAATGAATAGCCACCCGGCAGCTTTAAGAACAGCTGCGGCTTGTTTGGGGAGACTACGTTTCTAATTCTATCCGCCACATATTCGGCGCAAGCGTTAAGGTCCGCATCGCTTAGGTCTTCAACCCTGTAGAAGATCCTGCTCTCGCACCGGCCGCCGATAGGAACCGGCTCCTCGTATTCCTCAGTAATCCGGCTGAAAATCTCCTCCATATCTTCGATACTTGTGCTCATAAATTACCTCACCTAGCGCATTCCCTGTATATGCCTCATCAGGTCATCTCTTTGATCAAACAGTGAAAAGCGTTTATAATCCTGTGACTTAGCTCCCGATGGTTGCCTTAAGCGTCTGATTATACAAGAATTAAACCGTCCTGCCAGGGTAATATTTGAGCAGATAGTAGGCGAGGGGCGTTTAGCCTCTTTCGGGCCGCTTTACTCTGGCTAAAAACAGTTTTTTTATCGTGCTTATTACCCTATGAACGACTCAAACACAGTGCAGCAGATTGTAGCTATCAACTCAGGGCCCAAGATAGTTAGACGTAAAACCAGGTCTGTGCGGGTGGGCGACCTAATTATTGGTAGCGAGGGGCCGATATCCGTTCAGTCTATGTGTGCGACTAAGACGCAGGACCTTGAGGCTACAACGCGGCAGATAACGCTTCTTCAGGAGCATGGTGCGGATGTGATTCGGATCGCGATTGATAGTCGCCGAGATGTTGAGGCGCTCGCGGAGATTAGACCGAAAACTAGCGCTCGTTTAGTAGTAGATCTTCAAGAGAGCTATAAGTTGGCCAAAGCTGTAGCCCCCTATGTGCAGAAGATTCGCTACAACCCTGGGCATTTGTATCATCACGAGAAAGATACTCCTGTCTTTGAGAAGGTTAAGTACATAGTCGGAGTGGCTCGGGAGTACGACTTGGCGGTACGAATTGGGGTCAATTTCGGTTCGCTTGATCCCGCGCAGGCTGAAAAAGGCGCGGATCCTATTGAGGTTGCTTTAACCTCAGCACGGGAGCATATCGGTTACCTAGAGGACCTTGGCTTTCATAATTACGTCGTGTCAATGAAAAGCTCAGACCCTAACGATGTCCTTGAGATTAATAAGAGGTTTGCCAAGGAATTCGCGGATATTCCGCTCCATCTAGGAGTAACAGAGGCGGGGATGCTGCCGATGGGCGAGATAAAGACACGCGTCGCGTTTGAGAATCTTTTAGCGAATGGAATCGGGGATACACTGCGCGTATCTCTCACACTTCCACACTCTGAGAAGTACCAAGAGGTCCTGGTAGCTAAAAAGATTATCGAGGATGTTTATGCTGGGCGGTTCAGGTCAGTTCCAAAGTTCGAACACGATGGACTCAATATTATTTCATGCCCATCATGTTCTCGGGTCGAAAACGAAGCTTTTGTTGAATTGGCGCAAAAAGTCAAAGCTATGACCGCTGAGTTCGCGGAAAAGAAGCTCACGATTGCTGTCATGGGATGCCGCGTTAACGGACCAGGTGAAACCGATGACGCGGATCTCGGTTTGTGGTGCGCCCCTAATCATGTAAACCTCAAGAAGGGAACAAATCTACTAGGACAGTTCTCCTATGATGAGATTGTAGGTATTCTGAGGGCGGAGATGGCTAAGATAGTAGCGGAGCGTGGGCTGTAACTTGAAGCTAATCTCTCCGGAATCTCTAAGTCCAAGTCAGCGGTCAATTCTTGAAGGCTACAGCCGTTTTTTTCCGGCGGGCTCTGTGTGCGTTAACGTCATGCTCGGCGCTGAGCCATGGGACATCCGTCCCCTGATACTTTCCTTAGGCAAAGTAACTCTGGTTCGATTCTCGGCCCCACTCGGTGACAACCTAGCGCGCTCTCTAGCCTCTGAAATAGAGGCAGTAGCGATGCTGTCGGATAATCAGCAGCGCGTTCAATTGCTACCTGGAGAGGGAAGGTTCATGGTAATTCGCCCCTATTTTCAGGAGACGCTCCGGGACTTACTAGATGCCGGCACTCTGCCGCGGGATGTTTCGCCACTCGATATAGTTCGTTCTCTGATCAGGCGAATCCTAGAGCTAGATGAAAAGGGGGCAGCACATGGCCACATAGCGCCCTCTAATATAGTAATGAGACAGGATGGAATACTTCTGATTGATTCTCTATTAGGAGCGCTTCACCATTCAAGTGACCTGTTCCTGGCGCCTGAAAGCTCAAAGGGCAGATCGCCCGTTCTTTCATCTGACCTATTTGGACTCGGCAGAACTATTAGAGCCGTCGTTAGAGAGGGGCTCACTCAATCTCAGGAGTTGTGTGTCGACAAGATGTTAATGACGGATCCTCGTGAACGTCCCCACATCTCGGAAGTAGCGAAGGTTTTCGGCGTCAGAGGCGAGATTCACAAAGGCTCTTCAGCTTCAAATGACACCGACAGACCATCACAAACAGTCAATTCTGGGAGGCTGGTCCGTCAGTCTTCAGGAGGCCGACCTCAACGGGCCACAGAACATATTGTTCCGGATGAAACAATACGGAGCGACCGCGGCAATCCGGGCAGGTCTAAGTCTTTTCTGCCTCCTCTTCTAGTAGGAGTGTGCCTCTTAGCGGCTAGTGTGTGGTTTATCAAAGATCGTTATCCCGCTCTTTATTTTGAGCTGGTATCAAGGATTCCTCTTCTGGCTCCGCAGCACTCCGTTGAGTATGAAGCTGACTGGGCGAGTAGGGACCGCGCTAGTATGGCAACAGTAGGAAGAGCTGCGGTGATAAGGCGAGAGCCAGCCGCAGTGAATACGATTATTAACGATCTTATTAGCGGCTCAAACCCGGAGTTTGTTAATGGGGCCGTTATCAGGGTCGCTTTCAATGAGTCATGGCGAGCGGATCTCTCACCAGCTGATCAGCACACCGCGCTAGTCGCTGCGCTCGACCAGTTGGTGCCAGAGGGTCGTTCCCAAATACACTCTCTTAGAGAGCTACATCCGGGGGTACTACTGGCCCTGTTAGGCCAGGGCCCCTCACGCTTCATTACTCCAGAGATCAAGCAGCTTCCGATTGATATCCTCAGCAAGCTACCAGAACCTTTCGGTTCGCTCTTTAGCCAGGTCAAAGCGATGGGCGCTAATAGGCTTGGGGACGAACCAGCGATCGGGCTGGCAGCAATCGTTACTGGAAACCCGGGAGCCGCGGCGTTCAAGCGCTTTTTAGGAGATGAGGTAGACCCAGCTAGATTGCTAGCTAAGGTGTCTGTCATCTTGCCGGTTGTTTCCGCCAGCGAGCCAGCTTCGGCAGAGTTGGTATCAGCTCTGGCGGAGAGAGGAGGGGATCTTTCAACAATAATCGGGTGGTTTGACCTGGTGGATCTTGCGGGTTGGTCTAAGGTAAGAAGCTCAGAGAAGTTGTCTCTTATCCTTGGGAGCGTGCCGCAATCTGGGATGACTCAGGCTCGGTTGGCGGATCTATTAACATTTCCTATCGAGCCCGTAAGACAGCAGGCAATAGCCAAGCTTGCGGATATTTTCAAGGGCCAGGACATTCAGAGACTCCTAGTTACTCTTGCCACGCCTGCAAATGGTTTAACTCGGGAGCAGATCATATCATTGTTATCTGCTCTAAAGCTGCCAGCTCAAAGTCGTACACCCTTCATATCGGCTTGGTTCGATCTGAAGCCATCATCAGAGGCGGTTCTATTAATATTGCTATCTCGATCAAATGTAGATTCGACAGATGTTTTCAATCTTGAGGCAGCTAGGTACTTACGAAAAGCGGAGTGGAGCGCTCAAATAGATGTTCTTAAGCTACTATCGCTTCATCCTGAACCGCTCGCCAGAGTGATAGCATACGGGCGCTTGAATCCCAGTGTAGACGCGGAAAGAAGTATTCTACTTGAGCGACAACTTTCGGAGACTAATGAAAGTTGCCTGACTGTGTTAAAAGAGAGAATCGCCAGCACAAAGCCGCAAAAATAACGGGGCCGAAGGTTCCCCTTCGACCCCGTTTAGTTTCACGTTGAGTGGCGAAGATCTTTCGCCACTCTTCGATAACTGAAACGTTTTTAGTTGTCGTTCATGAACTGTGTATCCTGAAGCGAATCTACGTTGAAGAAAGTTGTCATGAAGGAGCGTAGGATGAACGCTCCAACCGACACCACCATGCAACTTAGAGCAGCTTTATACTGTCCTACCGCCGCGCTCAAGATAGCTCCGATTCCGGCTGCTGCCATGATCAAAGCTCCGAAGCTACCCTCTAGGTATTTAAATAGCGTGCTTACCGCTAACGCGATACGGCTATCTTCAACGTCACCCTGTCTAGCGGCAGATCCACTACCTATTCCTGTCG
>Ga0214921_10011306_pt1 | contig 10865 bp, 15 predicted proteins | sample LL1505_MetaG_FD_177992 | JGI IMG/M metagenome (GOLD analysis project Ga0214921, IMG submission 177992) | Freshwater microbial communities from Lake Lanier, Atlanta, Georgia, United States - LL-1505 | ecosystem: Environmental > Aquatic > Freshwater > Lake | place: USA: Georgia | collected...
CCCACCACGTGTTGCGCACCAATTCGAGCCGCATTTTGTGCAACATCTGAAATCTCAACATACGTGCTTACAACTCGACCACCGTCATACGAGATGCCCAACACAGCCATTGCGCCGATGACAAGACACACGACCAGCGCTGAAATGGAACCCCTACGTTGACAGTTGATCATTAGCGACTCCTATACAAATCGATCACTTCCGTAGAACGTGCAACCACAACACGTTGCGAGAGCCCTAGAAGTGTCAGCCCTGTCCAGTCGACATTGCATCGCACTTCGGCAATCACTGCCGACAATCCCCGAATTGATGTACGAGTGATACCAACATTGATTCCTTTGCATCTCAGCCCGCTACGAGAGAGATCTGCCTGAGCGGCTGAATAGCCACGAGAAACCATGCGCACTGATGATGATTGAGAAGCAACTCGGGCGGCGACGTCTGCTGCACTCTGCGTTCGTGACTGAGCATCTGTTAAACGCATGGCAAACACAGCTGTCAGAGTAAACAGCAGCAAAACTGGAGTTAGCAATAGAACTTCAATGGTCATTGATCCACGAGAACGACTGACATTCATCGTTCATCCTGCAACATGAATACCTCAAGTGGGACTGACGAAGTTCTAGTGATGTGAGTGGAGAGAAAAGGTACAAGTGGTCTCACCCGAACAGTGACAACCACAGTCGCCATTCCCGCTGATGTATAGACCCGAGGCACTTCTTCGAGACGTGCTCCTAGGTCTGTTGCCATTATCTCCATTTCATTAAGTGATGCCGCCATGCCCTCAGATCCGAAGGAATACGACGCCATCTGTGCTCCGCGAAGAGACACCGCCTGAGCAATATGGGATGCTCGAGACAGCGTCACTACGTGAATTGCCATAAAGAACAACGTCATGACGACGGGAATTAGCAACACTGATTGAGTACTAGTTTCACCTTTGTCATTCATGAATGGCTTCAATGGCTTCAGCCCAGATTTAATGAGTTGGCTTTATCGCGAACACGGGCGCTGATGATCGCGCCAACAGTGATTGCGAGTGCCACCAATGCCGCCGTCATTACAACAGTTGTTGCACTGACTTCACCTCTTTCGCGATCCATCTCACGAGATGCATCCAAGCGGATCTGGTAATACTGAAACATCTGTCGAGTGATTGACATGCTGTTCCCCTTTCTTTTTTGTGTTGTTGGATCTTGTGTTGTCTCATAGCGCGCCGAGTGTCCCGGAGAAGGCGGGATACCCGACTAGCAAGACAAAACCAATGAAGAGCACAACCATGGGAAGACCCATTCGCTCTGTACGTACTTCGGCCTCGTGCTCAACGCGGGCTAAATTTTTTTGACGAAGAGCCTGTGCTCGAGCCCCTAACGACTGTCGGACGCGACCCCCATGCTCACCGGCTATCTGCACACTGTGTGCCACCTCAATTAGGGATTCAACACCAAGTTCCTCACCGAGGTCTCTCAATGAATTCCAATAGGAACGACGGGAGCTTTGCGCGCGAGCTATGGCGAGTCGAATTTGTTCGAAACTCCATCCGTCACCAGCATCTGCCGCTGCAAGAAGAGCAGTCTCAGCTCCAGCCCCACCAGCCAATAAAACATTGACTAAATCAAGGAATACGGCAACTGCAATATCCATGTCCGATCGCCTGGCGGTCGCCTTTGCCTCAATGCCTTTCACCCTGTGAATCCAAACCGCCACCGGAAGAAAGAATAAAAAGAGCATCAGAAGAATTGGCGTTGCGCCCATCGAATATGTGACGAGAGCAAACATAAAGAACGCGAGAAGTACGGAAAGCAACATTGTTCGCAACACACGTCGCACAAAATCCTTTTCACTAATACCTAAGACATGAAGATCTTTAGGGTGAGGTGTCAAACCCTTCATAGAAGCTCCCTTGTGTGTCGACCAGCTAGGAAACGTGCAGGGACTCGTATGTTCGACATCTTGTGGAGCGACAGAAGCGCGAATACGAATGCACTAACAATGCACACCATTACAAGCATTCCCTCGACTGACATAAACGGCGTTAGATACGCAGAATTCAACAGCAGTAACCCAAGGATGAATGTGATGACCGCCCCAGAGATAATGCGAATAGCTGTTCGCATTCGAGCGCGAGAAACCCAAATTCGCATGTACAGGTAACATTCCGAACGAGCGCATTCACTGAGATGTGTCAGCAGTTGTGCAAGGTCACGTGTCTGGTGCACAGATGCCGTAACAAGCGCGGCAACCACGAAGTCACAAGTCGGATGCGCCACATCGTCTGCAAAGCGTCGCAGAGCATCTTCGAATGTTCCGTACCTGAGTCCTGCAACGAGTCGCCTAACTGGTTCAGCAATAGCGCGAGGAGCAAAGTTTTCTGTTGCAAAGATTGCCTGTTCCAGGCCGGCAGATGCAGCAATAGTGTCTCTCAAGTTTTCGGTCCACGTAGCAATCGCCTCGACAATTTCTCCTTGATCACTAACTTCACGATTACGAACCGAGGGCTTTTTCATCTTCGGCATACGGGGACTGATGCCACTAATGGTTGTGAGTGCGCCAATCGCAATGAATATGGCTAACGCGCAAAGAACTACGCCGTCCATGACATACCTGTTGGCCTTTGAAATCCGAACTCACTGAGTACCTCTGAAGTCTGGGCTCGTAAAGCCAAAAAAGCAGACTCTGGATGAGAGTAGGAAAAGACTTCATTCGAAATGATTGATGAGCCCTCGGAATCAGTGACTTCAATGATGGAGGTGACTCGTCTGCGACCATCGATGTTTTGAATGTGCACTACGAAGTGAATTGCACTAGCTACTAAAAGATTCACAGTTTCAGTCGGAAGCCCCATGGACGCCATTGATACATAGGCAAGGAGTTTGGGGAACGTTGAACGGGCACTATCAGCGTGCAGTGTGCACATCGAACCGTTGTTTCCCTGGCTCATAGCCAAGAGCATGGGAAACGCCTCAGCACCTCGAACTTCGCCAACTATCACGCGATCAGGATCCATTCGAAGAGCCATTCGGGTGAGGTCAGACATGGTGATCTCCCCCTGGCCTTCAATGTTGGCAGTACGTGCTTGTAATGCATCATGGTCGGGATGACTTGCTTCAAAATGCTCTATGCCAAGTTCAAATGCGTCCTCGATGGTGACGATGCGCTCGTTGTAAGGAACCTCGTTGAGCAATGCTCGTAACAGCGTCGTCTTCCCCGATCCAGTTCCCCCGGCAATCACAATGTTCTTTTTTGCGCGAACAGCTGCAGCGAGAAAGCGCGCAACCTCGATGCTTAACATGTTTCGTGCCACTAATTCCGACAAATTTGAGTAGTCAAATTTGTGACGTCGAATAATCAGAGTGGGATGACTTGATACTTCCATTGCTGCAAAAAGACGAGATCCATCTGGCAGTTGAAGATTGAGTTCGGGATGAGCTGGGTCGAAACGCTGTTCCCGATGACCCATCCGTGCCGCTATTCGGCGGATGAGATCAACTAATTCACCGTCAGTGTTGACGATGGGCTCTCGTTCTTCGCGCTCCCCATTTCGCAATTTCACCCACACAGGGCGATTACCTCGGACATGAATGTCTGAAATGTGATCATCCTCCAGCAGCGGTTCAAGTTTCCCAAGACCTAGAACTTGGGCGATTGCTTCATCGATGATGAGTCGTTCACCGACTTCTGGAATGACATCGAGGCCCCACGCATCAGGTTGGCGCGCACTTGCTAAAAGTTGAGCCGCTGTTGAGCGTGCTACCTGACGTTCTTCCTCAAGTGTGGGAGCAGGCAAATCACTATTGTGACGACGAACTCTGTCGTCAGCCAATGACGACGCAATAGTCCGAGTGATTTCCTGCATGTCAATAGAACGTGTACTCATCGAACTGCGACTTCGACAATTGATAGTTGTACCTTTTCTGCGTCAGCAATGTCGACCGCAAGAGACTCTGGTCCATGCAAGGTGACTACAGATTCAATTCCTAAATCTCCCGCTTTTCCAATACTGCGTACAACTGCAAGTTCCTTGATTGATCGCGCGATTCCATCAGTGTTCACAGATGGAACGACAACTACACGCACAGTGTCTCCTTCTTTCAATTCGGGCGGATATTCGCCAACACCAACCGAAACAGATACATACGCTTCGCCATCAAGCAATCCGCCCATCTGCTCAGTTACAGATGCCACAGGAGTTTCATTTGGTGTTGGTGAGGTGATGGGGGCAGATCTCCTGTTCACAAGCATCAGCACCAGAAGGAAGGAAAAGACCACCATCAAAAGACCAATAAGTAACTCGACTCTTATCTTCCGGCTGCTCGTTACGATCGCTCCAGATGTGGCCCGAAGGCCCGCGAGTCGCTCATCAATACCCGAAGTGTGCGATCCAGAACCGAATCCAATATCTGCCATGACTCATCCCTCTTCTTTCCAATTGGGCACAACGCTCAATGTGTGGGCAGGGAAAATACGGATGGCATCACATGTTTTCCAGTCACCCATGAGTTGTCAAGTCAGCCCCTAGCCTTGACCCCATGAGTCAGGTACCAGAGACACTGCCCGCGGCCAATGATCCGTGCTGGTGCGGAAGTGCACGTAAATACAAGCGTTGCCACAAAGGAACTGAAGGTCGTATTCAGCCTGGAATCATCAGCCCAATGCGCACTGTGCCTGACAACATTGGCAAGCCTCCATATGCACTCACCGGTGTTCCACCGCGTAACGATGAATCACGTGTGAAGACACCCGAAGTAATTGAACGTATGCGAGTTGCTGGTGCAGCTGCTGCAGAAATTTTGCGACGCGCTGGCGAAATGGTGCGCCCCGGAATCACAACTGATGAGATCGACATCTTTGTTCACAACCTCACCATTGAAATGGGTGGCTACCCAAGCCCGTTGAATTACCACAACTATCCAAAGAGTGTGTGTACGAGTGTGAACGAAGTGATTTGCCATGGCATTCCCGATTCACGTGTCTTGGAAGATGGCGACATCATCGACATTGACGTCACTATTTACCTCAACGGTGTTCATGGCGACACCAACGCATCATTTGCTGTTGGCACTATTTCTGAAGCAGATAAGAAGCTCATCAAAGTGACTGAAGAATGCATGTGGCTTGGTATTGAAGCTGTGCGTCCAGGTGTTGCACTAAATGAAATTGGTCGCGCAATTGAAACGCACGCAAAGAAACACAAGTTTGGTGTGGTGCGCGCATTCATTGGTCATGGAATTGGCGAGAACTTCCACACAGACATTCAGGTGCTGCACTACTTCGACCCACGCAACACAATGATTTTGCGCGAAGGCATGACTTTCACCATTGAGCCCATGATTACTGCCAGTGGTGAGACCAGGCACAAGATGTGGGACGACGACTGGACTGCAGTTACATCTGATGGCAGCCGTACAGCCCAGTTTGAACACACCATGGTGGTAACAGCCGATGGTGTTGATGTACTTACTGCTGGCGCCGGTGCTGTTTCTCCCTGCGCACCGTGGAATCGCTGAGTTTTACCTCGTAGCGTCAAGACCGTGATTGACACAGCACACTCTGATCGTTACCTGTCTTTTGACAGGGCCGAATGGGCAGACCTTCGTGCTGCAACACCTCTCACTATTCGTGAACGCGACCTTGTAGAGCTACGCGGTATCAACGATGAGATTGATCTTGATGAAGTAGCCGCTATCTACTTGCCACTCACACGTCTTTTGAATCTGTATGTGAGCGCGACGCAGAACCTGCACAAAGTGTCTGCAACGTTCCTTGGTGCAATGGCGCCAAAGGTTCCATATGTCATTGGCATCGCAGGAAGTGTGGCCGTAGGTAAGAGCACATTCGCTCGTATTTTGCAGGCGCTACTCGCCCGCTGGCCAGAGCACCCACGCGTCGATCTCATCACTACTGATGGTTTCTTGTTTCCTAATGCTGTGTTGGAAGACCGCGGCATTATGAATCGCAAAGGTTTCCCGGAGAGTTACGACACAAAGACGTTGTTGGCTTTCTTGCGTGAACTAAAAGGTGGTGCACCAGATGTGGAAGCACCTGTGTATAGCCACGTTGTATACGACATTGTTGAAGGCGAAAAAGTTGTAGTAAGCCAGCCAGACATTCTCATTCTTGAGGGACTGAATGTTCTGCAAGTAGGCACAGAGGCAAACGAGTTTGTGTCTGACTATTTCGACTTCTCAATTTTCATTGATGCCGCCGAATCTGATGTTGAACAGTGGTACGTGGAACGTTTCCACAAACTTCGTGAAACAGTCTTTCGTGACCCCGACAGTTTCTTTCAGAACTTCGCACATATGACTGATGAAGAAGCCGACGCAATGGCGCGCAGCATCTGGCATGAGATTAACGGTAAGAACTTGGTGGAAAACATTGAGCCAACCAAGTCACGTGCGTCTTTGATTGTGCGTAAAGGTGCAGATCACCGCGTCACAAACGTGAATTTGCGCCGGTTGTAGTGCGTCGCCTTCTCGGAATCGCTCTGCTCGTTGTTATCGCGGGGTGTTCGACAGGAACAGAAACAACGCTAAAGCCGGCGGTCTGGCGTGAGGTTTCAGCTCCAGTCGTTAACGGTGCAACAGACGAAGTGATTGTTAGAAATTCGCGTATCAATAACGGCACTTACTGGACCTGGGTAGAACGAGTCCTGGGTACAGACTCCATTGTCTTCCATGTTGCTCAAGCTCGGTTTGGCGCAACATGCGAAGCGTGGGCAAAAGACAACGGCATGACCGAAGGCTGTATGGATGATTACGCAATCGATGAATACCAAACAGCCCTTGTAGGAATTTCTAATGCAGCCAAAGTAACCGTTGCATTTCAAGAAAGCCCAGGCAAGAGTTTTGAAATCACGACCTTGATACTGAAGCAGTTGATATCAGGTACAGCCACTGTCCCAATCTCAAAATATCAGTGGGTTTCGTTTCCGTTCATTTCACGAATCGAGAACAACACCATCGTTGATGCCCAGCAAATGTGGGTCCCTTAGTTATTCGTCATCTGAATCCTCGTCAGATTCATCATCGACCGCCTCAAACGCTGCAGTGATTGCCTTGAGGTCTTCATCACTACCAGCGATGCCGCGCTCCTTAGTGAGTTCCTCAACACGATCGAGAGGCTTGCGGAGATTGCTTGCAACTCGGCCAGTGGTGACTGCCTTGAGTTTCTTTTGCATCTGATCAAAATGGCGCTGAATCTCTTTTAGATACTTCGTGTATGACTTCCATGCCGTACCGAAGTTTTTTAGAAGTAACAGAACTTCATTGGCGTTCTGTTCCATGTGGAAACTATCTGTAGCCTGACGAACCACTCCCAAGAATGTATACAACGTAAGTGGTGAACACAGAATGACTCGCTTAGCCACTGATTCGTCAATGAGTGATGGCTTGTGCTGCTGAATGAAACTAATAACGCCTTCATTGGGAATGAAGAGAAGAACATAATCAAGTGCACTACGCGTTGATTGAGCAACATAGTCACGCTTTTCAAGTTCTTTTACGCGATCTTCAACGTTCTTGATGAACTTGTTCTTGTAATCATTACGAGAGTTGTCATCAACAGCATTGAAATATTCAAGGTAGTTGTCGAGTGGAAATTTTGAGTCGAGATACAACACACGATCTGGGGGAAGAAAGAAGCTGTAGTCGGGTCGACCACCTTCTACGAGAGTTTCTTGCTTTTCATAGTTGATACCGCGAATAAAGCCAGACTCAGACAAAATATCCTCCAGCATGCGCTCGCCCCAGTTGCCACGACCTTGGGCGCTAGAAAGAACATTCTTTAATGCTTGCGTTTGAAGTGCTAACCCCTTCACAGCACTATCAACATCACCAAATTTCTCACTGTTTGCAGTGCGCAGTTTGTCGACTTCTTCATTGAGTTTCGCCATCTGGGTTTCAAACGGCTTCAACAAATTTTGAGTTTGCAGTTCAAGGGATGACGCCTGATTACCCAAACGTTCTTCTGCAAGCTTTCTTGCACTTTCATTAGCGTCAGACAAAACTTTGGTGGCTGCCTCATGGATCTTTGATTCAACTGCACCTTGTACTCCGGTACTAATTGCCCCAACATCAATTGCGGCCTTTACGGCTTCGACTATTGGACCAAGGTCGACTGCAGGTGGGGGAACAACTTCTTTGGGTGCAGAAGCCGAACGAACAATGAGGGCCACACCACCGACAACTGCGACGAGGATGACTATAAGTAGGACAATGATGGCTGCTTGCATCCCACAAGTATGACACCCAGGTGTCACACGGTTATCCGGCGTATTTAACGGTGCAGCGCGTTTAAGTAGTTGTACACCGTGATGCGCGAGACGCCCATTGCATCGGCCACGTCTTCCACGGCACGACGCAAGGTAAAAGCACCACGCTGATCCAACATGCGCACGGCAATTTGCTTATCGCTGCGCGACAAACTGGTGAGCGGCGCACCCAATTCACGCTCCACTTGAGCAATCAATCGATCAAGTGCACCCTGCAGTAGCGGCAAACGCACTGCAGCGACGATCTCGCCTTCCCACTCCAATGCAACATCTGAAATGCGGGCGTCTTCTACCGAAACAAGGTGTGCGCCAACAGCATCAAGAATTGGCTTGACGGCTGCAAGAAGTGGATGCTGAACAAAACCCATCAGGCAGAGGCCGATTTTTCAGTATCTATGGTGACGTGGGTAGCGCCATGCGCATACGCAGCAGTTGTGAGCGCAGCCAAAACTTCCCCGGCACGGGTTTCATCAACAACGACAGTTGAACCAAACGGCCCGATCTCTACAGAAACGCCAAGAGCTTCCACGGCCTCGATTGCGCGAGTCACGTGAGCGCCAAGAGCGCCATCGGTAAAGGGCTCAATGGTGAATTCAATAGTGATGTCAGCCATCAGAGGCTCCTTTCGTCTACAAGGTGGAAACAGCCTAAGACCGTAAGCCGAGGGTCACTCTCGCCACAGCCGAGGAAGTACCAATGCCACGCTGTCTGGCAGGAAGGGTTTCGCCCCAAGCCACACGGGCAATTCCTCTTGGCTCACCCAATGGGCCTCGGTGATTTCCCCGTCGGCAAAGGTGAACGGGCCCTCGGTGCGGCACACAAAGCAGCCCGCAAGCAAGCTGACCGTGTCATCTGAATAAGCCCCCGTGCCCAAAGGTTCTAACGAAGCCCCCGCAAGCCCCAACTCTTCAGCCACTTCTCTGCGGGCGCCGTCTTCAAAAGATTCTCCCGGCGACAACACCCCACCCACGGCAAGATCCCACCAACCGGGCCACACATCTTTTGTCTCTGCTCGCCGATGCACCAGTATCTGGCCAGCCTCGGACATCACCGCTATAAACACCGACCGATGTCGAAGGCCTTCTGCACGCATCTCACGCCGAGAAACAAGGCGTAGAACATTGCCTGCAGGATCAACTTCTTCCACTATCTCTTGTGGCGAGTTTTCTGGGTGTGCGACCGTTCTGTTCTCCATCGCAATGTGCCTACCATGTGTCATGGCCAAAAACACACTGACAGCAGACGACGCACGCGATCAGCACGGAAACCCTGCCGGCATTCTCGAACAAGCCCAGGACCTCATGGGCGACATTGTTGAACTGCGCCGCGAACTGCACCGTTGGCCAGAGATTGGTAACCACCTTCCAAAGACTCGCGAAGCCGTACTTGCCGCATTAGAAGGTTTACCGCTCGACATCACTCTGCACGAAACAACAAGTGGAATCGCCGCAATGCTCACTGGTGATCAGCCAGGCGACACAGTTCTTATTCGTGGCGACATGGACGCACTACCCATGCCCGAAGACACCAACGTTGAATTCAAATCACACGTTGAAAATGCAATGCATGCATGCGGACACGACACACACACTTCAATGCTTGTCGGTGCAGCAAAGTTATTGTCGGCACGTAAGGCAGATATTAAAGGTCGCGTCTTGTTTATGTTTCAGCCCGGCGAAGAGGGTTACAACGGCGCAAGTGAGATGTTGAACGAAGGATTACTCGATGTGGGAACCGAATCCCCCATTACAGGTGCATTTGCAATTCATGCGGCTTCAAACATTCCTGGTGGCTTTATCGGTTTGAAGGGTGGCACCATCATGGCGTCAAGCGACACCATGACAATCACTGTTCGTGGGCGCGGTGGTCACGGAAGTGCACCACATTTCACGCTCGACCCTGTTCCTGTTGCATGCGAGATTGTTCAAGCATTACAAACTCTTGTAACTCGCCGCATTGACGTGTTTGACCCAGGTGTTATCACTGTTACGCAAATTCATACTGGTACGACCAGCAACGTCATTCCAGAAACAGCAATGATTAATGGCACAATGCGCGCAGTCAGCGAACGCACCCGCTCACTAATTCACGATGGCATTCGTCGCGTTGCAGAAGGCATCGCTGCTGCTCACGGTATGGAAGCCGAAGTTGAACTGAACTACGGCTACGACGTCACAATCAACAATGACGAAAAAGCAGTCTTCGCTGCAGATGTTGCCACTGCAGTTTCAGGCGAACGCAACGTGCGAATGATGGATCACCCTGTCATGGGCGCCGAAGATTTCAGTTACGTTCTGAACCGCGTACCTGGCGCCATGATGTTCCTTGGCCTCATGCCAGAAGGTATGGACATCATGAAAGCCGCACCAAACCACAGTAATCGCGCCATCTACGAAGAGACACACATGGCCCGCGGTATTGCGGTGTATTCATCTGTTGCCCTTCGCCACTTGGGCGTACCACTTAGTTAGTCCGGTTTATTGGCCGTCGGGAATCCAGTTTCCGTGGAAACCATTGGGGATTCGTGCAGGCACGTGAACAACAGCAATCGGATCTTCCGTAATTGCTTGCGCATTGAAAATCGCCAAATCAG
>Ga0214921_10011308_pt1 | contig 10863 bp, 11 predicted proteins | sample LL1505_MetaG_FD_177992 | JGI IMG/M metagenome (GOLD analysis project Ga0214921, IMG submission 177992) | Freshwater microbial communities from Lake Lanier, Atlanta, Georgia, United States - LL-1505 | ecosystem: Environmental > Aquatic > Freshwater > Lake | place: USA: Georgia | collected...
TGCGAGAACTTTGCACGGCGCGCACAAAGTCCCGTGCCATTGCCTCAAGCTCAAGCTCTGGTGATACCCTGATGCAAAGAATGATAATTTTAAAGGATGAGTCACAGGGGTCGTTAAAACCAAACCAATCCTCACTTTGCTTGTTTATGCAGGAATCGTCAATGCTGTTAACAACTTCAAAATCCTCCGCCAACAATGTAAAATCTGCTGCAACGGCAGTGCCATCGGTATTGATTTTAAAATCACCCTGCTTTACCGCCGTAGTAATTTTTGCAACATTAATCCCAAACTTTGTGCCTATGGTCTTAAAATTTAGCTTTACAGATGACGAAACCTTAATGTCGCTTTCTTTTAAATAAATAATATTTTTAACATTTAACTCGCTTTCAATAATATCCTGCAGTTCATCAAAATAGCCTTGTTCATAGCCAAAAATTTTGATAGATTCCAAAGGTAGCCTTGTGCGTAGATTATGCTTTTTTCGCAAGGAAAGCCCTTTGCTACAAAGCTCTCGTGCCGCATCCATTTTTGCAAGAATATCTTTTTTTGGCTCGTAAGTAACTTGCGGGTAACAAGAAAGATGAACCGACAAATCTTTATCTACATTAGCATTTTTCATATCTTAAAGTCATTTAATCTTGGTTGCTTGTAAGCATGGCAACTAATCCAATTGCTTTGTCTATAAGGTCTTCGTGATATCCGGCGACAACAATTTGCGTATAACCATCCTTTGGATAGCTGCCAATTTCAACTTGGGATATACTTTTTTGAATTTCCTTTAACTGACTTGCAATCTTGCCCTCAGTTACCCTAAGGTCTATGCTTTTAGAAATCATAACCGCTCCGCCTTTAATATATAGCCTTATTGCCTCTTCGAGCATAACATTAAAGATTTTTGGTACGCCTGCCATAACAAAAACATTGTGGATTTTAAACCCAGGGGCAGCCGAAACAGAGTTTGCAATAAGCTCGGCACCAACTGGCACAATTGCCATTTTTGCCCTACCTTCGTTTAACTCCTCCCCCCGTGCTTTATAAAAGTCTGTTAAGACGGCATAGGCATTTGCATCGGTGTGCAGGGCGGTATTAAAGCATTTTGCAACGCACTCGGTTGTTATGTCGTCGTGAGTTGGTCCTATGCCCCCGCTTGTAAAAACATAGTTGTATCTTAGGCTCATTGCCTTAAGAGCGTCTATTATATCGCTTTCAATATCCAAAACAACCCTTACCTCCATTAGTCTTACCCCAGCAAGATTTAATTTTTTTGCAAGACTTGCAAGATTAACATCCTGCGTCTTACCTGATAGTATCTCGTTGCCAATGATTAAAAAACCTGCGGTAACTATATCTGTTGACATATCTTGTTTTTATTAATAAATTGCTGTATCAGTAAAATAATGCCTTTAAATTGTTGCGGAGCCTCTTTGTCACCAGTTATCCAGTAATATATTTGCCACTCATCCTCAAGGCATAGCTCCTCGTAGCTATCAAGCTCGGCATCACTTAACAGGCTAAGCTGCAGATTTGCAAAAGACCCCAAAACAATGTCAAGCTCCTTGCACCCTCTGTGGTTACTTTGATAAATAAGTCTTTTAAGCCTGTAAGATTTTTGTACATCTGTCATTTTACCAAGCATCAATTTACACGATACATAATTTGTTTTGCAAAACCAATTATGTCAACAAAATAGTCAAAAATTGTTTTTATCTAAAGGCTGCATAAATTTTATTTGCATTTTTGCTAAAATCTTTTAAGATTACAAAGTGCAAGAATAATCTACAAATGTTTTATTGCTAATTATTAATAAGGTTAAAGGTGCTAGTGTTTTACAAAAAGTTCTACAAAAATCTATTATGCAGCTCACTATTGTGCTTAAGCTTAGGGCTTGGTATTGCCCTTGCTCTTGGCAATGCTAACGCAAAAGATGCCGATGGCAAGGCAAATGCCAAAAACACCAAAAAACAAATCCTGCAAAAAAAATCAAAAAGTAATGCAAAGCCTGCAAAAGCTAAGTTTGCAACTAAACAAAAGCCTCAAAAGCAAACTCCTAAGGCAAATATAGCACCCGCCGCAAACAAGATTTCAACACATGCTATAAGAGTGCAAAACTCTCGTAAGTACACAAAGATTACATTTAAATTAAGTGATGGTAATTATTTATATTCCGACAATATTGCAATTACCTCTGGTGGTAAGGAGCTTAACTTTACCAAGCCAAAAGCAAGCCAAAAGCAATTTACAATAGATGGCAAAGAGCTAAGCGAGGAGGTCTACGATGGTGAGGCGGTGTTTTATTTTAAAAGCCCAAAGCCAGATGGCTCCATTAAGTACAGTATCTGCAGCAACAATTTTTGCTCGCTTGAGGCTTTTAAGTATAACATCAACCCATCAAACAAGGATAAAAATCTTGAGGCAGAGTATAAAAAGCTCCGCAAAGAGCAAAGCTTTGTATTTTTAATTTTAATTGCATTTGTTGGTGGTTTGGTGCTTAACTTAATGCCTTGCGTTTTGCCGGTTGTAGCTTTAAAGTTTGGCACGAGCTCTGCATTTAACAATCCGCTAAGCCTAAGGCTAAAATTTGCAATGAGCGGCCTTGGCATGTTAAGTTTTTTTACCTTGCTTGGGGTTTGTGCAGGGGCATTTAACACTCTTGGCATAAAGCTTGACTGGGGCTTTTATTTTGCAAATAAATACTTTATTATTGCAATGCTTTTTGTTCTTAGTGCTGTAACGGCTCAAATGCTTGGCTTTGTTACCTTTGCAAGTACAAGGCTTGCAAAGATTGCTCGCTTTAGCCCCTTTTTAAAAGGATTTTTTGTTGCCATACTCGGGTCGTCGTGCCTTGCGCCGGCACTTGTTGTTGCAATAACAATGAGCCTTAGTTCGCAGGGTTTTGCCGAGCCCTTTGTAACTCTCGCCTCAATTGGCTGCGGTATGTCCTTACCTTATATATTAATTGGATTATTTGGCAAAAAACTTGGTGCATTTAATCCGCCGGCAAAAGTATCCATCTTTGCCAAACAAGTGCTGGAAGCCTTTTTGTTTGCCACAATCCTTTGGCTTTGCTATATACTAGTTCGCCAAAATGGATACTTAGCTGGGGCATCGTCCTCTATTTTAGTATTAAGTTTTGTGGTTTTTTTGCGTCTTAAGTTTTTTGGCAAAATAAAGCTCCTTGCAAAAATACCAAGCTTTTTATACGGCTCTGCCGCCCTGTGTCTTGCCTTTGCCGTAGTATTTTTTGTAGGCAAGTTTAAGCAAGAACTTGACAATGCACAAAGCAGCGTTGTTGAGGAGTTTTCTTTGCAAAAATTGCAGGAATACTTGCAAGACGGCGATGATGTGTTTGTTTATGTAACCGCCGATTGGTGCATCACTTGCAAAATTAACAACCTTCTTGTTTTAAACAAGCAAAGCACACTTGAATATTTTAGCAAGAACAACATTAAAGTTTTGCGTGGCGACCTTACAAATCGCAACCCAGAGGTGAGCTATTTTATGCATTCTAACAATTCATTTGGCATACCGTTTTACTTAGCATACAATGTAAAACAAGGTAAGGTTACACAAGTAACTCTGCCAACGCTAATTAAAATGAAAGATATAACAAAGGCTTTTTCAAAATAAATTTTCAGATAAAAATGCAAGAAAAACTTGGTAAAATTGACATACTTTTAGCTGGCCCAAGGGGTTTTTGTGCTGGAGTAACAAGAGCCATTGAGGTGGTTGAAAAGGCACTGCAAAAATACGGTACACCCCTATATGTAAAACACGAGATAGTTCACAACGAGCATGTTGTTAATTACTTTAAGCAAAAAGGTGTGATTTTTGTTGATGATGTGTCCTGGGCACCTGATGGAGCAACTTTAATCTACTCGGCACATGGCGTAAGCGACTTAACCGAGCAAAAATCTAAGGCAAAAAACCTCCTTGCAATAGACGCAACCTGCCCCTTGGTTAAAAAGGTTCACCGCGAGGTTGCATCTTACGATGCAGCCGGCATGCACATCATTTTAATAGGGCATAAAAACCACCCCGAGATGCTAGGCACATCTGGGCGTATAAAAAGCGGCAACTTTACAATCATTGAAACCCTTGAGGAGGCAATTGCTTTTAACCCGCCACAAGGTCAAGACAACCTCGCTCTTGCAACGCAAACAACGCTTAGCATGTCCGACACTAAAGATATAACTGACTATCTAAAGTCAAAATTTGCAAGCCTTGCAGAGAACCTTAAAAACGACATCTGCTACGCTACAGAAAATCGCCAAACCGCAACAAGGCAAATAATTACCGACCGCGGCGTAGACTGCCTTATTGTTATCGGTTCGCACAAATCTTCAAACTCCAACAGACTTAGGGATATAGGTCTAAAACACGGCATTCCATCCTTTTTGTTTGAGTTTATAGAGCAGGATGTTATATCGCAAATTGCAAAGCTTTGCAATGCAAAACCTGCGGCACAGGATGGTGATGGTAATGTTAAAATTTTAATCACAGCAGGGGCGTCCGCGCCCGAGACCCTCGTGCAAGCCTCTATAAAGACTCTAAGCGAAAGTTTTGATGTAACCTGCATAACGGAGCTTGCCATCGTACCAGAGGATGTAAAGTTTTTTTTGCCAAAGGAAGTAAGATAAGATTCTTTTGGTTAAGTATTTTGTATTTTGTCTGTTTTATCTTAGTTTATGAGTACACAAGCTTTTTTAATAGCCTCAAACATCTTGTTTTACTGGCTTGCGTTTTTGGTTAGCGTTTGGATAGGTAATTTTATCACAAGCTTTTACTACCGTATACCAAGGGGCATAGCTTTAAATGGCATGCAAAATCCGCCAATGTGTAGCGGCTGCGGTATAAGGCTTAAATATCCAGACTACGGCCCGCTTTACTACTATCTATTTAAAGCAAAAAATTGCAAGGCTTGTGGGGCTGGCATTCCGGGCATTTATTGCCTGATTGAGCTTTTTATAGGGCTTACAATTATGTTAAACTTTTTGCTTAACGGAATCTCGGAGCTTAGCGTTGCCGAGGGCTTTGCCATAGCATTTTTGTTTTTAATTTTGTTTATTGATGTTTCCCATAAGCAGGTCTACGAAAAATCACTGGTTTTTTTACTCGTTTGCATGCTTGTGCGTGGCTTTTATTTGCACGGAACAGAGCAATTTGCTTATCAAACCATTGTGTCCGGCATGATTATTTGCATTTTGGCAACCGCCTTTTTGCCAAAGGGCACGGCAATTGGATATAAGCGGTTTTTTTACATCCTAGCAATTGGATTTAACAAAGTGGATGCAATTGCAATCACCCTTATCTGCTTTGCACTTTATTTTGTAGTGAGATTGGTGTATAAAAATCAAACGCAACCTATTTTTGTAAGGCACATAACCCCTGTTAGCGGGGCGTGCGTGCTGGCAATTTTAAATATTTTAATTTAATTTTATGCAAAATTGTATATTTGTCTTGCTTTTGCAAAGCAAAGATGCAAAGATATTTTGCAACACAATATTGTAAGAATATTTATATTTTTTAAAGATTTATGAGCCTTAAATCTTTTGTCAAAATACACGATTTATATCGCAACAAAACACCGATAGTAATGCTAACCGCTTACACTGTACCCTTTGCAATTGCAGCAGATGAAGTGTGTGACATAATTTTAGTTGGCGACTCGCTGGAGATGGTTCTTTACGGCGCTCAGGATACTAACTCTTTGGAGCTTGACACAATAATTAAGCATGCAAGATCGGTTAAGAACGCAGCTAAAAATGCAATGGTTGTGTGCGATGTTCCGTTTTCGTACTACGAGCAAAGCAAGGAGCAGGCTTTTGCAAATATTTCAAAGATAATTAAGCTTAGCGGCGTAGATGGGGTAAAAATTGAGGGCGGCATAGAGGTTTGCGACACAATAGATTTTTTAACAAAAAGAGGCATAGCTGTTATGGGGCACATTGGTTTAATGCCGCAAAGAGTGCGTACAATTGGTTCTTATAAAAAAATTAAAGATGGTAAAGAGGCGATGCTTGCTTCTGCAAAGGCAATTGAGCTTGCTGGTGCCTTTGCCATGGTTATTGAAAACTGCCAAGAGGAAGATGCATCTTACATAACTCAAAATATATCCGTGCCCAGCATTGGCATAGGCTGCGGCAATGGATGCAGCGGGCAAGTTGCCGTCTTTGAGGACATCTGCGGACTCACCCCCAAACAACCCCCTTTTGCAAAGCCTTACACTAACTTGCTAAACCAAATTAAATCTGTTGCTCAAAACTTTGCCAAGGATGTAAGGGGCTGTTAGTTTTATAATGCCCATACCTCAAAAATAAAAGCCTCCATAATAATAGAATTTTTAGATTCTATTGACATTTTGATTTAAGGGGGTTTTAGTAATGAGTTATAAGAATTGAAAGAGGTCTATTCTCATAATGAATTTGCTTCCTTTTAATCATTTGGGGTAAGTGCCATGTAAATGGTATAGAAGCTTTTATTTTATTAAAGTTTTGAGTTATTGCAAAAGAAGGCTCTCTAAGTTTAACGGAATGAATTCTGATAAGTTTATCTTGCATTTAAAGGAAGCTTAGTTTAAGTTTTGACATAATAATAAGGATAAAAATCTCTGCCAAATTTTGTTAAAATTGGTAAGGAAGAATCCTTTTAACTAGTGGGAGCCTTTATTTTTTATTATACAAATTACCCATGAATACAGTAGATTCAAATTTTTTAAAAGAGTTTTTGGAAATTGTAACAGTTAATCCTAAAACATACTTACTTCAAAAAATATTTACCGACATACTACCAAATCTTACCGGTCAAGACAAGCAAATTATTACCTATTATGCTGGGCAAATTGAAAAGGCAAATCAAGAGGCTATCGCAGTAGATAAGCTGATTAGTAGTAAAGACTATTTGAGTGTAATCTTGCCAACCGATCAATTTGCAACTTGCACAGTAGGAAGAAGAATTCAGAAAAATGTTTTAAAGAAATTTGAAGACAAATTGTCGCCAGATTTAAAAACTAGGCGTAATCATGGTTTGTTTTTAATGGCTCTATATAATGCTAAAATTAAGTGCACCGATAGAAATTGAAAAGACTACGAACTTAATTATGGCTCTTTAACTGAATCCGTGCAGAATCATAAACTACAACTCCGCCTACTAAGATATCAAGAAACTAATAATATTCTTACAAAGAATATATGGAGTGGTGTAAACTTTTCTTTCTCTGATGACTCTTGGTTTCCCGAAAGAGTAATTCATGATTCTTTGTTTAATCGCACTGAAATTACTACAAATACTAATAATCACTTGTTGATTTGTAGTTTCAAACAACAAAATGTTACATTAAAATTGGCTAATATTGCCTTAGCTTCTTTAACGAATAAGCCTCGTGATCAAGCTTGTAAAAAGTCTTCCCTCCCCTTTGTTGTTGGAATTGGTTATTGTGCATTATCATTCTTATTCTCAACAACTTTGATATTTGCAATAAGAGCTGTATCAACAACTATGATCCATGAATCTGTAAACGATTCAAAATTGAAAAATCAATTTTTACATGGAGCGTATTTGACCGCATATATTATTTTCGTACAAATGTATTTAATGTCTAGACAATATCTTAATCAAAAGACGGAAGTTTCTAAACTACCATTGCTTTTAAAAGATGATGGACGATTAACTGATGAAAGACTTCTTAAAGTTGCCAATGTTTTAAATCATAGCATTTTTCTAGAGTACCCTAGAGAAGGTATGTTAGTATATATATATATATCTTTTAACATTATATATAAAGGCTTAAAATCAAGCGCAAAGCTTAGAGAGTTTTTTAAACGATAACTCAATTTCTTATGAGCAGTATTATGGCGATTTAGGTGTTGACAGATTATTAAGTCCAGATCTTGAATTGCAATTTGTCGCTCATATTGCACATGTATTAAACCGATACAATAAAAATACAATGTATGAAATAAGAAACAGTCAAATGCTTTTGTGGCCGGGTCACTTAGCACAAGGTAATGTACATCAATCACAAACTCCAATGTTGCAAACATTGATGGAATTTGAAAAAACAAGTCTAATAACAAATTTTAATCAAAAGCATCAAAGAGATATTAATTCTTGTGAAAATGCCTTGCATGCAAAATCCTTAAATATGTCAATTACACCAGGTTATAGAAAAAGAATGAAGCTTATGTCAAATCAGCTTGATGATGGCGCTTTAGATCAAAACATCCCATTTAACAAAAGTGGAACCGTTGCAATTCAACCATTGATTGACAAAAATGATATTGAAAATCAAATGCATCTTCATAACGATCATCAATTTGAAGATTTTCAAAAAAATGGATCTAGTGATACTGGAAGAATGCTTATTAATGCTAAAAATTACTCTAGTAAAATTCATCCACTTAATATTAATGACATTGAAATGCAAAGATTTAGATAAAGTAGTTTTGTATTTTTATAAGACAAAAATTTTGTATCTAGGGTCGTCCTCTTTGTGGGCGATTGCCGAGGTTGAAGAGAAAAACACCTGCCCAAAGCTCCAGCCCTCAATGTATTTAATTATTAGGTCAAGGTTTTTTGCATCTAGCTTTGCAAATAAGTCGTCCAGTATCAAAACTATGTGGCGGCGTGGATTAATCTTTTTTAACGAGGCGGCAAAGGCAAAGCACAGCTCCGTTAAAACAAATTTTGTCTCCCCTGCCGAAAACTCATCAAGCCCTTCAATCTTACCTTTTACTCTAAGTTGCGTGGTAATTTTTTGATGATTAAATGTTGTTTGCTTTGTCCACTTATCTTTTTGCCGATTTTGCTCCAGTAGCAATCTTACAGCCTCTTTTGTAATTGCCTTTGCCTCAAACTTTTTAAGCTCCTGCTTTAGGCTAGCAAGATAAATTGTGCCAAGCTCCGCAAGACATGCGTTTAATGCAGTAAGCATTGCAAGCCTGTTTTGCATAATTTGTATGATTGTTTCGCTTAAAACATCCTCGCAAAAGGCAATGCTATTTAATAGGTCTTGCGGGCTGTTTTTAATATCGTCTACCGTTTGCATTATTGCATTTAAACGCTCGCTGCATAGCTTTGCAGCTTTTGCAAGCAAGGCATAGTGATTGTTAAAAAAGCAAAAGGTCATCTTGTCAAAAAAGTCTCGCCTTGTGGACTGCGAGTGTGCAAACAAATACTCAAGCTCACCACTTACCCAGATTGTTGAAACCATGCCTGCAACCTCCTGAAAGCTCTTAAGCGGATTGCCATTTAAGGCGAATTTTTTACGCGTTTTTAAGCCTTCTAGTAGTATCCTCTCGCCATCAATGTCGCATACAACCTTAAAATTACCACCGGAGTCCTTTTTACAAACTTCCTCCACCTTTGCCCCCCTTAGTCCCTTTGAGCCATCTATCATAGATATTGCCTCTAGGATGTTTGTTTTGCCCGCTCCGTTTTTACCAACAAAGCCAACAATCTTTGCTATGCCGCTTTGGTTTGTTAGGTCAAAACTTTGTGATGCGTGGCTGCGAAAGTTTTCAAGCCCAAGATACTCAATCATAGCAATTTACACATTTAAACTTCAAACTACAAACCGCCGGAGGCAATTTTAAGGGCGGTTTTAATAAGGTCCTCCGTTGTTTGATTTTCGTTGCTTTCCTTGCTTACCTTGCTTGCGATAGAAAAAGCCAAGAGCTTGTCATAACCCAGTGCCTCAAGAGCTAGGCTAATGTCCGATATTATAAGTCTTTTGCTTGCTGGCTGAGGCTCTATTTTGCTTGGTTTTGCAGCCTTGGATTTTGGTTTTACCTCGTCCTCCTTAGCTTTGGCGGCTTTAATTGGTGCACCCTCTTGCTTTGTGTAATGTGAATATGTTGTTTGTACGCTTGGATTTTCGCTAGCAATTGCCTGCATAGCTATGTGTATTTTGTGAGGCTCCTTGTTTAGCTCGCTTACTATACGGGTGGCGGTTTTTTTGCCAAGCCCAGATACGCTTGCAAACAAAGCCTCGCCGCCCTCCTGTATACCACTTGTTATTTGTGAGGTGCCAAGATGAGATATTACATTAAGAGCCGTTTTTGCCCCAACGCCAGATACTTTGATTAATGCCTTAAACCATAAAAGCTCTTCGTAATCGGCAAAGGCAAAGAGAGAGTGAGAGTCTTCCTTAACAATCATTTCGCTATAAAGGTTAATCTGCTCACCTTGTTTTACAGAGGACAAGACACTTAAAGGCACGGAAGCAAAATAACCTATGCCTGCTGGCGTTAAAATTATGAGTCCATCCTTGGTTATAAGGCTAATTGTGCCTGTTATTTGGGCTATCATTAGTCTTCAAAATAAAGCAACAAAGCCGAAGATATAAATATTGATGAATATGTGCCAAACACCACGCCAAACAACACTGTAAAGGCAAAACCCTGTATTACATGCCCAGCAAACAACAATATTGCAAGCACCGAAAACACGGTTGTAAGAGAGGTAACAATCGTCCGTGAGAATGTCTCGTTTATGGACTTAGATATTACAAAAAAACGGGAGTGTCTTGCAAGTAAGTATTTGTTTGAACGGATTCTGTCAAAAATTATCACCGAGTCGTTAACAGAGTATCCAATTACCGTAAGTATTGCGGCAATAATTGAAATATCAAGGCTAATGCCAGCAAGGCAAACAAAGCCAATGGTAAGCACCGCATCGTGAATCAGTGTAAGCATTACGCTTAAACCCTCTGCAAGGGTAAATCTAAATGCAACATAGATGGCAATTGCAATAAAGGTAATCACGAGAGCCAAGATTGACTTAAAAACCAGCTCGCTACTAAAGGACTGCAAGATAAAATCGCTTTTTTCAACAACAATGTCAATGCCCTGCTGCTGCATTTTGAGT
>Ga0214921_10011309_pt1 | contig 10863 bp, 9 predicted proteins | sample LL1505_MetaG_FD_177992 | JGI IMG/M metagenome (GOLD analysis project Ga0214921, IMG submission 177992) | Freshwater microbial communities from Lake Lanier, Atlanta, Georgia, United States - LL-1505 | ecosystem: Environmental > Aquatic > Freshwater > Lake | place: USA: Georgia | collected 2015-05-28
TGCGCAGCATGGCCTCATTGATATCGGTGTGCACCACCTGGCCTTGCGCGCCCACCAAAGGCGCAAAGGCCATGGCCAAGTCACCCGTGCCGCCAGCAATGTCGAGCACGCGCATGCCAGGGCGCATATCGGCCACCATCACGGTATAGGCCTTCCAGGCGCGGTGCAAGCCCGCCGACATCAAGTCATTCATCACGTCGTAGCGGCTGGCCACGGAGTCGAACACGCCGCGCACCAGGCGCGACTTGTCTCGCTCGTCAACCGACTGAAAACCAAAATGGGTGCTGCTCATCGCCAGGGATCAGTGGCTGCCACAGGCTTGTGGGTCGCCGGGTGCAGACTTGGATGGCATGGGTGCATCGCGCTCCACGCCCGCAGCTTGCAAGCGCTGCTGGTAACGGTCCCACAAATCGTCTTGTTGCGAGCCCAGCATGTACAGGTAGTCCCAAGAAAAAATACCGCTGTCGTGCCCATCGCTGAACGTGGGTTGCACGGCGTAATTGCCCACCGAGGCCAAATCGATCACGCCGACCTCGCGTTTGCCGGTTTGCAGCACCTCTTGACCGGGGCCGTGGCCTTTCACTTCAGCAGAGGGGCTGTAGACGCGCATCAACTCAAACGGAATGCGAAAGCTTTGGCCGTCGGCAAACGACACCTCCAGCACCTTGGATTTGTTATGCAAAGTGATGCCCGTGGGGTTGGGGGTGGCGGTGCTCAGGCCAGCCATGTGGGTTCCATCAAACCAGCACCCGCTCGATGCCGCCGTCATTGGCCACAGCCACATAGGAGGACATCCAGTTTTCGCCCAAGATGTGCTTGGCCATTTCGACCACGATGTAGTCGGCTTCAAGCAAGCCGTTTTGCAAATCTTGACCGTAACGAGACAAACCTTGCAAGCAGCTGGGGCAACTGGTCAAGATCTTGACCGGCCCAGGCGCGCCCCCGCCCATTTGGGCCAAGCTGGCCTCGTTCAAGCGCAACTCTTCTTCTTTGCGAAAGCGAATTTGGGTGGCAATATCGGGTCGGGTGACGCCCAAAGTACCTGACTCACCGCAGCAGCGCTCACTTTTGAGCACTTGATCGCCCACCAAGGCCTTGACCGTCTTCATGGGGTCTTGCTGCTTCATCGGGCTGTGACACGGGTCGTGATACAGGTATTGGCCTTGCTGTGCGGCATTCAGTGTGATGCCCTTTTCCAGCAAGTACTCGTGGATATCGACGATGCGGCAACCGGGAAAAATTTTGTCAAACTCGTAGCCTTGCAATTGGTCATAGCAGGTGCCGCAACTGACCACCACTGTTTTGATGTCCAAATAATTCAGCGTGTTGGCCACGCGATGGAACAACACCCGGTTGTCGGTGATGATTTTGTCTGCCTTGTCTTGTTGACCCGAACCACGCTGGGGGTAGCCACAACACAAGTAACCGGGTGGCAACACGGTTTGCACACCCGCATGCCAGAGCATGGCTTGCGTGGCCAAGCCGACTTGGCTGAACAAACGCTCTGAGCCACAACCGGGAAAGTAAAACACCGCCTCGCTGTCGGCACTGGTGGCCTGAGGGTTGCGGATGATGGGCACGTAGTCACTGTCTTCAATGTCCAACAAAGCCCGTGCCGTTTTATTGGGCAAGCCTTTGGGCATCTTTTTGTTGACGAAATGAATCACCTGCTCTTTGATGGGCGCTGTACCGACGCTGGAAGGCGGTCGGGCGGTTTGCTTGCGGGTGAATTGCTGCAACACGTCGTTGGCCCACCGCTGTACTTTGAAGCCCACCCCGACCATGCCGGCGCGCATGAACTTGATGGTCTCGGGATTGGTGGCATTGAGGAACATCATGGCCACCGCATTGCCGGGCCGAAAGGTTTTTTTGCCCATCTTGCGCAACAGGTTGCGCATGTTCATGGTCACGTCACCAAAGTCGATCTTCACTGGGCAAGGAGACTCGCACTTGTGGCACACGGTGCAGTGATCGGCCACGTCTTCGAACTCTTGCCAATGCTTGATCGACACCCCACGGCGGGTTTGCTCTTCGTACAAAAAGGCTTCGATCAACAGCGAGGTGGCCAAAATTTTGTTGCGTGGGCTGTAGAGCAAATTGGCGCGCGGTACGTGGGTCGCGCACACCGGCTTGCATTTGCCGCAACGCAGGCAGTCTTTGATGGAGTCGGAAATCGCGCCGATGTCGGACTGCTGCATGATCAGCGACTCGTGCCCCATCAGGCCAAAGCTGGGCGTATAGGCCTGGCCCAAACCAGACGAACGCACATCGGCGTCGCTGTGGGTGGGCTGGCGCAGCAGCTTGCCTTTGTTGAAGTGGCCCTGCGGGTCCATGCGCGCTTTGTAGTCGGCAAAGGGCTGCAACTCGGCGTCGCTCAAGTAGGCCATTTTGGTGATGCCAATGCCGTGTTCGCCCGAGATCACGCCATCGAGCGAACGCGCCAGCGCCATGATGCGACCCACCGCTTCGTGGGCGGTTTGCAGCATGTCGTAGTCATCGCTGTTGACCGGCAAGTTGGTATGCACATTGCCGTCACCGGCGTGCATGTGCAAGGCCGCCCAAACGCGGCCTTTGAGCACTTTATGGTGGATGTCCAAGCAGGCCTTGAGCAAAGGCTGAAACGCAGCGCCACTGAAGATGTTTTCAAGCCCCGGGCGAATTTGCTGCTTCCAGCTCGCGCGCAAGCTGTGGTCTTGCAGCTGCGGGAACAAGGTGTCGACATCGGTCAACCAACCCTGCCACTGGTCGCGCACATCGGCAATCAATGCACGCGCCTGGGCCACTCGGTCTTCGAGCAACTCGGCGGCAGGGATGTCCCCCGCGTCATCGGTTTTGGCCAAGGGCAAGGGGCCCTCGGTCAAAAAGGCGTCCAAGGCATGACACAAAGCAATTTTGTTGCGCAGGGACAGTTCAATATTGATGCGTTCAATGCCGTCGGTGTACTCGGCCATGCGCGGCAGCGGGATGACCACGTCTTCGTTGATCTTGAAGGCGTTGGTGTGGCGGCTGATGGCCGCGGTGCGCTTGCGGTCGAGCCAAAACTTTTTGCGTGCATCGGCGCTGACCGCCACAAAGCCTTCGCCGCTGCGCGAGTTGGCCAAGCGCACCACCTCAGAGGTGGCACGGGCCACGGCGTCGGCGTCGTCACCGGCGATATCGCCAATCAAGACCATTTTGGGCAGACCGCCACGCTTGCTCTTGGTGGTGTAACCCACGGCTTTGAGGTAGCGGTCGTCCAGGTGCTCCAAGCCCGCCAGCAACGTTCCGCTGCGGCGTACCTCGGCAAACATGAAGTCTTTGATCTCGACAATGCTGGGCACCGCGTCGCGGGCATGGCCAAAAAACTCCAGACACACCGTGCGGGTGTGCGCCGGCATGCGGTGCAGCACCCAGCGCGCGCTGGTGATCAGGCCGTCGCAACCTTCTTTTTGGATGCCGGGCAAGCCGCTGAGGAATTTGTCGGTGACATCCTTGCCCAGGCCTTCTTTGCGAAAACTTTTGCCTGGGATGTCCAGGCGCTCGGTGCGGATGGGGGTTGTGCCATCGGCCTGAAAGTAGCGCAGCTCAAAGCTGGCCACATCGGCATCGTGGATCTTGCCCAGGTTGTGCGACAAGCGCACCACTTCCAGCCACTGCGCATCGGGAGTGACCATGCGCCAGCTGGCCAAGTTGTCCAGGGCCGTGCCCCACAGCACGGCTTTTTTGCCGCCCGCGTTCATGGCGATGTTGCCGCCAATGCAAGAGGCCTCGGCGGAGGTGGGGTCGACCGCAAACACAAAACCGGCGCGCTCGGCGGCATCGGCCACGCGCTGGGTGACCACGCCGGCCTCGGTCCAAATGGTGGGCACGGGGTGGTCGACGCCGGGCAAGCTCAGGTGCTCGACCTCGGTCATGGTTTCGAGCTTTTCGGTGTTGATGACCGCGCTCTTCCAAGTCAGCGGAATGGCCCCGCCGGTGTAGCCGGTGCCGCCGCCGCGCGGGATGATCGTCAAGCCCAACTCGATGCACGCTTTGACCATGGTGGCCATCTCGGCCTCTGAATCAGGGGTGAGCACCACAAACGGGTATTCGACGCGCCAATCGGTGGCGTCGGTGACATGCGACACGCGGCTCAAGCCATCAAATTTGATGTTGTCGCTGGCGGTGCATTTGCGCAGCACCCGCAGCGCTTTGCGGCGCAAAGCCGCCATGCGCTCAAAGTTCTGGGCGAAGTTGTCAACCGCTGCGCCGGCGGACTCAAGCAAACGGCCCACCCACACATCGCGCTGGGCATCGTCGCTGGGTGTGCGGCGTTTTTGCACCTCGCCCAAGCGGTGGTGCAAGGCCTCGACCAACAAACGGCGACGACCCGGGTTGTCTAGCAAATCGTCTTGCAAATAGGGATTGCGCTGGACCACCCAAATGTCACCCAACACTTCATAAAGCATGCGCGCTGAGCGGCCCGTGCGGCGCTCTTGGCGCAAACGCTCCAGCCAATCCCAGGCTTCGTCGCCCAACAAGCGCATAACAATCTCACGGTCTGAGAACGACGTGTAGTTGTAGGGGATTTCGCGCAACCTGGGGCTGCTGTCGGCCGTGGACAGCAGTTGCTGCAAAGAGGTGGGTGCATTCATAGATTTAAGCCCTGAATGGTAACGCAAGGGGGTATCTCCCCGGGTCCACAAGCCCATTGGCAACAACAAGTGCTGCACGCCCCAATTGGCGCCCAAGGCCGACAATGCTTTGCCATGAGCCCTTTGTTGAACACCACACCCTGGCCTTACCCGTTTTGGATCGCCCACCGGGGTGCTGGCACCTTGGCCCCAGAAAACACCTTGGCGGCTTTTGAGCGCGGTGCCAGCCTGGGCTTTGCCATGTTTGAGAGTGATGTGCAACTCAGCGCCGATGGCGTGCCTTTTTTACTGCACGACTTGGATTTATCACGCACCACCAATGGCCAAGGCCTGGCCGCTGACCAGACCTGGGCGCACTTGCAGGGCCTGGACGCTGGCGGCTGGCACGGCAGCGCGCACACTGGGCTGGGGCTTTTGCGGCTCGATCAGCTGGCCCACTGGGGCATGCCCCGAGGGCTGGCATTCAACTTGGAAATCAAACCTGCACCTGGGCGGGAGTCTGAGTGCGGCGCTGCCGTGGCCCGTACCGCCTTGGCATTGTGGTCGGGCGGCAATCCCTTGCCCATGCTCAGTTCTTTTTCCGCCGAGGCCTTGCTGGCCGCGCAGGAGTCAGCCCCCGATCTGCCCCGCGCTTGGCTCTTGGGCGCCGCCAGCCCGCTGGATTGGCAAAAAGCCTCCGATTTGGGCTGCGCGGCGCTGGTGTTGCACCACAGCCTGTGCAGCGCCAGCGTGATCGCTCAGGCTCACCACCACGGATTGCGCGCCTGGGCCTACACCGTGAACGATGCAGGCCGTGCGGAACAACTCGAAAAGTGGGGAATAGACGGCATCATCACCGATGCGGTGCAGGTCTTCAGGCCCGCCAAGAGCGCATGAGGCACCACTGGCTGCTGGCGCAGGCCAGCACCATGGCCAAATAGCTGAGCATCTTTCCATCGTTGCCCAAGAACCACAGGCCCAGGGACAAAGCCAGCAAAGCCGCCAGCGTGTTCAAGACAAAACGCCGCAAAAAACCCGAAAATTGCCATTTAGAGCGCCAAAAAGGGCCTCTCAAGCTCAGCATTGCGGCCACGGCAAAAGCGGGCGCGGTAAAGTGCAGGATGTGCCAAAGGGCGTCAAGGGCGTTCATGGGGTGCAAATTTTATAATTCAGATCATGGCAGTCTGGGCCCTGGGCCTCAATCACAACACAGCTCCGCTGGACATGCGGGGTAAATTTGCCTTTGCGGTGGACCAAATTGGCCCCACCTTGTCGGGTTTGCGCAGCGCGTTTTCCGACCAAAGCGAAGCCGCCATTCTCTCCACTTGCAACCGCACCGAGATTTATTGCGCTGGCCCCAAGACAGCGCTGGAGCAAACGCTGCACTGGCTGGCCCAGTCGGGCGGCGTGTCGGCCCAAGAATTGCACGCCCACACCTACGCCCTGGAAAACGCCAACGCCGCGCGCCACGCTTTTCGGGTGGCCAGTGGTTTGGACTCGATGGTGCTGGGTGAGGCCCAAATCCTGGGCCAAATGAAAGACGCGGTGCGCGCCGCCGACGAGGTGGGCGCCCTGGGCACCACCTTGAACCAGTTGTTCCAGCGCTCTTTCGCGGTGGCCAAAGAAGTGCGCTCCAACACCGAAATTGGTGCCCATTCGATCAGCATGGCCGCGGCCAGTGTGCGCTTGTCGATGCAGTTGTTTGAAGACATCGGCAAGATCCGCGTGCTGTTTGTGGGTGCGGGCGAAATGATTGAACTCTGCGCCACCCACTTTGCCGCCAAAAACCCCAAATCCATCACCGTTGCCAACCGCACCATGGAGCGCGGCGAACGCCTGGCCAGCCAATTTGGCGGCGACGTGATGCGATTGGCCGACCTCCCCGATCGCTTGCATGAATTCGACGCGGTGGTCAGCTCCACCGCCAGCACCCTGCCCTTGATTGGCCTGGGTGCCGTCGAGCGGGCCCTGAAAAAACGCCGCCAACGCCCCATGTTCATGGTTGACTTGGCGGTGCCGCGTGACATCGAACCCGAAGTCAAAAGCCTGCGCGACGTCTATTTGTACACGGTAGACGACTTGGCCACCGTGGTGCAAACCGGGCAAGCCAACCGCCAAGCGGCGGTGGCCCAGGCCGAAACCATCATCGATGCCGGCGTGCAAAGCTTTTTGAGTTGGCTGGACCAGCGCGGCCAGGTGCCCCTGATCCAGCAACTCAATGCCCAAGCGCAGGCTTGGCGCCAGGCCGAGCTGCAACGCGCGCGCAAACAATTGGCCAAGGGCGACAACATCGACGAAGTGCTCGAAGCCATGGCGCGCGGTCTGACGCAAAAAATGCTGCACGGCGCGATGGCCGAATTGCATGCCAACGACACCGAAGCGCGTGAGCGCGCCCGCGGCGCCATCGAGCAGTTCTTCCTGCGCAGCAGCCGTTAGCTCGGCCCCCACCCGTGAAAGCCTTTTTGCGCGCTCAGCTCGAGCGCTACACCCAACGCTTGGCCGAGCTGGATTTTTTGCTCTCGCGCGAAGACATCATGAAGGACATGCAAGGCTTCATGGCTTTGTCTCGCGAGCACACCGAGGTGGGCGCCGTGGCCGAGCGCTACCAACAACACCAGCAACGCCAGGCCGATGCGCAAGCTGCTGCGGGCTTGCTCACCCACGAAGACGCTGATATGCGCGCCTTGGGCCAAGAAGAGGCCGAGCAAGCCAACCAAGACATGGCCCGCTTGGAGGCCGAGTTGCAGCGCATGCTGCTGCCCAAAGACCCCGAAGACGAGCGCGCTGCTTACCTGGAAATTCGCGCCGGCACGGGCGGCGATGAATCGGCCCTGTTTGCGGGCGATTTGCTGCGCATGTACACCCGCTGCGCGGAGCGCCGGGGCTGGCGCGTGAGCCTGATGAGCGAGTCCCCCAGCGATTTGGGCGGCTACAAAGAGGTGGTGCTGCGCGTGGAGGGCGACCAAGCCTATGGCTGGCTGCGCCTGGAGTCGGGCGGGCACCGGGTGCAGCGTGTGCCGACCACCGAATCCCAAGGGCGCATCCACACCAGCGCCTGTACCGTGGCCGTCATGCCCGAGCCCGACGAGGCCAGCGCGGTGCAAATCAACCCGGCTGATTTGCGCATCGACACCTTTCGCGCCAGCGGTGCTGGCGGCCAGCACATCAACAAAACCGACTCAGCGGTGCGCGTGACCCATTTGCCCACCGGCATCGTGGCTGAATGCCAAGACGACCGATCCCAACACCGCAACAAAGCCAAGGCCTTGCAAGTCTTGGCCGCCCGCATCCAAGAGCGCGAGCGCAGCGAACGCTCGGCCAAAGAAGCGGCCACGCGCAAGGGCTTGATTGGCAGCGGCGACCGCAGCGACCGCATCCGCACTTATAACTTTCCCCAAGGTCGGCTGACCGACCACCGCATCAACCTCACCTTGTACAAACTGGGCCAAGCCATGGAGGGTGATCTTGACGATGTGCTGCAAGCCCTGCACAACGCCCGCGAAGCCGAGCAGTTGCAAGCGCTGGGGCTGGACGGACCGGCATGACCTTGGCCGAGGCTTTGCGCCAAGCCCAAGCCCTGGGGTTGCCGCGCTTGGATGCCCAGTGGCTGCTCTTGGCCTTGCTGGGGCGGCAGGCGCAAGACCGCGCGTGGTTGCTCGCGCACGACGAGCAAACCCTGCCTGAGCCCGCCGCCGCCCAATGGCCCGGTTTGATCGCACAACGCAACCAAGGCGTACCGTTGGCTTACCTGACCGGCCGCAAAGCTTTTTACAACCTCGATTTACAGGTGGATGCCCGCGTGCTAGACCCCAGGGCCGACACCGAAACCCTGGTGGACTGGGCGCTGGAACGTGTGCAAGAACTCACATCACCCACCGTGCTGGACCTGGGCACGGGCAGTGGTGCGGTGGCCTTGGCGATCGCCCACCAATGCCCCCAAGCCCAGGTCAGCGCCAGCGACATCAGCGCCGACGCACTGGCGGTGGCCCAAGCCAACGCCCTGCGGTTGGGCCTGCCGGTGCAATTTGACTTGGGGGAATGGTTGCAACCGTGGGCGGGTCAGCGCTTTGACCTGATCGTGTCCAACCCACCCTATGTGGCCGAGCCCGACCCGCATTGGCCCGGCCTGCGCCACGAACCGCGCCTGGCCTTGGCCGCAGGCCCAGATGGCCTGGACGCCTTGCGTTGGCTGGTGGCGCACGCCGCCGACCACCTGAACCCGGGGGGGTGGCTGCTGCTCGAGCACGGCCACGACCAAGCCGATGCGGTACAAACGCTGCTGCGCTCCCATGGCTGGCAACAGGTGCAAAGCCGCTTGGACGAAGCGGACATCCGCCGCTGCACCGGCGCTTGCACCCCAGGGGTGAAATAATGTTTAAACTGCCGAAACGAACTGGAGACAGAGATGAGTGATGTGATGCAACGCATTGACGAACTGGTCAAGGCCAATGAAGTGGTTCTTTTCATGAAGGGCAGCGCCAGCTTCCCGATGTGCGGCTTTTCAGGCCGGGCCATCCAGGTGCTCAAAGCCTGTGGCGTGGACACCAAAACCGTCAAAACCGTGAACGTGCTGGACGATGCCGAAATCCGCCACGGCATCAAGGAATACAGCAACTGGCCCACCATCCCCCAGCTGTATGTCAAAGGCGAGTTTGTCGGTGGCTCCGACATCATGATGGAAATGTACGAATCGGGCGAGCTGCAAACCGTGCTCAACCCCTGAGGTGCATGTCCCCAGGCTGAGCGTGATCGCCCTTCAGGCGTTGTGGGCTCAAGGCAAAGCCCTCAACGTGCCCGCAGGCGCAAACAGTTTTACAGCGGCAACACCTGCAAGGGTCGCGGCAATCCCCAGGCCGGCACGGCACCGGTTTCGGTGATGACAAACTGGTCTTCGATGATGAAGCCGCCCTCGCCGTCCACATAAAAAGGCGTCTCGAAAGCCAGCACCATGCCGGGCTCAATGACATCGTGCGCGGCGTGGGCCAAAAAGGGCGCCACCTCACAAAACGTGTCGTGCCCCAAACTGTGGCCAAAGTGGCCGCGCTGGTAACCCACAAATCCGGCTCGGTGCATGGCCTCGGTGGCGCGTCGGTGCACTTCGCTCATGGGCTGGCCGGGCTTGAGCACCGCCAACCCGGCCTCAAACGCGTCCTGCAAGCCCTGGGCAATGTCCAGCGTGCGTTGGCGGGGCTGCCCACACACAAAAGTGCGGCCGCTGTCAGAGCTGTAGCCGTCCAGCAGGCAGCCCACATCAAACTTGATCACGTCCCCATCTTTCACCCGGCCCCCGCCTTGCCAAGGCAAGGCACCCACGGTGATGTATTCCCACTGCCCGCTCATGCGCCGACCGCTGGCTTGCACCGCTTGGAACACGCCCGCTTGCCAAGCATGGGCTATTTCGGCGCGGTCCACGCCCAGGTGGATGGCTGCGATGGCGTGCACCATGCCCGCCTCGGCCCAGGCCGCAGCGGTTTGCAAGCGCTCGATCTCCCCTGTCGACTTCACCACCTTGATCGCGCCCACCGTGGCACTGGCGTCGCGCCACACCACACCCGGCAACACATCGCACAACATGCGGTAATCGGCCACTGGCCAAAAGTCCAAATCCAAACCCAAGCGGGCCCGTGCCAAACCTGCGCTCTTGAGCAATTGGGCCAATTGACCAAAAGCGGCGCGGGCATCGAACACGGCGGGTCGCACAAAACCTGCGGGCCGCTGCGCCTGGGCGCGGCTGACCAATAGCGCGGCCGATTCGCTGCCATCGGCCCAAGGGCGGATATCGGCGGTTTCAACCCAATCGCAGTGTGTCCACACATGGGCCTCGCCCAAAGCTTGGCAGGCTGGGGGGGCAAAGAGTTCGGTGGTGACCACTTGGATGGGGGCGCTGGGGTCGGCTGGCACCACCGCCAAACAAGCCCCTGCGCGCCTGAAAAAAGCCGCCACACCGGCCGGTGCACCACTGGCCCAGGCATAGCTCTCCGGCTTGGCCAGCACGATGGCGTCCAAACCACGCTCGCGCATCAAACGCTGGGCACGGGCGCGGTTGACATGGCTCATGGCGCAGCACCCCTCACAAAGCCACGCTGGGCAACCACGTGGCAATGCCTGGCAGCACCGTCAAAATGGCCACGCCCACCATCAGCAAAATCCAAAACGGCAAAGCGCCCATGGCGGCCTCGGCCAAAGTGACCTTGCCTTGGGCTATGCCCACCAGCACAAACAGGTTCATGCCCACCGGCGGCGTGAGCATGCCGATCTCGACCATCATGGT
>Ga0214921_10011310_pt1 | contig 10861 bp, 8 predicted proteins | sample LL1505_MetaG_FD_177992 | JGI IMG/M metagenome (GOLD analysis project Ga0214921, IMG submission 177992) | Freshwater microbial communities from Lake Lanier, Atlanta, Georgia, United States - LL-1505 | ecosystem: Environmental > Aquatic > Freshwater > Lake | place: USA: Georgia | collected 2015-05-28
AAAAGTCACCCAGAGGCCCTCAGCGCGACAAGTAGTGGCGTATAAAAGGAAAAAGCATGGCTTGTGACCATGCTTTTTTAGGTGGCTCCTCGACCTGGGCTCGAACCAGGGACCTACGGATTAACAGGAATTTAGGCTCGTGAAAAACCCATATAAATCAATAACTTATTGATAAAAATAGCCACTGTGTAATATTTCGTGTAATTGACCAAAAGTTGCATAATGCAACTTTTCGGGCAAAACACCCAAATTTGGGGCGGGCCGGCATCATTTTACTTGGGGCCAGCGCAAATTTGCGATTTCAAAATTCCTGAGATTTTGAAACAAGAAAGTCAAGTTAATCCGTTTTTCATGGTTTTAAAAGACTCAATACAGCCTGTTGGCTGAGGTTGGCTTGAGCTAGCACAGCTGTCGAAGCTTGTTGCATGATTTGGGTTTTGGCCAAATCGGTCGAAGCAGCTCCGTAGTCAGAGTCTTCGATCTGGCTGCGCGAAGCAGACAGGTTCATAGACACATTGGTCAAGTTGTTGATCACATGGTCCAGGCAGTTCATCACCGCACCCATGGTGGCACGGGTTTGGTTGACCTTGTCCATGGCCACATCCAATTTCTTCAATACCTCTTGCGCAGCAGCGCTGGAGCTGATGAAGGTGCGTGTCAATGGTTTGCCTTGGATACTGGGACCACCAGGCAGTGCAGGCGGAATGTTCGAGCCTGGCGGCAAGGGATCCATATTGGCATCCCAAGTGATTTCACCGGTGATGGGGCCGCCTTTACCAAAGTCAGCCAAATCGATGGTGATTTTTTGACCTTCGTTGGCACCGACGAGGAAAGCCAAGCGGCCTGTGCGTGGGGGTGACATTTTGCTGGTGGCTTCATCGACCTCACCGCCAAAGGTGCCTTCGTAAAAACCCAAATCTGCAAAATGGCTTTTTATGTTTTGATTTGCCAAGGGCAAAGAGGCTACTTTGTTTTCTGTGAGTTCTTGGACTGAAATGGAGTTGGCAATGTTGTTGGTGCTGGCGCCCGACACTTGAAATGCTGTTCCTGCGACTGTGGACTTGATATTTAATGTGCTGCCTTGTCTTTGTACTGCGACATTTCTTAAAGCTCCAGAATTAATTTGAACATTTATTGCCGTTTCTAATGCTGTTGCTATCGTCGTTGCATTTCTAGAGCCTGGTGCGGACGTGATGTTCAAACCATTGACATTCAGCGTAGCTGTGTCAGCTATTGCAGAGTTGTTGTAAGTAACTTTATCTTTGAAATTTTGTATATCTGTGTCGGTCACAAAAGGCTCCAAATAGCCTCCAAAACCTACTCCCCCATACTCCACTACATAAGAACCAACAGAATTAGACTGTGAGTAATCATTCCACAAGCCACTTCCTAAGATGTACGCATAATCTTCATTGCCAAGATTGTTAGGCTCACCACTTGACCAAGATTGGTATGCAAGAGGGATAGTAGTTCCTGCTTCAGGGCCTGTTACCCATTTCCATTGACCTTCTGTTTGTTCATCACTGGCACCAATCCAACCCTCTCGTGTCGAAAGCTTAAGATTGACAAAGGTTCTTTCACTTTCATCTGTAATTGTTGCTAAATAACCATTCAAGCCAAACAGTGTTTTACCTTCTGCTAACGTTTTTGCCTGCGGCCACGTCACACGAGAGGAAGGCGTAACCACTTCGTAGTAATGCTGATTTGATGGGTTGTAATACTGGTTGTTGGAATCGATAAAGTTAAACCGCAAGGCCGCACCATTAAGACCATTTCGTGTTGTATCCACATAGCCCATCACAGCTGCAGAAGTTCCAGTACCCTTGTAGAGAACGCCGCTCACATAGGATAGGACTCCTTGCGCGGTTGCTGGCGTTGCATCTGCGGACATGATCAAGCTTTCGGTGCTTGTCCCGCCAGCAGCTATTTCAATGTAAGTTGAAGTCTTTGTGACTGTTGGTACTGTGGCGGTACTCTCAATATTGATTTGAGCAATCTGTGAAACCGGTCCAGTATTTTGTATCCCTAAATTAGCCGCACCTACACCATTGCTACCCGACTCCACCTTGATTGCTTTGTCCGACTGCAACGCTACCGAGGCGTAAACCGTAGCGGCGCTGGTTGTGTTGATGCTGCCCCCACTAATGGCTGAGATGCCGTCTGGTGTGTTGGTGACGGTGCCACTGCCCAAGCCATAGCTACCCGCATTGACCTTTGTGCTGTCAAACCAAACCGATACGTTTCTTCCGTCCACCGCTTTCAGCGTGACGCCACCGTTGCCGTTGTCCACCGCGTCCACACCGGTCAAGCCGGCGTTGGCGTGAATAGCATCGACCACCGTCGTGCGACGCTCGGCGTCGGTCTGGGTGGTCGACATGACGATGGGGATGTTCTTGCCATTGATGAACAAGGACACGGTGCTGTCTGCTGTAGCTGCCAAGGTGGCGGCCAAAGGCAAGGCCGTGCTGGTCACGTTACCGTTGATCTTCACGGGCACAGGCACCGCGGTCACACCTGTTTTGGCGGTGCTGGCATTGATGGCCGCAGCCGTGGCAATCGCGCTGGCTTCAGCTTTACTGGTCACGCTTTGTGTCACCGATAAGGTGTCATCGGTTGGCAAGGCGGGACGAATCGCCACGCCATTGATCATCAAGTCATTGATGCCCAAGCTTCTTATTTCGTTGACCGAGGTCACTTGAGGGCGAGGCTTGGTAGTGACAGTGCTGAGCGTCTTGCTGTCGTAGTTGACGGTCTCCAAGCCTGCACGGCGGATATTGCCGTTGGTGGCTGAGGTGATGTTGATGGGTGTCTCGACCATGCTCTCTAGAGAGAAGGTGCCGGTTTGCACGCCTTGCTTCAATCCCGTCAGACGCGAGAAGTCGGCGTCGGTGCTGGCGGTGTTGAAGCTGACTTCAACGTTGCGACCATCGTCGGCGACCAACATGATGCCCTTGCTGTCGGTCAAAGAGTCGATAGCGCGGATGCCTGTTTGGGCTGAAATGAAGTTGATGGCGTTGACCGCGGCAATGCGTGAGTCGCGCGGGTTGTCCAGCACGGTGTTGATCATCGGTGTAGTGAAACCATTGATGTTCAAAGTGCCTTTGGCTTGTCCTGTTCCACTCATGGCCGCACCGGTCATGATGGTGGGGTTGACCGAGGCAGACACGCCGGTGGCAACGGTTTTTGCATTGATGGCCGCTGCTTTGGCAATCGCGCTGGCGATTTGGTTACCGCCGCCTTGTGGGGAGATGGTGTCATCTGCCTCGCGAGAAGCGCCGATGGGGATGCCGTTGATGATCACATCACTTGCGTACATTGGCTCCAAGCTTGGCAAAGTACGGCTGACGCTTAAGGCCACCACGTCGCCTGAGGCAAATGCTGCGGCAGAGCCACTACTGGCGTATTGGCTTAGCGACACATTGCCGCCTGACAAGAGGTTGATACCCGCCCTATCCAAAGCGGTCTTGTTGATGGTGACCACACCAGAGCTAAGCGAGACTGCACTACCGACATTCAAATCTAAGATTTGCCCGTCATCCATGGTGAAGGTCGCCGTTCTTATAGAACTTGAGCCGCCTGCGACGATAGACAAAGAACCTGATTTGGTAAATGTGCCTGAACCGCCCAAGACAACGCCACCACCCGAGGCGCCTTGTTTGGCGGTGGGGGTAGCCACTGTAGGTGTAAGGGCAACTTGTCCGCCCGCCACCGTGGTGCCGCTAGAGACGGTGATGTCGGTGACGTTTGAAAAGCGTGTGGTACTGGTAAAGGTCACATCTATGCTACCCGTTACCTTGCTGGAATTGAAAGACAGTAAAGTACCACTGTAGGTTCCCTTGGTGCTGGCTCCTGTTGTTGCGCCACTGGCGATGTTGGCAAACGCAGCAGCCACTTCGGCACCACTGTTGGCCACTGTTGCGGTGTAGGTTAAGCCCGCCACCGTGATGGTCTGCCCCTTGCTCATCGCTGGGAAGGTCAACACCGATTCTTCAGTGACACCTGTGGCTATGCCAGTAGCACCTCCAGTTTTAATAGCCGACGATGATGAGGTAGGTTTGCCGGCAGTGAACTGGATATTTTCAGCAATATAGGGTTTGGATGTGGTTTTATAAACCGGCTTGATGCCAACACGCTCACCTGTGCTGCCATTCAAGATGGGAAATCCATTCCACTCGGTGTTGTCGGCAATTTGAACGATTTGTTTTTTCAGTTGTTGGAATTCCAAGTCCAAGTAACTGCGTTGCTCATTGTTATTGGTGTCGTTGGATGCTTGGATGGCCAATTCCCGCATACGTTGCAGCATGTCGGTGATTTCGTTGGTTGCGCCCTCAGCGGTTTGAATCAGTGTGATGGCGTCACCAGCGTTACGCATAGCTTGATTCATGCTGCGAATTTGATGCGTCATGCGCGTAGCAATGGCCATGCCTGCGGCATCGTCGCGTGACGAATTGATGCGCTTGCCGCTAGACAATTGCTGCATAGTCACTTGCTGATTTCGCTCGGTTGATTTGAGCGCCGCCTGCGAGAACAATGCTTTAACGTTGGTATTGATGACGGCCATGACTTGAGATAAAGTTAACCTCACCATCTATGCAAAATTTATTCCAATAATAAATATTAAAGAAACAGCGGATTAAAGTTAATTATTATTAATTAATATATATTTAGGCAACTGTCATTTTTGACAACTATTTAGGTCCCACTTGTTGCCTCTGGAGAGTTTGGGAACAGTTTATATTGTTTAAAGAATGGAAAAAAGTTCGCTATCAAATTTCAGTTTTTATTAAATCAAGACTTGGCATAAAGTATCTTGACTGACACCATTGACCGTGTAATATACGTGCAATAACTCGATGAAATTTGAGGGCAAAAAGTCATCCAGAGGCCCTCAGCGCGACAAAAAACAGCGCAACAAAGGAAAAAGCACGGCATTTGATGCGGCTTTTTTAGGTGGCTCCTCGACCTGGGCTCGAACCAGGGACCTACGGATTAACAGAAAGCCAGGCTGGTCAAAAACCCATATAAATCATAGGCTTACGTGTTTTTTTGATAAACGTGTAATAATCCGTGTAATAACCCAAAAGTTTCATAATGTAACTTTCTGGACAAAACACGCAAATTTGCGATCGTCTGCGTCATTATGCAGGTGAAATTTCGAGGCCAGGCTTGGGGCTCGAACCAGTTATGACAGAAGTTTGGTTCTATACGCGGGGCTCGAACTATGTGATTTGAGGAGCCCAGGAATTTAAAACCGTGTCATTTGTCGTGTTATTGGTTTTAGTTTGTAGGCTGTTCATAAGTTACTGCGTCTTTATGGCGCAAATATTTATTTAATCTAATGATCTTTTAAGTTAAGATAATTTTGTCACTGGGGAGTAGTCGCCCTTCGAACTATTCGAAGGGGCTTTCGTCAACATACTTGGTCATTGTTTGACCATGGCGTAAGCGGTTTCTAACTTGACAAGACCTTTGACCATGTTGCCTTCGGTTTGGCCGGGGAGGTTGCATGGTCATTGTTTTGTCTGGCCTAGGAATCTCTCTCATGGAAGCTCTATTCATTTCGACTGGTGTTGTTGCCCTTGCGGAAATCGGTGACAAAACCCAACTTCTTGCATTCATTCTTGCAGCCCGTTTTAAAAAGCCTATTCCAATAATTACAGGGATATTGGCCGCCACATTAGTTAACCATGGCCTAGCCGGTGCATTGGGCGCTTGGATTACCTCAGTAGTAAGTCCTGAAATCATGCGTTGGGTTCTTGGTGGATCATTCATCTCGATGGCGATTTGGACATTGATTCCAGACAAAATTGAAGAAGAGGAAACTGAAGTAGCGAACCATCTCGGCGTGTTCGGTGCTACTTTGGTAACGTTCTTTTTGGCTGAGATGGGTGATAAAACTCAGATAGCTACCGTGGCATTAGCTGCCCACTACGCTTCACCTCTGTTGGTTATTGCTGGAACAACATTGGGAATGTTGATAGCAGATGTTCCAGCTGTATTTGTTGGCAATAGGTTTGCAGCCAAGATTCCCATGAGGTTGGTACATTCGGTTGCCGCAGCCATCTTCGCTGTTATGGGTTTACTCACACTCTTTCAAGTAGATAAGTTGTTTTAGTAGTTTCATTGGAAGAAATATATATTAGTGTTGCGATTGAAATCAGAGTGCTCCTAATTAATTAACAATGGATTCCCTAGTATGAACCGAGATGTCGTTTACGCGCTTTTGGCTGCACTGTTATTTGGTGCCAGCACTCCATTTGCAAAGCTACTGTTGGGTGATGTGGAGCCTGTCATGCTTGCTGGGTTGCTTTACTTAGGCAGTGGCATCGGTCTTACGTTAATTCGATTAATTCGCGACCGAGGCTTGAACTACCCCCAACTTGCAATGACAGAATGGACTTGGCTTTTTGGAGCAATTCTTTTTGGTGGAGTTCTTGGACCAGTTACCTTACTTTTTGGTTTAAGCAAAACAACGGGTGCAACAGCCTCACTTTTGCTTAATTTAGAAGCTGTACTGACAGCGGTGATTGCGTGGACGGTGTTTAGAGAGAGTGCGGATAAGCGAATTGTGCTGGGTATGGCAGCGATCGTTCTGGGAGGTATCGCCTTGTCTTGGCAAGCAAATGTTGATAACAGCTTGAATTGGCTGGGTCCCGTGTTGATTCCTATAGCTTGTCTTTGCTGGGCTATCGACAACAACCTTACACGTATGGTTTCAGCTTCAGATGCCTTGTTCATTGCTGGGGTTAAAGGATTAATCGCTGGTACCGTTAACTGTGCATTCGCTTTAGTCCTAGGACTATCTTTGCCGACAGGACTTGTGGTTTTCTCAACCATGACACTTGGATTGATGGGCTATGGCATGAGCCTTGTCCTGTTTGTGTTGGCTTTGCGAGGCTTAGGTACAGCTCGCACGGGTGCATATTTTTCAACAGCACCTTTCATAGGAGCCGCCATAACGGTAGTACTGCTAGGTGAGGCAACGGGTTGGTTATTCTGGCTATCGGCTTTCCTGATGGCTGTTGGCGTCTGGCTCCATCTGACCGAGCATCATGAGCATGAACACCATCATGAATCACTTGAACATGAGCACGGTCATACCCACGATGTTCATCACCAACACATTCATGATTTTGAGTGGGATGGACAAGAACCTCATGATCATAAACATATGCATATAGAGGTGACACACAAGCACCCACATTACCCAGATATTCACCATCGTCATACCCACTGATTGTTGACTCAATTAAGCATTGATCAGCACGTATTTCTTAGCAAGCTCGAACAGAAATTTATGGTGTTCTTTCGTAAATTGACTATCTAAATTCCCTAAAAAGTTCGACTTCTTACGCGGGGCTCGAACTTTGTGATTTAACCAGTCTAGGAATTAAAAACTGTGTCATCAGTTGTGCAATTGGTTGTAGTTCGTAGGCTGTTGCTCATCAATTAATGGGTAAGAACAAGTAAAGCTTCCTCTCGCCTGATAGTTTTGTTTTTTACCAATATCGCTATGGTTCGATATAGAGCTTCATGTGTAACGCCCAGTTCTCCTGCCAAAGACTTCAATCCTGAAGTCACTTGGTACCGTCCGTTCTTGCCCTCCGTGTCGATAAGATGCAGAACACGGTCTTTCACTGACTTCATACTCAAACGCTCGCAGTGAAGACGTAGGCGCTTGACCTCGCTGTTGAGCATATCAATCCAGCGACTTGCAAAGTCTGGATCTCGATCAAGAACCAGCGCTAATTCTTTTGCTGGTACTTTGATCACAGTCGTATCAGTGATTGCTATTGCATCGCAGTGGTATTTAGATACCTTCAAACTTGCCTCGCTAACAAAGCCAAGTCGAGTTCTCTGCAGTACAACAGGCTCACCCTGAAGTCCTGTTCGCTCTAGCGTTACTTCACCACTGACCACAAAGAACATCCAGTGAGGCCGTTCTCCTGTTAGAAATAGTCTTTGGTGCTTCTTGTAATAGGCACCCTCGCAAAGTGGATGCATTTGCTTAGGTAAGAGCGTAGTTAACGAAGCCGGTAAAAGAATGCTTTTCATATGACCTAAATCATACGCCTATTGGTCAGGCCGTTCCACAATTCGATCAACTAATAAGGAGGTCTCATAAAACTGGATCGAGTTGTTTTTGTAACTAATTGAATTAATAAGGAATTGAAAATGAAAACCGTAAAGAAAATCGCGATAGGTGTTGCTACCGTTTTGGGTCTTAGCTTGGCAGTTGGAGCTGTTTACGCTCAACAAGGCTCCTTTGGTAATGGTATGGGGCAGGGCATGATGCGCGGGGGAATGATGCATGGACAAATGTCTGGACAAAATTCCGACATGAAAGTCATGCGAGAGCTAATGACTCCAGCCGAGAGACTTGCCATGATGGACAAAATGATCGACGCTAAAACGCCAGAAGAGCGACAAGCCGTCATGACAGCAAACCATTCTGAAATGGAAAAGCGAGCCAAGGACAAAGGCATTACTTTGCCAGCAGGACACGGACCGCACATGATGTGGGGCAAAAACTGCGGATAACTTATCCGTATCCGTAAAACCACCTGTGGGTGGTTTTACTTTTCAATCAAGGGAGCTTTTATGTCAGTGAATCAAATTCAAGTACATGTTGAAAACATCAAGTGCGGTGGCTGTGAGAAGTCCATCATCAAAGGGCTGACCTCAATCGAAGGCTTGTCCAACATCGTTATTGACCGTGATCAGCAGTTAATCAGTGTTTCAGCGGATGCGTCATTACGAGAAGAGCTAGTGGCCAAGCTCAAGTCAATGGGCTATCCCGAGCATGGAAGCGTTAGTGGGCTAGATGCTGGACTGGCAAATGCCAAGTCTTTCGTTAGTTGTGCGATTGGTCGCGTTTCCTGATCAAGAATTTCTGCTTGAAACCTGGTTTAAACAATGGGTCATAACAATTCGATCCCCATGGGTTTGACAGCTATGCTCAACAAGAAAAAGCAAGCGATCGTCACGACGACGCTGAGTCCCATGGAAGTCCAAAATCCAAAGCGCGCTAACAGAAATGGGAACACTACAAACATCGGCAGGGTTGGAATGACGTACCAAAAGGTGAACGATGCTTGATCAGCTATCTCCGCTTCAGGAGTTTGTTCGATGTACATCCAAATCATTGATAGAAGTGTGATCAAAGGCAGTGCGGCCATCAGTCCGCCCAGCTTTCCACTGCGTTTCGCTACTTCAGAGACCAGCACAACAACACCTGCTGATATCAAGTATTTGGTAATTAACCACTGCATATAAGCACCTTGTGAATTCAATAAAAAAGAGCTCACTGGGTAATGAGCTCTCGCCTAATATCTACCGTGTTAGTGGTTATGCATCATTGGCATATCCGTAGCAGTATCCGAACCGTATCCAAGCAGCCCTGGATCCATCATTCCTGCAATCATGGCAATGTGGCCAAACACCAAGAACAAAGCTACGCACACTGCATGTGTTTTACGTTTGTCTTCATCGGAGGCTTTTGAGTTAACCATGCCCAACTCTTGCAAAGCAATGTAGATCAATGGCAAGCCGCCTATCAAGTAGCTACCAACTGCGATCACATCAATGATGGTTCGCCATTCGCCTGCTTTTGTGATTGGCAAAACTGCCGTGTTCATCAAGTAGATGACGACACCTATGAAGTACAAGCCGACGGTAATGCCAGCCGCTCGGTTGAGGCTGTGAACCCAGCCTTCATAACGCCTTGTGAACAGAACATAAAGTTCTGTAATCGCCAATGTCTCCGCCAAGATCACTGGCACCGCCATAAAAATCAAAAGGTTCCATGGTTGGTTAGTCGCAAGCAACTCCATGTAATGCGTCATGTTCATAAATTTCTCCAAAAAAGTTAACAACCCAGTTATGGGCAAATTGATTTAGCTTTGGAGAGATTTCTTTGGAGGCTTGAATCTTTTATCTGGGAAGATGTTCAACGCTAGCGTTTCAGAAAACGCATTGAACAATCGAGCAGGGCAGAGGTCTTGGCTGACGTTATTGGCTGTTGCTGCTGTTATGCCGAAGCAGCAGAGGTGACCATTAACTTTGCATTCTTTGCTAGGTGTCGATGGAGTTGGCGTTTCATCACAACCATGGGATGCGTGTGATTGAGTCACTGCATCCGTTTGAGCCAGATGAAAGGTCTCAACTGGCATAGCCACTGTATGGAACATACTGCTTAGCAAGCTGATGCAGAGGAGGAGGCATAACTTTCGCATTCTTCAATTTTAGGCCTCAATGCTTGTCCCGCTTTGAAGACGCAAGTCAAGCTCGAAACCAGCAACCGTGCAACTAATCGTGAAAAAAGTCAGGAACTAAATTGACCTGTTGACTGAATAGATTCGTGAACCAAAATTGCAGCGAATCGAGTCCATTTGGTATGGTGCAGGCTCCATAAATTAGAGCTAAAAAGTAACCATAATCCGAGGTTTAACAGAAATCCAGGCTCGTCAAAAAACCTTATAAATCAATGACTTAAGCGTAAAAATAGCCACCGTGTAATATTTCGTGTAATTGACCAAAATTTGTAAATTACAAATTTTCCAGCGTTTTGGTCAAATTTGCCCTATTCGCTGCGATTTTGCACGCGAAATGTTAGACGCTACTGCCAGGACTCGAACTCAAATCTGCAAAAGTTCGACTCCATGCAGGGACACTGGACTTTGAAATCCCGGTTGTTCGACTCCCGCGCTGGTGCTCGAACAGTGGAGGGCGGAGGTTCGACTCCATGAACAGTGCTCGAACCATTCAAACCTAAAAGTTCAATTCACTGATTCAGAGGAAAACATAATCAGCGGTTTAGTTCTGCCATAACCCACCGCAGGTTGTGTTGCTCATTAACTTA
>Ga0214921_10011312_pt1 | contig 10858 bp, 9 predicted proteins | sample LL1505_MetaG_FD_177992 | JGI IMG/M metagenome (GOLD analysis project Ga0214921, IMG submission 177992) | Freshwater microbial communities from Lake Lanier, Atlanta, Georgia, United States - LL-1505 | ecosystem: Environmental > Aquatic > Freshwater > Lake | place: USA: Georgia | collected 2015-05-28
AAGATTAATGTCAATTAATAACGATCCAATATCTGTATTTGATGTAATTGCTTCTTGTGGTAATTTAAAAGATGATGCAGATACAAAAGATGTGATAATCATAAGGGATAGTGGATCTAGTAAAATCGTAAAACATGTAAACTTGCAAAATCATACATTTCTATCTTCACCTTGGTTTTATGTTAAATCAAACGATGTAGTTTATTTTAAAAAGGATACAAATAAGTTTGATAAAGACATTAGAAAGCGTGAGGTGCAAACAGTTGTTTCATTAGCTACGTCTATTTTTTCCCTTGGCATTCTGGTTTTAAATTTAATCAATAAATAAAGTAGGCATATAATGGAAGAGAATCAATTATTCAACGAAAAGCCTAATGATAGTACACTTACTAATATTATCCAGAAGTATTTACCATTTTGGCCAATATTAATATTGGCAATTTTTATTTCAGTCGGTTTTTCTTATTTGTATTTAAGAACTCAGGTGCCAATATATGTAGCATCTGCAAAAGTTTTATTGAAAGATCCACAAAAGGGAACAGGTGATACAAAAATACTTGATGCATTAAATATTTTCAGCGAAAAGAAAATTGTTGAAAATGAAATTATTGTATTAAGGTCCTCTACCATAATGAAAGAGGTTGTTAAATCGTTGGATTTATATTCAAAAGTATATAAAGAAGGAAATATTTATCAGGAAGAGTTGTATGGCAAGAATATGCCCTTTAAATTAAAGGCATTATATAAAGAAAGTATAGAAGGTATTGATAAATTAAACGTAACTATTGACTGGGGTCTCAGTGTTTGTAAAATTAATGATAAAGGAATTTCATTTGATTCAACATTTAGATTAGGAAATGATTTTTATACCTTAGAAATTAATCGTGCATACAAGCCAATGTATACTTTGGAAAAATATGTGGTTGATATAAATTCTATTGGAGAAGAAGCTTCTGCAATTATTGGTTCTTTAACAGCTGCTCCAATTTCTTATTCTTCTACTGTAATTGATGTGAAAATAGAATCTCCTGTTCCGGAAAAAGCTTCCGATATATTAAATAAACTTTTTGAAGTTTATAATAAGTTTGGAATAGAAGATAAAAATCAAATGGCAATCAAAACACTCGATTTTATTGAAGACAGATTAAAGTCGGTTACCAGTCAATTGGATAGTGTTGAAAAAAATATAGAAGAATATAAATCTAAATATGATGTTATAAATCTTAGTGATCAGGCAACTGTATATTTAAATAGCTTTAAAGAATTAGACAAGCAAAATAGTATTCTTGATATTCAAATGCAATTATTGGATGATTTAAGCCGATATGTCAATTCAAAACAAAATAAAGATGGTACTGTGCCTTCGCTATTTCTATTAAATGATGAGACGTTAAAATCATTATTAGGGCAATTATATTCTGCCGAATTTGAATTAGATAAAGCAAAGAAATCAGCTGGGGATAAAAGTGATTTTGTTTTGTTAGCTGAACAAAAAGTAAATAGAATTAAAATCGATATAAAAGAAAATATTATAAATGTTAAAAGAAACTTTAATATTCAAAAAACAAATAATGAAAAGGCAATAGCTGCTAATAAATCATCCTATGCTTCTGTTCCAAGTAAAGAAAGAGGTTTATTAGGGATTAGTCGTGAGCAAGAAATTAAAAACAATATTTATTCTTACTTATTACAAAAGAGGGAAGAGACGGCTATGTCTTCCGCTTCGACTAGTGCAGATCTAAGATTATTAGAAAGTGGATTTTCGCTTGTCCCAATTCGACCGGTTTCAAAAAATTATTATTGGTTTGGTCTATTAGCAGGCATTAGTATTTTTTTATTTTATGTTCAATTGCGTGAGAAGATAAAAAATAAAATAATGTTTAGGAGTGATATAGAAAAAAAGACAACAATACCTGTTATTTCAGAAATACTACAATCAAAAACAAAAGAAGTTATTGCCATTTATGATGGAAAAAGATCTGTCATTGCTGAACAGTTCAGAACGTTGCGCACTAATTTAAATTTTGTAGGGTTAAATGAAAAAAATAACACGCTGCTCATTACTTCAAGTATCTCAGGGGAGGGAAAAAGCTTTGTAGCTATTAATTTAGCTATTAGTATTACCTTAACTGGCAAGAAAGTAGCTTTATTAGAAATGGATTTGCGAAAGCCAAAGCTTAGTCAATATTTAAATATTGAAGTCGCTCCAGGTATATCAAATTATTTAGTGGGCAAGGCTAATATGGATCAGATTGTTAAACCTACCAAATTTGAGAATTTATTTTTAGTTACGGCAGGTACAATACCTCCTAATCCAACAGAATTGATTGTGAAGTCTGAATTTGAAGAATTGTTGAAAATGTTAAAAAGTAATTTCGATTACGTAATTATAGACACAGCTCCAATTGGACCTGTTACTGATGCACAAATTATTGCCAAACATGCAGACGTATCTATTTTTATGGTAAGACATGATTATACACCTATTCATTTTATAAAATTAATAGATGGTTTAAATAATACAAAAAAGTTCAATAACATGACTATTGTATTTAATGGTATAAATCCAAGAGGAACTTCCTTTTTAAATTATGGTTTTGGTGGATATGGAAATGGTTATGGTGAAGGGTATGGATATGGATATGGTTACAGTAAATCATATAGCAGTTATTATGTAAAAGATAAGTCACAGCCAGGATATAAAGACATATGGAATGTAAAAGAACGCTTGACTAATTTATTTAAGAAGAAGTAGTTATATTTTATAAAATAATTTTAAAAAAGTCTTCAGTTTATTATGTAACTGAGGACTAGCGAAGCTTTGTCAAATACAAAAGAAAATATTTTTTGGTACGTAGTATACACACGGCCAAGGTGGGAAAAGAAAATTTCAAAAATCCTAGATAATAAAGGTATTGAAAATTATTGCCCATTAAATAGAGTCAGTAAACAGTGGAGTGACAGAAAGAAAATAGTACTTGAGCCCCTTTTTAAAGGGTATATTTTTATAAAAATAAATGAAAATAATAAATGGGATATTAAATTAATCGATGGGATTATAAATTATGTTTATTGGCTAGGAAAGCCTGCCAAAGTAAGAGATACTGAAATAAATACCATTAAAATGTTTTTAAATGAATTTGAAAACATTGAAATAGTTGACTCGGGGTTAAGGGTAAATACCAAAGTGGCAATTACTACTGGAATATTAATGAATTATAAAGGAATAATTATAGAAGTATTGGGGAATAAAGCGAGGGTTCAAATTGATAGTATGGGCATACAACTAAGTGCATTAATTGAAAAGAGATCTTTAACGCCTATTGATAATAGTTAATTTGAAAAAAAAGATTCATTTTTTAACATTAAATGTTTTTTCCAAAACAGGTGGAATAGAAAAGGTTTGCAGCATTATTGGAAAAGTATTAAATGATACTTTAAGTGAGATGGGAAATGATGTAAAAATATATTCTTTACACGATGAAAAAAATGATGCGATAGGAAATGAGTATTTTCCCATTGATAATTTTAGTTGTTATAATGGTAATAAAATTCGCTTTGTAATTTCAGTTATAAAAGAATCTAAAAATATTGATACATTAATATTAAGTCACGTTAATTTGTTATTCATAGGATGGACAATTAAATTATTTAATCCAAAAATAAATATTATTTTATTGGCTCATGGAATTGAAGTTTGGGAAAGGCTGAATTATTTTAAAAGAAAAATATTGGGCTCTTTAAATACTATATTATGTGTAAGTACATTCACGTCAAATAAAATAATTGAAAGTAATAATATAAAGGCAAGTAAGGTTGTTATTCTAAATAATTGTCTTAATCCTTTTATAAATAATATTATTGACGAGGGGCATATTAAATCGTTACAGCATAAATATCAAATAGGGGAATTAGATAAAATTATTATAACAGTTTGTCGGGTATCATTGAAAGATAGGAGTAAAGGGTATCATAAGGTTATACAATCTTTAATAAAAGTAAAAAAAGTTTATCCATCTGTTAAATATTTTATAATAGGGACTTATGAAAATGCTGAAAGGGATAGTATCCTTCATTTGGCTGAAAGTATTGGGCTTAAAGAAAATGTGCATGTAGTAGGTTTTGTTGAGCAAAATTTGATTGCTTCATATTATTCAATAGCTGATGTTTTTATAATGCCCAGCATCAAAGAAGGGTTTGGTAATGTATTTATCGAGTCAATGTATTATAATGTTCCTGTAATTGGTGGGAATTTGGATGGATCAGTAGATGCATTGTATAATGGCAAATTAGGCACTTTAGTTAATCCTAACAATTCTTTGGAAATTGCTGATGCGATATTAGACATTTTAAATAATACAGAAGATAAAAAACCAAATCAGCATTTATTACAAGAAACATATAGTTATAATCAATATAAAAATCAATTGGTAAACATTATTTGCCAATAAAAACAATGCAAGATAATTTCGAATGGTCAATTGAAAATAAATCAACTTCATTAAGTGCTAAGCTTATAGAAGTATGGATGCATCGTGATTTATTGGGGCTATTAGTAAAGAAAGATTTCGTTACATTCTACAAACAGACCTTGTTAGGGCCATTATGGTATTTTATACAGCCCTTATTTACAACGATTATTTTTATGTTTATTTTTGGTAAAATTGGAGGTTTTAAAACAGATGGAATCCCAAGGCCTATATTTTATATGTCAGGAATTATTTTGTGGAATTATTTTGCAGACTGCGTTACAAAAACATCTACTGTTTTTAAAGACAATTCGGATTTATTTGGGAAAGTATATTTTCCTAGAATTATTTTACCAATTAGTATTGTAATTAGTAATTTAGTAAAATTTAGCATTCAGTTTATTTTCTTAATTATTGTTATAATCTATTATATCGTATTTCAAAAAGAACAAGTTGGTGCTAATTTTTTTATTATTTTATTTCCTTTATTAATTTTACTGATGGCTATTCTAGGTTTAGGTATTGGTTTGATTGTTTCCGCAATGACAACCAAATATCGCGATTTGTCATTCCTAATAACTTTTGGTGTTCAAATATTAATGTACACAACAACTGTGGCGTATCCGCTATCTTCGGTTGATAAAAGCATACAATGGATTGTTGAATTAAATCCAATGACAGCAATTGTAGAAACTTTTAGATATGGATTTATAGGACATGCGACATTCCAATGGATTAATTTAATTTACAGTTTTTCATTTACAGTAATTATGTTGAGTATCGGGGTATTTATATTCAATAAAGTTGAACGTAATTTCATAGACACAATTTAGTTTTTAAAAATAAATGATTCATCAAGTTATCAAAGTTGAAAATCTTTCTAAACACTATCAGATAGGGGAGTTGGGCACTGGTAATTTAAGTTGGGATCTAGAAAGATGGGTAGCTAAATTAAGGGGAAAGCAAGATCCTTTTTTAAAAATCGAAGATTCAAATAGATTATCATCTAAAAATAAAAATGATACTATTTGGAGTTTAAAAGAGGTGAATTTTGATTTATATCAAGGAGATATTGTTGGTATTATTGGTAAAAATGGTGCTGGGAAAAGTACTCTTTTAAAAATATTAAGCAAAGTTACTTCACCATCTAATGGAAAAATCAGTGGTAATGGCAGGGTAGCTAGTTTGCTTGAAGTGGGCACTGGTTTTCATCCAGAATTAACTGGTCGTGAAAATATTTTTTTGAATGGAGCCATTTTAGGCATGAGAAATAAAGAAATTAAAAAGAAGTTGGATGAAATTGTTGATTTTAGTGGAATAGAAAAATATATCGATACACCCGTCAAAAGATATTCTTCAGGAATGTATGTAAGATTAGCATTTGCTGTAGCAGCTCATTTAGACTGTGAAATACTAATTATTGATGAAGTATTATCTGTTGGTGATATAGAATTTCAAAAAAAATGTCTCGGTAAATTAAATGTTGTAAATAAAGAACAAGGAAAAACTATTCTTTTTGTTAGTCATAATATGAACAGCATCAGGATGCTTTGTAATAAGGGATTAATTCTTGATAAAGGACAATTAATGTATTTCGGAGATGTGCAAACTGCTATAGATAAATATACATCAAGTATTTTTTCGCAAAATAGTTCAATAAAGTATCTCTCATTTCTTTCAAATGAATGTTCGTACTTACAATTGCAAAGCATTGTTATTAACAATCAACAATCAGGTATTATATCCTTTAATGGCACTAATAATTCATTAAATTTTATTTTAGAGGGTACATTGTCAATAGAAAAAAATATATCTTTTGAATTTATTCTTTATGATAAAGATCTTATGCCATTATTATTCTATAGCCCTGGCCATTATGAAGGGAGGGTTAAAAAATATCCCGCAGGAGCTTTTTCTTTAATTGAAAACATAGATTTACCAAAAAATATAAACCGAGGTGAATATACGGCGTCATTTTATTTAACTGAACCAGATGTGAAATATCATATTAGTTACGATTTTGCTGTAACAATTAATATTGATGGTTTTCCAACAAAAACAGGACAGGTTTTTGATTATAATAATGGTAAGGGATTTTTGTTTCTACCTTAATGCTTAAAATGGTAAATTTATTTATTTCATTATACCCGCCATCAGAATCTTCAAGAGAAATTGAAATAGTGGAATGTCTTGTTCATAATGTATCTAATAAGTATATAGATAAAATTACTATTCTAAATGAAGGTTTTTATCATCCAATTTTATTAGCTGAAAAAATAAATAATATTCAAATTAAAGAAAGACCAAACTTTTCTGATTTTTATAACTTTTTAAATAACACTGGAATAAATATCATCGCTAATAATGACATCAAATTCGATGAGACAATAGATAGATTGAAATATTTACTTTTAAAAAAAGGAGATATGCTTTCATTAACAAGACATGAAAAAAATGGTTTATTAATGAGGGAAAAAGAATCTGATTCGCAGGATGTATGGATATTTAAAGGAGTTCCTGCTTGTTTAAAATCAGCAAATTTTCAAATGGGGCAATTAGGTTGTGATGGTAGACTGAATTTTATTTTTTATAAAGGAGGGTATCGTGTTTTAAATCCTTCAAAATTTATAAAAGTATATCATGAACATGCTTCACCAAAAAGAGATTATGTTGTGTCTGATAGGATTATGGGGCCATATTTAATGTTAAAGCCATTGAATTTATTTGAATTTTATTGGTATAGAATTGTTCTTTATTATTTAAATAGAAAACGTGCATTTTATTTTTTCGATTTTTAATCATTTTTTTGATAAGAAAAGTTGCTATAATTACTAGGCCAGAAAACAAGAGCCCGAAAGTACTTGCCTATTCCTTTCAATCTTCCTGCAAGGAAATAGGTGTTGATGCAGATATATTTTGGGAAGGATTGGGAATACTAAGTAGGATGTTTAGTATTTTTCAAAAAACAAGATATTCAAGAAATTTAAATTTTAAAATAAGGCTTAAAATAGGACATTTAATATCTGATTATCTTTTTATAAAAAAAATGAAATCGTATGATTTAATTGTAATATCGGATTGTTCTCCTAATGCCTATTGGAAGGGATATTATAATATAGAGAGATTAAAGAAATATATAAAGAAACCGGTTGCATTATATGAAGTTTATTTTTTAGGAAATTCAATTTCTCAAACATTAAAACTAAATGAATGTAATGATTTTGGTATTGAACGTTATGATTGGAATTATTCAATTTCTCCTGTTGCTGAAATTAGGGGTATCCCTTCCGAAAATAATAAATGGAGTTGTATTGGACTTAATTTAACTAGTATAGAATTAATCAGGAGTACTAAAAAGGAAATAATTGCCATTGTAGACTTTGTTCAATCAGGTTTTGAAGAAAATAGGAAAATGCAAATGGATATTTTGAAAAAATTTCCTGAAATAAAAATAATTTCATTGGAAGGGGATTATTCAATAACCGAGATAAGGCAATTGTATAAATTGGCAAGTCTTTTTTTTGTTCAATGTCCTGAATCATTTGGTGTTTCAATAGCAGAATGTTTATCAGTTGGATGTCAGATAATTATAAAAGAGGAATCATGGGCCATGTCCTGGAAATTGCAAAATGAATTCAAAGAAGAATATTTGCCAGATTGCTTTTTTGTTTATGAAAATAACGACAATTTAACTGAGTATTTATCAATATATATTGAAAATCATAAGCAGAATAATCTTTCAGAAAGAGTAACGAATACATTTATAAGTTGCTATCCCTCTTTTTATTATGGAGATAAAACTGAATTAATACAATCTTTTTCATTGATTGAGCAATCATTTAAAGAAAATAGAAAATGAAAGTTCTAATTATTGCTCCATATGATTCTATCTATCCACCTTTAAATGGAGGCATGCAACGTTGCTATAATTTAATCAATCAGATTTCGTTATACTATACTACTTCATTGTTGACATATCAGCCAAAAGAACAACTATCATTTTATAATGAGATAAGTATATACCAGGTCAAGAAAAATAAAATTAATAAATCAATATTTAATAAGTTAAAAAATGCATTTATATATCGTTTTATAAAAAGAACCTTTTTGGGGCCTGCTGATATTAATGTTATAAATTATTATAAAAAATTAAAAGAAATACTTAAAAAAGAACATTTTGATTATATTATATTAGAGAATTTAAGTTCATTGAATGCAGTTTCGTTAATAAAAAGGCATTCAATTCGATCTAAATTAATTTATGATGCACACAATGTTGAATCTAGTTTATGTGACCTGTCTTCAAAAAAGAAAAGTAGCTTTATAATAAAAAAAGAATCTAATTTATACAATTTAGTTAATCAAGTATGGGTATGTAGTAGTGTAGATAAAGATTTATTTGAAAAATTAAATGGTAACAGAATTTCCTGCACAATTATTCCGAATGCTGTTTCGATAAAAAGCATAAATGATATTAGGAGTAATCCGGATAATGAAAATACCCTCATATTTTGTGGTTCATTTGATTATTTACCTAATGAAGAAGGATTGATTTGGTTTTTAGATAATTGTTGGGATAAATTAATTAATAAATTCCCTTCAATTAAATTTATTGTTATTGGATCAGGATGCAAATCAGATGCATTAAAACGTTCATTATTAAAAAAAAACATTCTAGATATTGGTCAAGTTAAAGAAGTGGCAGATTATTACAAAAGTGCAAAAATTGCGATAGTTCCAATTAATAAGGGAAGTGGTACAAGATTAAAAATTATAGAAGCAATGTCTTTTGCATTACCAGTAGTGTCAACATCAAAAGGGGCAGAAGGAATTGAGTATACTAATGAAGAGAATATATTAATTTCTGATAGTCCTATGGGATTTGTAAAATGTATTGAGCATTTGATTCTTAAAGAAGAAATGCAATCTTATATTGGAATAAATGCATATAATTTAGTGAAAAAAAAGTACGACTGGAATATAGTTGGAAAAAAAATAAAAACTCAGCTAGCATAATTTGAATACCCCACTAGTAAGTGTAATAATTACAGCATATAATAGACAGCTTTATCTTAGTGAAGCTATTGAAAGTGTATTAAATTCAACATACAATAACATAGAATTAATTATTGTAGATGATTGCTCTGTAGATAATACTTATCCTATAGCTAAATCATTTGAAAAAAAAGACAGTAGGGTTTCTGTATATTTAAATAGTAAAAATATAGGCGATTATCCTAATAGAAACATGGCTGCAGGATACGCAAGAGGGAAATACCTCAAATATGTAGATAGTGATGATTATATTTTCCCTAAAACCATTGAAGTTATGGTTGATATAATGGAAAAAAATCCTACAGCTGGATTTGGTATTACTTCTAGAAAAGGATCTTCAATTTGTTTATTTAATCCATATGAGGCATATCATTGTCATTTTTTTACTCGTGGTTTATTGGATTATGGGCCATCATCTTCCATAATAAGAACAGATATATTTAAGAAAGAAAAAGGATTTATTGAGTTGAGAAATGTAAGTGATAATGATTTTTGGTTTAGAATGGCAGCGAAATATGATGTTGTTGAAATGCCATCAGGATTAGTGTATTGTAGAATTCATGGAGATCAGGAGTCTATAATTGCATCTGATTTGTATCTAGAATATAACTATAGCATTATAAAAAAATATTTAAAGGCAAAAAATTGCCCTTTACAAAAAAATGAAATTGAAGCACTTTTATTAAAATTTAGAAAAAGAAATTCAATATCTATTTTGAAATATTTTTTAAAAACATTTAATATAAAAAAAGCTTTATTGTACTGGACTAAAAATGAACACTCAATCAAAGATTTATTTTTGATTGAAAAAATATAATCAATTTTTTGATACTTTCTGAAATTATAAAATGAAAATATTGATAGTTGGAGCGGATGATGATAATGCAATTGAAAGGTATTATGTAAAGTATTTATCAAAAAAGTATTTTAAGGAGAACTTATTATTTTTTAAAGCAAAAAATGTATTTAACAATTATTATAATAAATCATTATGGAATAAAGTTTTTTATAGATTAGGTATAAGTGTAATAGTAGATAAAATAAACAATCAATTAAAGAACTTTGTTTTTAAAAACAATCCTGATGTCTTAATAGTTTTTAAAGGCATGGAAATTAAACCCTCTACATTAATATGGATAAAATCTAGAGGCATAAAATTAATAAATTATAATACAGACAATCCATTTCTTTTCACTGGGAAAGGAAGTGGTAATAAAAATATAGTACATTCATTAGGCATTTACAATTTATTACTTACTTATGATAATAGCATTAGAGAAAAATTAATTGATACTTATAATATTCCAAGCAAAATATTGCCTTTTGGGTATGAA
>Ga0214921_10011313_pt1 | contig 10858 bp, 11 predicted proteins | sample LL1505_MetaG_FD_177992 | JGI IMG/M metagenome (GOLD analysis project Ga0214921, IMG submission 177992) | Freshwater microbial communities from Lake Lanier, Atlanta, Georgia, United States - LL-1505 | ecosystem: Environmental > Aquatic > Freshwater > Lake | place: USA: Georgia | collected...
CAGATTAACTCTAACAGAGAAAGTCTAGAAAAGCAGATTAACTCTAACAGAGAAAGTTTAGAAAAGCAGATTAACTCTAACAGAGAAAGTTTAGAAAAGCAGATTAACTCTAACCGTGAAAGTCTAGAAATGAAGATCAATTCTAACAGAGAAAGTTTAGAAAAGCAGATTAACTCTAACCGTGAAAGTCTAGAAATGAAGATCAATTGTAACAGAGAAAGTCTAGAATTACAAATTTCTAAATTAGAAAGACAAATATCCGCTACACGAGAGAATCTGGAAACCCAAATCAAAGCCAATGAGAAGAACATGGAAAGACAGTTCTCGTTTCAGCAGAAATTGTTGTGGGCAGTTCTTTCGGTTGTTTTGGGACTTTTTGCAAAAGCGATTCATTTGATATAACAGTGACTCCGACGGCTAAAGGGGGTTCTAACTCGCTGAATAAATACACATATACTTTTAATACAGTTTTGGAAATGTACTCCTTTGACCCCTAAAAACAAAGGGAATTTGAAGAACGATTGAGAGCTGATGATTTTCTCAGTATATTAATGTTATAAGATTTTCTATTTTAGTTTTCACTTCTTCCAAATTTTCCATAATCTCCTGATTAGAAAATCTCAAAATCCGAATCCCGCTTTCTGAAATCAACTGCTCCCTGATTTGGTCATACTCCTTCTGAGTATCATGTATAGAACCATCCAATTCAATTCCAAGATTTTTTTCCGCACAGTAGAAATCTAAGATAAATCCTGAAACAGGGTATTGTCTTCTAAATTTGAGACCATCCAGTTTACGATTTCGGATTTCTTCCCAAAGCATGACTTCTGCAGGAGTTGCTCTTTTTCGTAAGAGCCTACTTGTGATTTTGATTTTGTTTGGCAAATTTTTTTACCTCACCCCTATTATTCTGAATTGTATTACAATTCTGCTTACACCCCTCTCCACGACTAACGTCGCAGAGAGGAGTAACCTATACAAACTAGTATACGTTTACCAAACATTAGACTACCCCCTCTCTGTGCCATCTCTTTTCCAATGGCATGGAGAGGTGGGTCAAATCAAAAACGTATCACAAGACCAAACCAATTGGGGGTGAGGTAAAAAAGACTTTCTACCTCACCCCCACTATTCTGAATTTTATTACTTTTCTGCTTACACCCCTCTCCATTCCCGTATGAAGAGCGGGAACAGAGAGGAGTAACTTTATAGTTACCAGTATATGTTTACAAAACATAGGAACACCCCCTCTCTGTTGCGTAGCCTCACCACGCAATGGAGAGGCGGGTCAACTCAAAAACACAGTATCCGCAAAAACTCCCCCAGCTAGCCAAAAAAATAAATTCATGAGATACTATGTTCATGAATGGTGAACAATTTTACAAAGATCATATACTCAAATGGAAGAAGATTGGTGGGTCGATCCGTGCATACTGCAAGGAAAACCAAATTTCGTATGACTCATTTCAATACTGGCGTATAAAAAAAGAATATTGGCAGAATAAAAATAAGAAAGGGAATCATGCAAACAAATCTTCTTTTAAAAACTCTGTTTCCAGCGATACCTGCTTCATACCGGTTGAATTTAGTGAGAATCAGGATATTGAGACAAACGGTTCCTTAATTCAGATTCGAATGGAAGCGGATGGTAGTGTCCATATTTCCATAGGCAGGAAACCATGATACTCCGTAATCCAATGAAGATGAAAATTTACCTCTACTCAGGGAATGTGGATATGAGAAAGACATGGAGCCTCTATGATTTCATAAAGGATATATTGAAAGAGGATCCCTTATCGAAGACACTCTTTCTCTTTAGTGGTAGGTCCAGAAAGCATATCAAGATTTTCTATTGGGATGGAAATGGATTCTGTATCTGGCAGAAGAAATTGGATAGGGGAAGATTCGGCTGGGTATCGGAAACAGAAAAAGGGATAACGATAAGCGGGCGGGAATTGAAGTGGCTTTTGAGTGGGATAGATTTTAGAAACAAGCATGAGGAGATAAATTTTTTAACATAAAAATAAAAAAAGTATTGTACGATTATGTATGACGTATAGTATGTAATCGTGCAAATCCCTGATGACCTACCGAATGATCCTGAAGAATTAAAGAAGCTACTTCTTGCCGCACAGAAAGAAATAGAAAATCAGAATATCGTCTTACAATCCCAGAAGAATAAAACGTTACAATTAAATTCTTTAATCGATTTTAAAATGAGAGAAACATCAAAACTTAATTCTTTGATAGATGCTCAAAAGAAAGAAATCGAACTAAAAGCTACCAGAATCAATGAACAGGAAGGTCTTATCATTCGATTGAATGAAATGCTCTCCAATCTAAAGAGAACCTTCATGGGAGTAAAATCGGAGAGAACCGAATTAAAGGATTATTATGAAGATGGACTCTTCAATGAAGCGGAATTGGGACTCCATGATGAGGATACTCTGTTTGAGGATCATGCCGAGAAAGTAGTCGTATCGGGTCATACAAGAAAAACTCATGGTAGAAAAAAGCTCCCGGAGAATCTACAAAGAGTGGACGTTGTCCATGATATTCCCGAAGAAGAAAAAATCTGTGACTGCGGTTGTCGTCTGGAGACTATCGGTTCCGAAGAATCGGAACAATTGGTTATCATTCCTGCCAATGTATATGTGAGGAAACATGTCCGATTGAAGTACGCCTGTAAGAACTGTAAGGGAGACGAGAGACAGGAAGCGGGTAAGGTTATTGTGACATCACCGTTTAAAACCCCACAATTACTCCCGGGTAGCAATCTGAGTCCCGAGGCACTAAGCTTTCTTGTGGTATCTAAATTCATGGATCATATTCCATTCTACCGTTTATCGGAAATGTTACTCAGACTTCAGATCCAATTGCCCCGGGGAACCATGAGCAATTGGATCATCGGTGTGTATGAGAGATACAAACCGATTCTCGGATTTTTTCATCAATTTCTTATGAATGGTCAGTTGATAGGAATTGATGAAACACCCTTTAAGGTGCATAATGAGAAAGGTAGGAAGGATACTACCACATCCTTCATGTGGGTTTTACGCGGGGGAATTCCTGGTAGGACAGTAGTTACTTACATATACAGAGAAACACATTCAGCCGAATTTCTGAAGGAATATTTGAAAGACTACAGAGGAGTCATACAGACGGATGGTCTTCAGACTTACAATACCCATTTTAAGAATAATCCTGATGTTATTCTTGTGGGCTGCATGGCTCATGCCAGAAGAAAGTTTGAAGATAGATACAAGCAATCCGAATCCAAAGATGAGATAGCGGAAAAGGTTCTCTACTATATGAGAAAATTGTATGCCATTGAGGATAAAATCAGAAAGCAGGATTATTTAAAAAGGGGAATGGTAGATAAAATAGTTGAGATACGTCAGACGGAATCCAGGCCGATTCTGGAACATATTAAAAATTACCTACTGGAAAAGAAATCGGGTATTCCAGAAAGATTCGGTGTGGGTAGGGCAATCCAGTATTTTCTGAATGAATATCCAAAATTGATAAAATACTTGGAGAATGGATATATATACATTGATAATAATTTAGTAGAAAACTCTGTAAGACCATTTGTACTAGGAAGAAAGAATTGGCTCTTTTCGGGAGTTCCCGAGGGTGCGGAAGCCTCAGCTTTTTATTATTCCTTACTTCAAACTTTTAAAGCAAATAACTTAAACCCAATGAATGCTAGTTTAGATTTTTTTCAAAATCTGCCTTCATGCCAATCCAGTAGTGATGTGAAAAGTTTATTTTGTAAAGTATTGGGATGGGGTTAAATTAGCGGATACCACAGATCTTTCTTTGGATATGCTTAAAGATAATGGGGTTCTGTAGCATTGGGATTCGTCTTCGCTAACCCAACGGAATTTTGCTATTTTTATGATACGTGCCTTGAGCGTAGATGAGAGGCTATTTTGTACCTCACCCCTACTATTTCGAATTGTACTACTTTTCAGTATACACCGCCTCTCCATTGCGTTGTACGGATACGCAACAGAGAGGGATAATTTTTTAGTTACCAATAAATGTTTACTATTCAAAAATTACCCCTTCTCTACTGTGCAGCCCCATCACACAGCTTGTAGTGAGCGGGTCGAACTATGGAGAGCGGGGGTCAATGCGTTAGCATGATACAACTCAAATCGATCGGGGGTGAGGTAAATAAATTTCCGTATCACATTCAAGTCAAATTAAAGCAACACCACTTCATTTCTGTGTTCTTCAGAACTAATACATATATAATCTCTCTTTGAAATTTTGTATCAAAGTGCCGAAATACAAACCCACTCAGATTTCAGGACAAAATCCAATGTCCTTACTAGCGGAATGGGTTTTAAACACTTTTTGTCCAATTTACTTGGATCGGGACAAAAATCTGTTCAGAGAAAGCCTCCGGCATTTCCTTTGAGCTAGGGGAGGAGAACTAAGCGGAAACCGTTGTTATTGTTCCTGTTATCGGGATTGTTGTTATTCCGATTCGAGAGACGGCTATTCCTAGCATTGTTGTTCCAGGAACCGCCACGGAGAACCCGATTCTCACCCTCAATTTTTGCCCTTATTTATTGATTAGACTATTACATTTTTTTCATCAATTCTTTTTAAGATTTGTTTTCTAAATTCTATTGAGTTTGCATATTTTACAAAGGAAAGAAGTGGTAGTACGTGATTTTGGTATTCTGTTTCACTCCATGCTTCTGTTTTGAGATTTAGGTCATACATTCTAATTTTTTTTATAAATCTTGTTCTGCTTCTAAGTGCCAAATTGATTTTATCAGGGTACAATAAAAATCCTAAAAATGGACAGCCTTCCTCAGTACGATTGAGACAAAAAGGTTTTAAAGTAAGATGTAATATATTTTTTGCAAAGGAAGAAAATTCGTACCCATATTCTATTAATTTCTCCTTATTCTCACTCCACAATATCATATCATCCATGTATCGAATGTAATCAAGTTTGAATTTTTCCTTCACAAGATGATCTAGTCTAGTTAAATAATGATTAGCAAGATATTGACTCGTTAAATTTCCAATGGGAACCCCTTTGTCCTCTACAACAGAATAACTATCAATGATAGTATATAACAGTGCGAGTAATTTTTTATCCTTAAAGATTTCTCCCATCTGCTTTTTTAAAACTTTATGATCAATTGAATCAAAATATTTCCTAAAATCTAATTTCAAAAACCACAGATTTCGCTTATGAAAAATATGGGCTCTTTTCAATGCAGAAAAAGTACCTTTATTGGGGCGTGTAGCATAGCTGTCATAAATTTGCTTTTTTTCAAAAATAGTATGACATATATTCATAATGGCGTGATGTAACACTCTTTCGCTAAATGGGGCGGCACAAATCAATCTTTTTTTGGGATCATAAATAGTAAAAAAGTGATACTTACCAATATTGTATTCTTCATTCATAAGAACTTTTTGAAGATTTTTTAAGTTAGCATTTAATTGACTGCTATATAACTGATAGCTTTCTTTTTCTTTTTTTCCTCTACCTGCCTTATAAAAGGCTAGTTCTAAGTTCTTTATATCATATATCTTATCATAAAGATTACCGACTCGCTTCATCCTTCTGTTTTCTTATCCATAAAGAATTTTGCGTATTTTTCAATTTTCTTTTCTCCAATTCCCTTGATAGTACCCATTGTTTTGGGATTGATTTCTGGAAGTTTTGCAAGCCCTGCCAATTCCTCATCTGTAAAAATAGCAAAAGCAGGAATCCCCTCATCGAGAGCGACTTTTTTTCGTATTTCACGAAGGATTGAAAATTTCACAAAAGTTGGCTCATCTAAAACATTTTTATAATCTACTTTTTCTTTAGTCGCAGTTGTGGAAGAAAAGAGGGGTGATTCAATGTACTTCACGCAAAAGCACCAATAGGCTCCCTGCTCGTTGGAAACCAATTGGTTTTGTACCTCTAAGATTTTATTTCCTCGGAGGAATGCGTTCATCTCTTGCAGAGTTTTTCCAGATTCGGAAACGGGAATGGTAAATAATTTAATTTGCATAATTTCTTAGAATTTAGGGGGTAAACCCCCTAAGACCCCCTATTTAAATATCTTAGGTTATCCTACGTTTTTGTACCTCACCCCTACTATTCTGAATTGTAATACTTATCAGCGTACACCGCCTCTCCATGCCATTTGAACTGAGATGGCACGGAGATGGATTACTTTATTATTTACCAGTTACCTCCTCTCTACTGCGTATCCCTATAACGCAGTGGAGAGGGGGTCGATACAAAATTGTACTACATTTCAAACCGATCGGGGGTGAGGTAAAAAAGTTCCCAAACCACATCCTATCCAATTTACCCGTTCCATTTCGCATTGCCTATTCGCTACCACTCATGTCAATTGCTTCATTCCACTCGATTTTTTTCTCCCCACTTGCTCAAAGGAAATGACCGGAAAGGCGTTTCCCACAAACTACGGGAGGAGAACTAAGCGGAAACCGAAGTAATTGAACCTGATATCGGGATAGTAGTTATTCCGAAACGAGAGACGGCTATACCCAGCATTGCCGCCCCAGGAACCGCCACGGAGAACCCGATCCCCACCCGAATTAGCACCTTTTGGATCATTTGCAGGACTATTTTTATAGAAATCACTTCCATACCAATCACCTACCCATTCGCATACATTTCCACTCATGTCGTACAGCCCCCATGCATTTGGCTTCTTTTTACCTACAGGATGAGTAGCATTTCCTGAATTTTCGTTATACCAAAGGTAAGCATCATTGATAGTATCCCCCCAATAGTACTTCGTCTTACTCCCAGCTCTTGCTGAATACTCCCACTCTGCTTCTGTAGGAAGTCTGTATTTACAGGGGCTCTGTTTTTCTCTTTTGCATAGCTTTCCAATATACTCTTGAACATCATTCCAACTCACGTTTTCTACGGGGCACTCTTCACCACAGTTTGCAAAGTGACTGGGATTGTTTCCCATCACTTTTTTCCATTGCCCCTGCGTGACTTCGAATTTTCCTATATAAAAAGACTTGCTGATCTTGACCTTATGTTGTGGTTTTTCTTCATCATAACACTCTGTATCACTTTTCACACAACCCATGAGAAATTCGCCCGCAGGTATTTCTATAAACTCCATGCCTATGGAATTTTTGAACGTCTTGCCTGTTGGAGGAGATACATTTATGGTCTCTTCTGGTTCGGGCTCTGGTTCTGGAAAGCGGGCGGGATCTTTTTTGTTTAGCTCTACCTTTACATCCCGAAGTTCTTTTCGCAGTTGAGCAACTTCATCTTTGAGGGCAGAATCGTCCGATGCACAGGAGGCGAATATGCCCAAGATAAACCCATACAATAGGGATATTCTTACGATTCTAATTAATATTTCAAAACTTTTCATTGAATTTCTCATTTTTCCTCGAAATGACTCTAATTTATGTTGGTAATCTGTAAATTAGATTTTTAAGATTAATTAATCATATATGATTTTTTGATATTCAAAACGAATACTTTTAGTAATTCATTCTTGCACGCATCGAACATAATATTCTTTCTCCTTATTGAAAAAGCCTATAACACGTGTTCCATAAATAACACCCCAAGCAGTTATTCCTTGCTGATCAGATGCATTCATACTAGAAGACCAATAAGCTCCTCCCATAGTTTTGGGGAATGCAGTTTCATCAATTGACAGTGATATAAAAGGTATAGATAATGTTTTTTTCTTAATTATCGTGCTTTTTAATTCTTCTTTTGTAGGTAATCTCCATTTCTTACCTGCTAAATTTAAAGCCTGACATTGTACAATTGCTTCCTCCCACTTTAATTTTATTGTAGTCCCCGAACATTCTCTATCATTATTTTTACCTAAGCTACATCTCTGCCAAACAAGATTAGTTCTCGTATCTGTAACAGTTCCATCTAGGTTATCTTCATACAGAAATTCTGAATTATAAAGCTCTTCATTTTCCGTTTCCTTGCAGAAGGAAAATAAGAGTAAAATCATTAATCCCAACATAACTTTATTATTTATCATTTTTTAGTTTTCCTTTGAATATTAACTGTCTTGATATTAACTCATGAATCTTATTTTTTCTTAAATTCGTTCTTTTAAAGAATTACATCTCGAACAGGCTCACTATATTGATTCACCTAGAGTGAGTTTTTATTTCATGGAATTGGAAAAAAGGAAAGAGTTCTGGATTTTTTTATATAATTCCCTTTAAAGCCCTTGGAAACGAATTTTTAGAGTAATATCCCGCTAATAAAAATAGTAATCCCATATCATAACCAAGCCGTTTGTTGAGGTCCTCGATACCAACCAACATAGAAAATCTCCCTATACAAACTTTTCCGTATTGCACCCTTCGAGTGACCTCAGGGAGCGGATTTTTCTGTTTTATATAAAATCCTGAAATACCTATCCTAGCGTAGGGAGCTCATGAAGAGTTAGTCGAACCACAAACACTACGCTAGGAGAAATCTCACCAACGTAATACAATAATCCTTATACTACAACTCCGGTAACTTCAATATTCGACAATCGTGCAGCTGTATACAATGCCTTATCATGGGTAAAAATTTGTATTGCAGACTTCTTCTCTTTCTTAATATACAAAGCACTTGCTAAGTGAATAGAGTCTAATGACCCAAGATTGACTCCCCAGTTCTGGGACGCAGATACTAAAATTTCAGAATTAATTTTATAAAGACTGATCCTAGACAATAAATCATTGAATTGCTCTGTCAATTGAAGGAGACCTTCATCTTCCACTTCCTGATTCAATCTATATAGATCATCTGCTGCGCTCTTCTCTGAGCAAATCCAATGGATCGGTTTTCACTTTAATTGTAGATTTTAGTTTAAATGTATTCATTGGTTTTTCAGCGATTTGTAACCATTTCTGTTCTGAATCTTTTATAGATGTCAATATAGCCACAGGATGATCATGATCTGTTATAAGTAGGGAATGTCCCTTTTCAACATTATGAATTTCTCGACTTAAATGAGTTTTTAATTGCGATACTGATATAGTCTTCATTAGACTAGATTCTAGTCTATTATCGACCTTTTCAAGAAAATATTTTTTCTGATAGATCATTCATTGGTTGTGGTTTAAGAGACTAAATTAACTTTAGCGAAACCAAATTTTCATCTACATTCTTTTCTGCATAATTCCCTTCGAGATCGGTCTGTTTTACAAAAAAAATAATTCAATCCATCTCCTAGCGTAGGGAGCTCGTGGTGTAGTTCGGCAGGCTCACTAACCAAGCTGGTCGAATCACAAACCCTATGCTAAGAAAAAATACTTTACAAATAAATACCATTTTATTTTCACTATTATTTTATGAGCCATTATATCCCTCTAAAAATAGACATCGTTTTCAAGTATTTGTTCACCAATGACCAGATAAATCTACTTGACTTTGTTCTTCTGCCAACAGAAAATATTGTAAGTCGGTATCTCTTAAAGGAAGACGAAAGCAACCATGTTCTAACCAATCTCTTCCAGATGGTATATGTAGAATTGGCGAAGTTCAAAGTAAAAAGTATAGCTGAGCTAAATACCGAAAGGGACATTTGGTTCTATCTTTTAAATAACATGGAAACCCTAACGGAGGAAAAACGCATGGAAATCCTAACCAAAAAACCTGATCTCAAAAATGCATTTGATGTCTTAGACCTATATGCCTCCGACCCAGTTAAAAGACGGGAACTGGAAGAACGCCTTCGGGCAGACAAAAACTATGCCTATGAACTTGCCGCCAAATATGAGCAGGGAATGGAGAAAGGTGAGCTGAAAAAAGCTATTGAAACTGCCCGTAGAATGCAGGAATTAGGTTTATCCATGGAAATCATTGAAAAATCAGTGGGACTTTCTTCTAAAAAGCTTAAAGACCTAGGGATTTTATAGATTTTCTTTTCCCTATACATCTCCTAGCGTAGGGTTTGAAACCCTACGCTAGGAGAAATTCTCCCTATACAAACTTTTCCGTATTTCACCCTTCGAGACCTCAGGGAGCGAATTGGTTTGTCCAGTATTGAAATCTTGCTATCGAATAAGAACAAGGCGGAAGCCATTGCCATGATCTCCATAATCGGGATGATGAATTCCCCTATACGAGACACGGGTATTCATAGCATTGTTGTACCAGGAACCGCCACGAAAAACTCGGGACTCACCAATATATATTCCTTTTGGATCGTTAGAGGGATATATACGATACGAACCAAACCAATCCCCAACCCATTCCCATACATTTCCTGTCATGTCATACAATCCCCAAGCATTGGGCTTCTTTTTGCCCACGGGATGAGTGGTCTTTCCTGAATTTTCGTCATACCATAGATACTCATCATTGATACTATCTCCCCAATAGTATTTTGAGCCTGCCGAACCACCTGCCCTAGCTGAGTATTCCCATTCTGCTTCTGTGGGAAGCCTGTATTTGCAGGGGCTCTGTTTTTCTCTCTTGCAGAGCTCCCCGATAAATTTCTGAGCATTGTTCCAACTTATATTCTCTACGGGACAATCTTCGCCACAGTTCACAAAATCACTGGGATTATTCCCCATCACTTTTTTCCACTCCCCTTGGGTGACTTCAAATTTTCCCATGTAAAAGGAGTTCGTAATCATTACATAGTGTTGCGGTCTTTCCCTAATATCATCACATTCTGTATCACTATTGCTACATCCCATGAGAAATTCACCAGCAGGTATCTCAATAAACTCCATACCTATGGAATTTTTGTAGGTTTTACCCGTTAGTTGTATTACGTTTACTTTTTTTTTGGGCTCAGGTTCAGGAAAGCGAGTAGGATCTATTTTGTTTAGCTCTACCCTTACATCTCGAAGATCCTTT
>Ga0214921_10011314_pt1 | contig 10857 bp, 8 predicted proteins | sample LL1505_MetaG_FD_177992 | JGI IMG/M metagenome (GOLD analysis project Ga0214921, IMG submission 177992) | Freshwater microbial communities from Lake Lanier, Atlanta, Georgia, United States - LL-1505 | ecosystem: Environmental > Aquatic > Freshwater > Lake | place: USA: Georgia | collected 2015-05-28
TGTCCAAGTACTCAAAGGCGTCGGCGAGAAACGAAAAGAATCTCTCGCCGAATATGGCATCACGAACGTTCTTGAGTTGCTGATGAACTACCCTCGAAAGTGGGTTGATCGCACCAATGAAGCCCGTGTTAGTGATCTCGTTGTTGGTCAAGAAGCATTAGTGATCGTTGAAGTTCGCAAAGTTTCGAAATTTACAACAAAGAATCGACGCACAGTGGTGACGATTCAGGTCGGTGACGAATCGGGTCGGCTTACGGCAGTGTTCTTCAATCAACCTTGGCGAGAACGGCAACTCAAGGTCGGCACACAAATTTCGATGTTCGGAAAGCCAGACCTATTTCGCGGGGTATTGCAGATGAGTAATCCGCTAGTTGATCTAATCGGCGACCGCACTGGACGAATAGTGCCGATTTATCCGCAGAGTGAGAAGACTCAAGTCTCAACATGGGAGCTCGCAACTTGGGTCGAGAATGCTCTTGAGCGCTGTCGCGAGCGCGGTATCTCAGACCCGGTGCCAGCTAATTTGATCAACAATCTCGAACTTATAGATCGAACAGCCGCATTGTGGGCAATTCATTTTCCCGAGACAATGTTGGCGAAGCAAAATGCACGAAGAAGACTTGCGTTTGATGAACTTCTGCGTGTCCAAGTTGTATTGGTCGGCCGCAAACGTGCGTTTGAACTTGACAACACAGGTATTCGTCATGTTGTAAACGGCAAACTGCAACAGCGATTCGTCGCGGCGATTCCATTTGCTCTAACTAGCGCCCAGCAACGAGTGATCGCAGAAGTGGATAAAGATCTTGCGTCGCCACACCCGATGCATCGGCTGCTACAAGGTGATGTTGGCAGCGGCAAAACTGTCGTTGCGGTCTCGGCAATGCTGGCCGCAGTGCAAGGTGGACATCAAGGTGCGCTGATGGCGCCGACAGAAGTTTTGGCAGAACAGCATTTCAATGGTGTGAGAAAACTTCTTGAAGGACTACTCGTCCCCGACGCTAATAATTTATTTGGTGATCGACAATTACGCGTCGAACTGTTAACAAGTCGTGTGACCAGTGAGCGTCGCCGAGAGTTGCTGCGCGATTTGGCAAACGGTGGAGTAGATATTTTGATTGGCACGCACGCACTTATACAAGAGGGTGTCAAGTTCGCGTCACTTGGTCTGGCGGTGATTGATGAGCAGCATCGTTTTGGTGTTGAACAGCGCGCAGCACTGCGCAATAAAGGCGAGAATTCAGAAATGTCTGATCGCAAGAAAACAACTTCAACTCCTGACGTTTTGGTTATGACCGCTACGCCGATTCCGCGCACGGCAGCGATGACCGTTTATGGCGATCTTGATGTCAGCGTGCTTGATGAAATGCCACCAGGTCGAACACCTATCAAAACTTTCTGGGTCGCTGGAAAAAAATCTGAAGCCAAAATGTGGAGTGAAGTTCGTGATGCACTTGCGCAGGGTCAGCAGGCATTTGTTGTCTGCCCGCTTATTGAAGAAAGTGAAAAATTAGAAGTGGCGTCGGCTCAAGATACTTTCAAATTACTCGGCAGGACTGAATTGAAAGGTTTGAAACTTGGGTTGTTGCACGGCCGACTCTCGTCAAATGAAAAAGACGAGACAATGACAGAGTTTCGTGAGCGCAAACTAGATGTGCTCATCGCGACAACCGTTATTGAAGTCGGCGTTGACGTGCCAAATGCAACTTGCATGGTCGTGCTTGATGCTGATCGTTTCGGTATTGCGCAGTTGCACCAATTGCGTGGTCGTGTCGGTCGTGGTGTTATTGCGTCACGCTGTTGGCTTGTGACTAGTAACGAAGAAATTCGTTCGCCTCGAGTTGATGCTTTGGTTGAGTCAACCGATGGCTTCTATCTGGCAGAAGTAGATCTCGAACTGCGCGGCGAAGGCACGATCATGAATACGGCACAAAAAGGTCGTAGCGATTTGAAGCTTGCTTCGTTGCGCAACGACCGTGATTTAATTGAACTTGCGCGCGCAACTGCATTTGAAATTATTGATTCTGACCCAACTTTGAAAAGCCATAACGAAATTCGTGACGAGATAGATCTTTTGCTGACGCCAGATGAAGAAGAGTTTCTTTTCAAAAACTAGTTTCAGTCAAAAGTTTTTATTCTCCTAGCGGTGCGAGCACCAAATCCCAACGGTCAAGACAGTCGCTGCATCGATACACGACCACTTCGCCGACTTGCCACAATCCGTCTTCGGGTGGATGCGATAACAAATGCGCATTACCTCCGCAATCAACACAGATAATTGATTCGGTTGGTGGCTCGGCAGGGCCAAAATCCATAAGGTAAGTAAACCACTATTCGTCGGTGCTTTTTGTCAATAGCGTGAAGATATGCGAGTGGTGGCAGGAGAATTGCGCGGGCGAAAGATTTTCGCGCCAGATGGAACCACCACGCGACCGACAACAGACATGGCACGTGAAGCAATTTTTAATGCATTGACGAGTTTAGATGTGATTGTTGATGCGCATGTATTAGATCTGTTCGCAGGCTCGGGTGCACTAGGCATTGAAGCGCTTTCGCGAGGGGCTAAACATTGCACATTCATTGAACGCGATCGAGATGCACTTATCAGTTTGCAAGACAATATTAAGAAACTTGGCTTGACTGACCGCACAACTGTAATTCGAGCAGATGTGTTGGTTGCTGCGACCAAAGTTTCAGGCATTGATTTGGTCATGGCCGATCCGCCTTATGAGTTCAAAAACTGGCAGGGGCTCCTATCTAACATCACCGCGCCTCTCGTGGTGGCAGAAAGTAACCGTGAAATCACAAGTCTTAACGGATGGGAGTCATTGCGCTCTAAGCGATACGGGCGAACGCATGTCACCTATTTACGACGGATACCATAAATAGCGCGATGAAAGTCATGTTCCCTGGAAGTTTTGACCCCGTGCATCTCGGGCACATCGACATCATTCGTCAAGCGGCTGCACTTTTCGATGAGGTTGTCGTAGTTGTGATGCATAACCCAGATAAACCTGCTGGCATGTTTAGCATCAACGATCGAGTTGAGATGGTTAAGTCTTCGACGAGTGACATAAAAGGTGTGACTGTGCAACCTGCCGCTGGCTTAGCAATTGACGCAGCTAAGAAGTTTGGTGTTGACTGCATTGTTAAAAGCGTTCGCAACGTCATGGATTTAGATGTTGAAGTTCAGATGGCGAACACGAATTCGGCAGTCAGTGGAATTCAAACGGTGTTGTTGATTCCGCAGCCAAAAAATGCGTTTATTAGCAGTCGTTTTGTCCGTGAAATTGCGCATTATGGCGGAAACGTGTCGGCTCTCGTGCCAGCAGTAGTTGAAATAGCGATTGCAAAAGTAGAAAAGTAGACTGTCTGTAATGCCTAAAAATATCTTTGATAATTTCGACGACGATGACAATCGTGGCAACTCGTTTGGCACAGAGGTCATACCTGTAGAACTCGGCGATACAGAATCATTTTTGAACGAGGCGATAGATGCGATTTCAAGTGCACCAAACGCGCCGTTATCAAGCGCGCCAAAAATCAATCGTGAGCAAATTCTTGGCATCTTGCAAGAGGCACTTGACTGTTTGCCCGCCGAGATCACAGAAGCCCGGTGGATGCTGAAAGAGCGAGCCGATTTTCTTGCCAAGACTCAACTTGAGGCTGACGAGATTTTAGAAGCCGCACGAGTTCAGGCTGAGCGTCTAGTGCAACGAACTGCGATTGTTCGCCAGTCTGAAGCGCGTGCTCGCAAAGTGATTGAAGCAGCAAATCAAGACTCGCGTCGACTAAAAAGCGAAACGGATGATTTCTTAGATCGCCGTTTGGGTAGTTTTGAAATTCTGCTTGACAAATTAGTCAAACAGGTGAGTGAAGGCCGCACGCGCTTATCGCTTGTCGCTCAGCAACCGGCACATGAGATTTCGTTGGAGAGCGAATCTGTGATGCTATTTGATCAAGACGACGAATTGTAAAATACTAAATTACTTAACAGTAAATAGACTCGAGAAAGTTTGTAGACAATGGCATCGCCACTTTTGGTTAATGTAGCCGAACTTCTGCGTCGCGCAGGAAGCGTTCGTGAAATTAACCGTGAGATTGATGTTGATTTTTTTAAGTTTGACGATTCGCGGATAATTGCTGGCACTCAAGTAGATGTCGCTCTCACGCTTGAAGCGTTAACCGATGGCATTGTTGTGCATGGCAAACTTGGCGCACAATGGAGTTTCGAGTGTCGCCGTTGTCTGAAAGCTCTAACTGGTCGAGCTGAAGTCGAAGTGCAAGAGTTGTATCAGGCTGTGATCAGTGACCCAGATGCTTATCCAATAACTGGAGAGCAGTTAGATTTGCTCGAAATGGCACGTGAAAACGTGCTACTTGCGGTGCCATTGGCCCCGTTATGTCGTGCCGATTGCCCAGGTCTTTGTCCGCAATGTGGAGCAGATTTGCAGGTCGACCGCTGCACATGTGCGCGACCCGAACGCGACGATAGATGGGCTGCATTAGATTCGTTTACTTTTAAATCGCGGGTCGACGAGGTTTGACGGGTCTCGCAATGGCGAGATTCTTCGATCTGAATACTCGTTAAATCCTTCAATCCGACATAAATAACTAGGCAAATCTTCCGCTAGCCTTGCAGTTCGTTGTAGAAAGTTTACAGAAACGAATTTTTAACCAAAATAACCGAAAGACGAGCTTGCGATGGCAGTTCCAAAGAAAAAGAAGTCTAAATCCAAAGGTCGCATGCGCCAGGCTGCAAACTGGAAGTTGAAGGCGCCAAGTGCAAGTTCGTGTCCACGCTGCGGTGTCGCAAAGCGTCCTCATGTCGTGTGTGGCGGTTGCGGTTGGTACAAGGGTCGCATCGCTGTTGTAGTTGACGCGAGTTAATTTCGAGCGTTCGCGTCGTTTGCTTTAACGATGCTGCCAGTTGCTGTTGACGCCTTAGGTGGCGATAAGGCTCCAACCGAAATAATTGCGGGTGCTCGCGAAGCTGTTGCTGCCGGAATACCTGTTGTTCTTGTTGGGCCAAGCCATTTAGCGGGTCGTGAAGGTTTTGAATTAATTGTTGCCAGTGAATTCATCGAAATGCACGAGGATGCTGCAAGTTCGGTTCGCAATAAAAAAGACTCGACACTCGTGCGTGCAGCCGAAGCGGTGCGCGACGGTAAGGCCAGCGCGATGATTTCTGCGGGCAACACTGGCGCAACGATGGCTTCTGCATTATTGCGGATGGGACGCATTGCAGGTGTGAAGCGTCCGGCAATCGCTACGCCAATACCGGCTCCAGGCACAACTCCAACTGTGTTGCTTGATGCTGGCGCAAATGCCGAGGTCGAGCCCGAGTGGTTAGTGCAGTTTGGTTTAATGGGAAGTGTTTATGCCAATGCTCGATTTGCAATAGAAAACCCGCGCGTTGGATTGTTGTCGATTGGCGAAGAGCCAGGCAAGGGCGACACACTTCGCAAGCAGGCATACGAATTATTTTCGAACGCAAAAAATATTAACTTCATTGGCAATGTTGAAGGTCGTGACATTATGACCGACAAAGTTGATGTCGTTGTCACTGACGGTTTCACTGGCAATGTTGCGCTAAAAACTTTAGAAGGAACAATGCGTGGAGTCGTCAAGGCATTGTTTGTAGCGATTGGTGAGCCCGAATACAAAGTTCATGCTGATGCATTAATGCCAGCACTGCTGAATCTATATGCGCAGTTTGACCCTGATACCTATGGCGGCGCAATTCTGCTTGGCGTTGATGGTGTTTGCATTATCTCGCATGGCTCGTCTGGTTCTCGAGCAATGCTTAACGGCATCAAAGTTGCCAAAGAGATGGTTGAAGTCGACATGGTTGGCAAAATACGCCAAGCCTTGCAACAGCAATGACAGATTCGCTTGAAACGCTTTCAAATAAAATTGGCTACAAGTTTGTCAACGAATCGCTTTTGGCTACCGCAATGCGGCACAGTTCTTGGACGGCCGAGAATGACGGTTTTGAATCTAATGAGCGGCTTGAATTTTTAGGTGACTCAGTAATTGGTTTTGTTATCGCCGACATTATGTTTCGGCGTTACCCAGAATTTGATGAAGGCAAACTTACTGACTTGCGCAAAATCGTTGTCAACATGACCGCGCTTTCTCGGGTAGCGACGCAACTCGGTCTTGGTGAGTTCGTATTGTTAGGTCGCGGTGAAGCTGCGGGTGGTGGTCATGCAAAAAGTTCGATTCTTGCTAATGCTCTTGAAGCCGTTTTTGGTGCCGTTTATCTAGATTCAAATGCATCCCGTGTTTATGAGATAGTTCAAGTGTTGTTAGTCGATTTAATTGACGAAGCACTTGGAGCGTTAAAACAACTAGATGCTAAATCTCAATTGCAAGAACTTGCGGCTCGATCGTCTCTCTCGGCTCCCGAGTATCGCGTAACCGACGAAGGACCGGATCATGCCAAAATGTTTTTTGCGGCCGTTTACATTGGCAATGACTGGATGGGTGCTGGTAGTGGACGGTCAAAAAAAGTTGCAGAAGAAGAGGCTGCACAACAAGCGATTACAACATTGCGAGATGTTTAGATAATTAAATTGTTGAGCGAGACAAAACGTGCCTGAACTTCCAGAAGTTGAAACTGTTCGGCGTGGTTTGCAAGAAAATGTCGTTGGAAGATTAGTCGTCAAAGTTGAAGTTGGTCGTGAACGGACTGTTCGCCGTACCAGTCGTGAAGCATTGATTGACGGCCTTACTGGTGTGCAGATTCTGACGGCTTCGCGTCGAGGCAAATATTTAATTTGTGATTTAGATTCTGGACAGAAACTTATGATGCATCTGCGCATGAGCGGCAGATTGATTATTGCCAAGCCCAACGCTGTCAGACCCCCGCATACGCACGTGGTTATGCACTTAGCAAAAAGTAATGTTGTTGTTAGCGAATTATGGTTCGTTGACCCTCGAACTTTTGGCGAAGTCGTCGTATTTGATCCTGATTTAATTGAAACCCAGATGCCCGACTTGGCAAACCTCGGGGTCGACCCGTTAACCGATGAGTTCACTCCAGAAATTCTGCGCGAATTATTTAAAAATCGTCGTGGAAATTTGAAAGCACTATTGCTCAATCAACATTTTGTTGCCGGCATTGGCAATATTTATGCAGATGAGATTTTGCATTTAGCAAAACTGCGGCCAGATCGTTTGCCTGGTCGGTTGACGCCGATCACGCTGTCGCGTTTGCATGGGGCAATAATCGAAGTATTAAACAAGGCTGTAAACGCAGGTGGCAGCACGCTTAAAGACACGCAATACGTCGATTTGGACGGCCAAACTGGCAACTTTCAAGATCAACACCGTGTTTATGGTCGGGCTGGTTTGCCGTGTTTGACGTGTCAAAAAGGGCGAATTCTGATGACCGTAGTTGCTGGCCGAACAACCTGTTATTGCTCGGCTTGCCAGCACTAAATTTGGGGAAAAATCGGCTGAATGAAGTAATCTCGGCGACTGAGTGTTTCTTAAATCTTTAACCCTTAAAGGCTTCAAATCCTTCGCTGACACAACAGTGATGCAACTCGAGCCCGGCGTGACCGTAGTGGTCGGCCCTAACGGCTCGGGTAAATCAAATGTCGTTGATGCGATCGCGTGGGTACTTGGCGCGCAGGCACCGTCTTCGGTACGTAGTCAAAAAATGGATGATGTAATTTTTGCGGGAACGTCAAAGCGACCAGCACTCGGTCGCGCTGAAGTGATGTTGACGATTGATAACTCGGCTGGGCTATTGCCGATTGAATTCACTGAGGTCTCAGTAAGTCGCACATTATTTCGCAGTGGCGAGAGCGAATATGCAATCAATGGTGTGCAGTGTCGATTGTTGGATGTTCAAGATCTTTTATCTGACGCTGGTGTTGGTAGACAGCAACACGTAATTGTCAGCCAAGGACAAATTGATGCAGTTTTAAATGCGCGACCCGAAGATCGTCGAGCAATCATCGAAGAAGCTTCGGGTGTATTAAAGCATCGCAAGCGTAAAGAAAAAGCCGAGCGCCGTCTTGAAGGCACCGAAGCAAATTTATTGCGCGCCCAAGATTTATTGCGTGAGGTTCGTCGACAACTTCGACCGTTAGAGCGTCAGGCAGATTCGGCTCGCCGGCATGGTGCGATCGCATCTGAGTTGCGAACATTGCAGTTGTATATCGCAGGTCGCGAGATTTACGGATTACGAACTCGACTTGATAATTCAGCAACTGGAAAAGTTGAAGGTGAAGCTAACGAAAAAAATCTGCGGCAAAAACTTGCGAGTTTGGATACTGCAGTCATGGCAGATGAAGCTGAATTAACCGCTCGTGGAGAATCGGGTACAAGCGATGAACTTGTTCGAGTGGAGCAACTTCTTGGGCGCGCTCGTGGACAAGTAGCGGTTCTTGCTGAGCGCCGTCGATCAGTAGAACGAGATCGCGGTCAATTGATGGATGCTGGAGTTGTTGCATCACTAGAAGCCGATGTTTCAACTGCACATGAAGAACTAGCGCGAGTTGTGGCTGCGCTTGAAGAATCTAAAGTGCAAGAACTTGATCTAGCCCGAGATGAATCTGCATTAGTTGCTGACAGGGCACAGGATGCCGAGTCAGCAGCGCTGGCGGTACGCGTTGCAGAAGATGCGTTTGATGCTGCGAATGCATCGTTTATGGCCGCCGTTGCCGCGTCATCTGGTGATAACGCACGCGTTGAAACACTTCGCGCAGCAGTTGCAGCAAACTCGTCGAGCCTTGGCGAACTTGCGAACACAGCTGGTGCCCTCGGTTCGCTTAAAGATTTAATCGAAGTTGAAGCCGAGTGGGAGAGTGCAGTATTCGCGGGTTTAGCTGATGCATTAAACGCCATGGTTATGTCAAATGCTCAGAGTGCCCGCGAATCTTTGGCGCGAATGCGGTCGTCTGATGCAATGGGTGCAGTTGTTGCGCTTGGCGACTGGACATCAAAAGTTGCGCCTGTTGCTGTGCAGGGTGCATCTTCGTTGCGGTCGTTTGTGCGTGCACGTGCTGGCGAAAACGCAATTGCCGTTAACTCATTGCTTGATGCATTGTTGGCACGAGTCGTGTTTGTAGATCTTTTCGACCGCGGTGTCGACATTGTGCTTGAACGACCAGATGTTGTTGTTGTTACTAGCAAAGGTGACCGATTGGCTACAACGTCGCTACGAGTTGGTCCGAATGCTGTTACGAGTGCGGCTCTTGAACGAGCCGAGGCACGATCCCTGGCAAGTGCGAATGCGTTATCTGTTGCTGAGTCGTCTGTAAATTTGCGTCGTGTTGAAGTTGCCAGCGTTCGCGAAAGACTTTCTGGTGTTCAATCATCGCAAGACGATATTGAGAACCGTTCGTCATCTGTTGGTTTGCGCCGACGAGAATTTGACGCCAAGGTCGTTGGGTTACGTGAGCGAAAAGGCTTCTTAGATTCACGAATCGCAGAACTTGAGTCACGGTTGCAAGCCGACGCCGGTGCGAGAAATGCGGCAGCCGAGCATCGCAGTCGGGTCGAATCTATTTTGGGCGCAGTCGTACGATTATCTGGTGTCGTAGAAGACCATGTGCGTTCTTTGCAAATACGTCAAACAGAGTTGCAGGAAACGCGTCGTCGGCAAAGTTCTGAAGTTAGAGAAATATCGCAACGCCTTGACGATTCTCGTCGTCAACGAACTGCTCACGAGAAACAACTCGAAGAATTGCGCGAACGCAACCGTCGAATTGAACTCGAAGAATCGGAAGTCAAAGTTCGTCTTGAAGGAGCGATCGACACATTGCGTCGTGATCTTGAAGTTGAGCCACAGCGGGCGATCGACACGCCGTTGCCTGAGCTTCCTGAGGGCACGAACCCACTGGCGCGCCAGCGCGAACTTGAGCGCGAACTTCGCTTAATGGGGCCAATTAATCCGCTGGCATTAGAAGAGTTTACTGAACTGCAAATTCGAAATACGTTTCTCGAAGAGCAACTTGAAGATGTTAAGAACTCTCGTCGTGAACTAATGAAAGTGATTAAGCAAGTTGATCAAGAAATTCAAAGCAATTTTGCTGCCGCTTATGCCGATGTGCGAGACAACTTTACGAAATTGTTTGCGATGCTGTTTCCGGGTGGCACCGGTCGTTTGACGCTGACAAACCCAGACGATTTATTAAATAGTGGTATTGAAGTTGAAGCAAAGCCGAGCGGCAAAAACGTTAAGAAACTCTCGCTACTTTCGGGTGGTGAGCGGTCGCTGACTGCGCTGGCATATCTTTTTGCTGTTTTCCGCAGTCGACCTTCACCGTTTTATGTGATGGACGAAGTTGAAGCGGCACTTGACGACGTCAACTTGCACCGTTTCTTGGCATTGATTCAAGAGTTTCGTCAAGAGGCGCAGCTATTGATAGTCAGTCACCAAAAACGCACAATGGAAGCCGGTGATTCTTTGCTTGGTGTGACGATGCAACCAGGTGGTTCATCGCGCGTGATCGTTGAACGAGTGTCTGCTCAATCAGCGTAAACTTATTTATGCTCGCGCTTGACATTTTTGTGCAACTTATTGCAGCAGATACTGCACCAAAAGTAATGCTGGTGTTGGCATTGCTTGTTTCAATTTTCGGGATCAGCGTCGTCGTGTTTAGTCGTCGCGACCGCGCGGCTACTAGTCGCGAAACTAGCCACGAAACTAGCCACGACACGAGCCAGCAAGATTTGTCAGTTCGCGATCGAATATCTAAGACACGGTCATCATTTGCCGGCGCGATTTCGGTTGCATTAACTCGGTCGTCGATTACGCAACAAACTTGGGACGAACTTGAAGAAGCATTGTTGCGTGCTGACGTTGGCGTAACAACTACTGCACGTGTTCTGGCGCCACTG
>Ga0214921_10011315_pt1 | contig 10856 bp, 8 predicted proteins | sample LL1505_MetaG_FD_177992 | JGI IMG/M metagenome (GOLD analysis project Ga0214921, IMG submission 177992) | Freshwater microbial communities from Lake Lanier, Atlanta, Georgia, United States - LL-1505 | ecosystem: Environmental > Aquatic > Freshwater > Lake | place: USA: Georgia | collected 2015-05-28
TGCTTTTGCTGCTTCATTAACTCCTTTTAAGTCGTGAAGAATATTACCTGACCATTGTGTTTTAAAACCACTGGCAATTTCTTGTAAACGAAGTTTTGAACTTTGATTTTTTAGTTGTCTTTCCTTTTGTCTTTTCTGTTCTAGTATTTCTGCGTGAAAATATCTTTCCATTTTATACCTTTTTACTTTCTGTCTTAGTGATTAATTGTAATTCTTTAATCATTTGACCAATTAAACCCAGACGAGTTAATGAGTCAGTTGTTCGTTCGTATTGTCTTATTATATCTTTAATTTTGTTCATTAGTTAAAGTACCTTTCTAAATTTGTTTTCTTAATATTATTTATTTCCTCGTACACTTTTGTGAAATGTTGTTCACAATATTTATTCGTTCTTTCAAATAGTTCTTTGGCGTAATGTTTAATTGTATAAGGTGCTTTTTCATCGTTGATTACATATTCAGTAATCAACAATATATTTTTTAATTGGGAACAATTAACCCTCATAGAACTACTTGGATTATTATAGTTATTCCATTTATTCATTTTTTTTTCTTTCTTTTAAAGAATACCAAATGTTAATTCAGTATTCTGTACTGTATCTTTTTTTGTTTCTCTCACAGCGTAATTGACATTAAAAAATTTACTTGTTTGGTCATCATCTACTTTTTGAAACCACAATCTAAATTTTTTCTCTTGTCTTTCATCTAACTGCCACCATCTGAACCACATCAAATCTCTTATCTTTAGTAGTTCAGTATGAGATTGATAATATTCATCTGGCACTTTCAAAATTAAATGAGAATGTGTGTTGCCCAGAACTCTTTGATGATTATAGGCAAACTGTATTCTCTTCTCAGGATACTTTTTAAAGTATCTAAACAATTCTTTATTCACGATAGCATTAAGTAGATTCAATTTATGAGTCAGTAATTCAAAACTCATATTCATATAAGTGTTTGCCACCACTATATAAGCGGTGGCAAACTTGTTTTCTTTTTTGAGAAGAGCATTTCTCCACTCTTCCTTCGTCATTTTAGTTAGTACCTAGTTGACAAGTCATTCATATCAAAATCACCTTCTGGTAATTTATCTACTTTAACTTGATATAAATGTTCCCATTTTTTATTTGGTCTTCCAGGTTTCCATTTTAGTTCAGGATTTTCTTTTTCAGCATTTCTTTGAGCATCGTCATAATCCAAACCTTTAGCGGTAACTATTTTGTAAGTCCTTTGCTCGTAAGCAAGATGAAATGTTTTTTCTGTAAATATTTCATCATAGTTATTTGAAACTGAACTATCTATTTTGTTTCTGAAAAAATTATTAAACCAAATATCTTCTCTCTTGTAACTTACATAAAGAAGTTGGTCGGTATAATTGTCCACCCAAAACTTTGTTTCTGTTGGAACAAATTTATCACCATATAAATTGCCATTGTTTCCTACTACTTCGTAGATTGTATATGATTTTGAGTTTTCAACTGCTTTTGGTTTATTTCTATATAGACCATTGAACTCGTAACGCTCTTTTATTGATAACAATCTTAATCTATAAACATCTGACTGAGTCTTTTTATCTATTCTCTGGTCAAGTTTATATTTCCTAAGATAAAACTCCTCTTTTGTTTTATCTGGTTGTTCAAACCATTTCTCTATTGTTCCTTTTTGAAATTGATTTGTTACTTCGTCTTTACTAAACTTTATTGTTAACCATTGTGTATCTTTAAACAGTTTCTTCAACTCTTTAAAGGTCTTGATATTATTCGTCATAATACCCTTTCATATTAATTGCCTTTGTACTCACTCAAAAAGCAAACAAACCTATTCCAATATTGAAATAAGTTTATGTTTAATTAACTTCAATCACCGTGAGCATTTTGAAGTAAAAATATTATCTTTAAATATCTTCATTATTATTTATAATTCTTGAAGCGTCTGGAAATATAAAAAGTTTTTAACGATAACTTGAAGTTTAAGAACACATCAACACACACTATTCTTTTTACTATTTAATTAAATTTACGATTAGTAATGATGGTTCTTTGTATGACTTGAAATCTTACGCAAATGACGATTTGAACTGCGTATTGTTATAGTTGTCTGCTTGAGATTTTAATTATTTTTAGAATAGTAATCCTTCATCCTATCTGGGAACATTTTATAAATTCTTAATTCTATTTCTTTTAAATATTCATAACTATCTTCAACATAGTTCTCAGCAATTAATTCCTTATGAATTCCACAAACATGATAAAGCAAAAATCTATCTGTTAGGAACCATGGATTAGATTTTAACCATTTTTGTATTCTTGAATCATTCTTAAACTGCTCCAACATTTTTATTCAAACTTTAAAATTTTAACATCCTTAACTTCAATTTTTTCATGATAATCATTAAAAATTAATCTTCTTTCTTCATCAACTGATGGTCGTCTAAATACGACTTCTATTTCTTTTTTATCTTTTAAATAGTCGTACAATGATTGAACTGTTTTAAATTCTTTACCATCTATGTAATTAAGAACATCATATTTTCTAAGTTTTCCAGATGCAGGTCCACTTTTTAAGTTTTGTACAACTAAACTTGATTTAGGATTAGACATTTTTTGATTAACTGGGAGTCTAGACATAATTGCTTTCTCACTTACTACGACATTCGAAAATATTAAACCAACTCTTTCAGTTATGGAACCTCTCGCTTTTAACTGTAATTTTATTTCTTGTTCTTTTTTATCTCTTAAAATCTTTAAAGTAACATTAGATTTTCCGCGAGATTCATTATTTAATTGAGTTGGATTTGATACTTTAACATTATCAATTTCTAATACTTCATCTCCTACTTTAAGAAGATTTTTATCAGCATTTAAAATTTCAGAAACTTTTAGGAATTTACCCTGTTCTTTATTGCTTGAAAAAATTACTCCAAAATCTAATGGCGATGGATCTTTTTTATTCTTAAACAACTCAAGTACTTTACAAACAGGATATGATGGTAATGCAAAGTTTAGACCTTGATTATCATCTACTCCAAAAGAACTGATACCAATTACTTCGCCAGTACTAATATCAATTAATGGTCCACCTGAGTTTCCACGATTAATTGCTGCATCTGTTTGTATTGATTCAAAAAAATCAGTTTCATATCTGATTGCTGAGATGATTCCTCTTGTGATAGTAAAATCTTTTCCTGCTGGATGACCAAAGGCAACAACACCTTGTCCTGGTTTATAATCATTTTTACATTGTAGTTTTGCTTCAATTGCATTTTTAGGAATAAGTTGAGGATCTATTTGCAACAACTCTAAATCAATATCTGGATCAATATAAACTTGTTTAGTCTGAACTGGATCTGAATATTTAAAATTTATTCTATTTAATGCAGGTGAGTAACTACCCACATGTGCGTTTGTAATAATAATACCGTTTTTTTTATCGATTAAAAATCCTGATCCAGAAGAAGGATTATAATTATCTTCAACAAATGGTGTATCAGTAGAGTTATAAATCTTTACTGTATATCTGTTTGCATCGCCTAGTATTTTTTCTAAGTCGTTTGCAAATGAAGTTGATGTAATGATTAAAAAAAAAAGACTAATTATTAGTTTCATAATGATATTCTACATTCAAAAAAAGCGAAAATAAGTATAACTTTTAGATATAATCTCGTATTAGCGCATCGGATATCATCAAAATATTCAGGTGCAGTGGTTCTTACATAAAACTAAATAAAACCTGTCCAGATACGTATAAATCACATTAACACATAGAATAAAAAAGAAACTTATTACATTTTCAGTAGATAAAGATGTTTTTGAAACATTTAAACAAACCGCCAATAAAGATATGCGTAAATATAGTCAAATCGTAGAAGGATCTATGAGACGCTATATATCGTCCAAAACATAAATAAACTAATTTTTATTAATAATTTTTATACATTTTAAATAGATGTTTTAAATGCTAGTTTGCATTTAAATGTCCACTGACACAACATTTTTTACTAACGAAAAAGATTCAACTTTAGTAGATAGATTTAAAGTCTTATTAAAACACTCCCAATTCTTAGATATTATAGTTGGTTATTTTCGCATTAGTGGTTTTAATTTATTAAAAGATTCTTTTGAGAATATTGATGAAGTAAGAATTTTGAATGGAATTAATGTTGATAAAGGAACATTTCAAGCAATTGAAAATTCTCAAAATACCACTGAAATTTTTAGTGAAGCAGAGACTAAAGCGAATTTAAAAGAAACAATAAAATATGATCTAGAAAATTCCGATGATACTCTAGAAATTAGTGATGCAATAAAAAAATTTATAGAATTACTTAAGAGAAAAAAAATTAAAATTAAACAGCATAGAAAAAATAATATTCATGCAAAAGTTTATATTTGTAGATTAAATCCTCAGACACAAACTGAATATGGAAAAGTAATTACAGGTTCAAGCAACTTTTCTCACAATGGGTTAAAAGGTCAATACGAATTTAATGTAGAATTAAAAAATTCTTCAGATGTTAAATATGCTTTACAAAAATTTGAAGAACTATGGAACGACCCTAATTCTATTGATGTAAATGAATATGTTGAAGAAATTTTAAAAAAAGAAACTTGGTTGAATGATGATATTTCTCCTTATGAACTATATTTAAAAGTTTTATACGAACATTTTAAAGATGAAATTAATCAGGATAAGAAAAGTTTGTTTGAAACATCTGATAATGTAATGAAACTTAAATATCAAAAACATGCTGTTATAAAGGCAAAAGATATTTTGGATACTTATAATGGAGTTTTTATTTCAGACGTTGTTGGTCTAGGAAAAACTTATATTTGCGCATTATTAGCAAAACAATTACCTGATGTTAAGAAGACAATTATTTGTCCTCCAGTTTTAAAAGAGAACTGGAAAAGGGTATTTGATAATTACAAAATTACTCAATTTAGCACATTTTCAGGGGATGGTTCGATACTTAAAAAATTAAAAAATAATTATTTTGTTCAAGAATCTGAGTACATTTTTATTGATGAGGCACATAGATTTAGGAATGCTGAAACAGAAACTTATAATGACTTATATGAATTGTGCGAAGGCAAGAAAGTAATTCTTATTACAGCAACTCCTCTAAATAATAAATTTCTAGATATATTAAGTCAGTTAAGACTTTTTTTAAAAGCAAGAACTTCAAATATACCAGGAATCTCTAATCTTAATTCTTTTTTTAATTATTGGGATAAAAAAATTAGAAAAGCAAAAGAAGAACTAAAAGATGAAAATAATCCTAAAAAATATTTAGAAATTGTTAGAACAGGTTCAGAAGAAATTAGAGAGAAAGTTCTGTCAGAGGTAATGGTTAGAAGAACAAGAACAGACATAAAAGAATTATATAAGGAAGATATGATAAATAATAATTTTGAATTTCCAGATGTTAGCGACCCAGTTAGACTTGTTTATGAATTTGACAAACAAACAAATACTATATTCGAACAAACACTTGAACTATTTAAAGACTTTCAAAAAGTTAGGTACAATCCGCTTAATTATCTTAAACCAACTGCTTATGAAAAATCAAAATTTTCAAAAAATGACAGTTTAGGTTCTTTCTTTAAAACTTTAATTATTAAAAGATTAGAAAGCAGCAAGTATGCATTTCAGAATACTATTCGAAGATTTATTGATTATCATAAACTTGCATTACAAATGTTTGAAAATGATAAATTTATCATCGGTAATAAGAATCAAAATATATATGATTTACAAAGTGCAGATGATGCTGAAACTAATCAAATGTTAGAAGAGGGAGATATAGAAATCTATAATAAAAATGATTTTAAAACAGAATTTTATGAATTATTAAAAAAAGATCTACAGATCCTTGAGAATATTCAAATTTTATGGAATTCAGTAAAAACAGACTTTAAACAAAAGTCTTTTATTTCCGAATTAAAATCAAATGAAAAATTAAAAAATAAAAAAGTTATTATATTTTCTGAATCTAAAGAAACATGTGATGATTTATTTAAAAGTATTTCAAAAGAAGTTACAGAAAAATGCATGGTTTACACCAGTGAATATGCCAAGATTAATGAAAATAACAAAGAAATTTCATTAAGCAGAGATCAATCGAGAGAACTGATAGCAGAAAATTTTAATCCAAACATTGATAAAAATTACCAGAAAGACAACATTCAAATTTTAATTTCTACAGATGTATTAGCAGAGGGAGTTGATTTGCACAGATCAAATATTGTAATAAATTATGATCTTCCTTGGAATCCAACTAGAGTTATACAAAGGGTTGGTAGAGTCAACAGAGTGGGTTCATTATACAAAAATATTTTAATATTTAATTTTTTTCCTTCAACACAAGGAGGTGAAATACTTAATCAAGAACAAAATATTACTTCCAAGATACAGGCGATCCATGATTGTTTGGGAAATGATGCAAAATATTTGACTGAAAACGAAGAAACTGAAACTTATTATTTATTGGGTGGAAAAAGTGGAAAAGATATATTCAATACAATGAATTCAAAAGAAACTTATGATAAAGATGAAATTGTAGACACAAGACAAAAATATGTAAATTATATAAGAAATATAAGAGATACTAATGAGAAATTATTTAACAGAATAATTCAACTACCCAAAAAAATTAAGTCATCTAAAAAAAATAAATCTGGAGAAGGTGTAGTCACATTCTTTAGAAAAGGTAGATTTAAAGAATTTGTTGTTTCAGATGATTTTTCAAAAGAAACTAAAAGATTGAATTTTTTAGACGCTATAAAATATTTTCAGTGCAATATTGATGAAAAAAAAACTTTACCATCAAAGAAGTTCTTTGATTATTTAAGACAAAATAAAAACAAATTTGAAGAACTATTAAAAACTGCAACATTCTCTGAGAGTGATTTAACTGCTAATTCTAACGAATATAAAATTATTAATTTATTGAATAGTGATATATTTAGCGGTTCAAAAAAATTATCAGATGATGATAATGATTTATTATTAAAAATTAGAAGGTTATTTAATGATGGAAGAATTACACCTTTCATAGTAAAAAAAATTATTAATAAATTTAAAGATTTAGATACAAAAAATGATCCAATAAAAATATTATATTTAATCAAAGATTTAATATCATACAAATTAATTCAAAGTGCAGATGAGGAAGACTTAAATACATTGTATAAAAAAAAAGAAATTATTGTTTCATTAAATTTTAATGGATAAACAAAACGCAGAAAAATTAGTTTCTCAAGCATTTAATTTTCCATTTGATGAAAGCAAATATTCTGAACTAATATCAAATATTTTTAAAACAACGATAAGTAAGAGTGAAGAACGTAAAGACTTATTAGAAAAGTTAGCGGATGTTGTTAATACTCTTAAAATATTTTCAAATATAAAAGATCAAAATAACAAAAAAATAGACGTAATAGAGGTTGAGTTAAAAGATACAATATCATTCGACAAATCAAGGTATATTCAACAAAATATTGCCAGATACTATTTAAAAAAAAATAATTGTAACGCAGTACTAATTTCATTTCATAATAAAAATAGTGAAGATTGGAGATTTTCATTAGTCACTAGAGAAGTAGAGGCAAAAATAGATAAAAGCGGTAAAATAAAAATTAATATTAAGACTTCGCCAATTAAAAGACTTTCATATCTGGTTGGCAAAAATGAACCCAACTTCACTGCAAAAAGTCAAATATTAAATCTTTTAATAAATAACGAAAATAATTTAGATGATATAAAAAATGCATTTAATTTAGAACAAGTTACTGAAGATTTTTTTGAAGATTATAAAAATTTATTTTTAGAACTCTCGGAAGAAATTGAAAAAATAATAAAATTTGACATAAAAATTAAAGACGAATTTAAAAAAAAAAATATTAAATCTGATAATTTTTCAAAGAAACTTTTAGGACAAATTGTTTTTTTATATTTTTTACAGAAAAAAGGTTGGTTAGGTGTAGAAAAAAACGAAAACGGGAATTTTAAAAAATGGGGGTCTGGATCTAAAACTTTTTTGCAAGATCTTTTTACAAAATACAAATCAAAAAAAATTAAAGCAAAAAATTTCTTCAATAATTTGCTTGAACCTATATTCTACGATGCACTTAATAATGAAGAGGAATATTATGAAAAATTAAATTGTAAAATTCCATTTTTAAATGGCGGGTTATTTAAACCATTTCATGAATATAATTGGACCGAGACCGAATTAAATATTAGCGATAGTTTAATAGAAAAAATTTTTTCTACATTAAATAAATATAATTTTACCGTTCAGGAAGACCAAGATTTTGATGCAGATGTTGCGGTTGATCCTGAGATGTTGGGTAAAGTTTTTGAAAATTTATTACCTGAAAATTTTAAAAAAGGACAAGGTTCTTACTATACCCCTAGAGTAGTTGTTACATATATGTGTAAAAGTTCAATAAAAAATTATTTAATAAATTCATCTAAAATAAAACTAAAAGAAAAATATATTGATAAATTAATTAATTTAAATTCTTTTAGCGATGAAGAAGTAAATGAATTAAATAAATATTTTTCTAAAGATGAACTAAAAATTATAGATGAATTATTGGATAAAATTAAAATTTGTGATCCCGCAATAGGTTCTGGCGCTTTTCCTGTTCAATTTATGAATGAGATAGTCAATATAAGGTTTAATATTTCACAAATTATCAATTTAAGACATACATATTATGAACTAAAAAGAAACTTTATTGAAAATTCAATTTATGGAGTGGATATTGATAGTTCAGCGATCGAAATAGCAAAACTAAGATTATGGTTATCTTTAGTTGTTGATGAAAAAAGTTTTGAAACAATAAATCCTTTACCAAATCTCGATTACAAAATTTTACAAGGCAACAGTTTAATTGAAAAATATAAAAATTTTGATTTCTCTAAATTAGAACAAACAAACGAATTATTTGAAGATATTGAATTAACAAATGCAAAGAAGGAATTAATAAATATTCAAAAAGAATATTTTAACTCTTCAAGTCGTAAAAAAAGCAAAAAACTTCAAGAATTATTAAACGAAAAAATTCAAAATCTTATTATTAAACAAACTAAAAATAAAAATATTAATGAAAATTTTTTATCTTTAATAGAAGATAGAAATTTTTTTTTCTGGAAAATATTTTTTTTAGATGTTTTTGATAAAGGTGGATTTGATGTAGTAATAGGAAATCCTCCTTACGTTTTTGCAAGATCAAGTGAATTAAAAGGTTTTACAAATGAGAATAAAAAATACTATATTGAGAACTTCAAACTGACTAAGTATCAATTAAATACCTACTCACTTTTTGTAGAATTAGGTTCAAAAATATTAAAAAAGGAGGGTGTTTTGTCTTTTATTATCCCAAATAATTGGATGACTATTAATAATAATTTAGATTTAAGAAAGTTTGTACTTAATAAAGATAATATTGAAATTACAAATTTTTCAAAAAAAGTCTTTAAGAATGCAGATGTTGATGTTGCGATATTAAATTTTAATAATTTTGATAATCAAAAAAATCTAATTTCTATATTTGAAGAACAAAACAATATTATAAATCTTAAAGCAAAAAATAATGCAAATTTACTTCGTGATGAAGATTATGAATATATTATAAATTTTGATGTCTTAGAAAACGAAAATTTAAAAAAAATTGCAAAAAAAATAAATTTAATATCTTTTCCTCTTAATTACCACTCAAAGGTAAGAAGTGGAATTGTATCGTATGAGGAAGGAAAGGGAGATCCAAAACAAAATAAAGATATGATTAAAAATAGAATTTATCATTCAAGCAAGTCTAAAAACGAAAATTATTATAAATATTTAGATGGTGAAAATGTAAAAAGATATTCTTTTGATTGGAACAAGCAATATATTCTCTATGGTAAAAATCTAGCAGCACCTAGATCTTTTAATTTATTTAGTACAAAAAGAATTTTAGTAAGACAAATACCATCGTTGCCTCCTTACTGTATTTCCGCAAGTATTTTTACAGAAACTTATATTAATGACAGAAACTCAATGAATATAATTGAGATAGAAAAAGATATTTATACAATACTAGGAATATTAAATAGTAAATTAATTACATTTTGGTTTATTATTAGATTCGCAAAATTACAAAGAGATCTTTTCCCTCAATTTAAAGTTAATGAATTAGAGAAATTTCCTATCTATAAAGAACTGAGCAAAGATAACTCAAAAAAAATATCTGATTTAGTTAAAAATAAAATTAAGGATCCAAACAATACTCTGATTGATGAAAAAATAGATCATGAAATTTATAATATATATAAAATCAACAAAGCAGATAAAGATATAATTGAAAATTATTTAAAAAATTTTAATTAATTTTATTTATTTTGTTTAATTTTTCTTCAAACCATCTGCAGTTATCACAATCGTTACCCGAATTTGGAAGTTTTTCATTTTCAAGACATTTTTCTAACTCTACTAGTGTATCTTCAATATAATCTGTTTTTAATTCATATGGCAGCAAAGTAATTTTAAAACTTACATTATTATTAAAAACTTTTTGATTTTCATCAGCAGCATTACAAATTAACCAGTAACCAATTTTATGAACTGGATAATCATTAAGTTTTAATAAATAAGCATAGAAATCTAACTGCCTTAGATATGCCTTATGATAATATTTTGTTGAAGTTTTATAATCTTCAAGATTTTTATTAGATGTTGCTTTATAGTCTAATACTACTATCTCTTTAGTATCTAAATTAAACCACAGATCGTCTAAAGAACCAAATAAAGTATATTTTGTTTTTTTAGATTTTGCTTCAACACCTTTAAAATTATTTCTGTACTTAGCA
>Ga0214921_10011316_pt1 | contig 10856 bp, 6 predicted proteins | sample LL1505_MetaG_FD_177992 | JGI IMG/M metagenome (GOLD analysis project Ga0214921, IMG submission 177992) | Freshwater microbial communities from Lake Lanier, Atlanta, Georgia, United States - LL-1505 | ecosystem: Environmental > Aquatic > Freshwater > Lake | place: USA: Georgia | collected 2015-05-28
GTGGGATATGACTTGGGAATTGATTAAAATAAAGGGAATAAATAAAAATATATTTAATCCAAGTCTAATAGGCGGCAATTCGATCGCACTAAAGTTAGTAATGGAAGGGATGAGGCTTCAAACTTGCAGGCCTGGTTTTATTGATGCAAGAAATGCAATTTTAAAGGCAGATTCTATTTTATTTAATGCAAAATATAGTTGTGCTATATGGAGTGCATTTGCTAGAAGGGGTATGGGCGTAAATGCCTCACAGGGATTGTCTAATAGTACAAAAGACCAAGTAGCCGACTTTTCAAATAATATTGGTGCGGGTTTTTCGATTACGCAAAGTGTAGACGAGCAAATAGAATGCGGATTTATTACTTATACTAATATCGTTAAGGCCAGTCATTGTTTTGACATTGTTAATTTTTTAATTTGCGACACTTTGCCAAAGAATGTTGAATATTTAAGTGGTGGAATTTATGACAGTGTATTGAGAGTGGTTCGTTTTATAGTTAACATTTCAGCTGGTGAAACGAAATTGTATACTTTTAAAGTTAAGGTTAAACCGGGAGCTTTTTTTAATGATTGTTTTTTATTAAATGATTCGTGTGACACAAGCAGTATACCTTTTGTCTGGAAAAATAATTCGTCTACTACTAATAATTGGGTACTTTCATCAGAAGAAAATCATTCGCCTGCTTATTCTTTATTATCTAAGAATGCTAATTATATTTCAGATCAGAAATTATCATTAACAACGCCGCTTCGATTATCAAAATATTCTAAAAATATATTTTCATTTAACTCTTTAATTAACTCAGAAACAAATTGGGATGGTGGAGTGGTGGAGATTAGTAATAATAATGGGGTTACATGGAATGATATAGGATATTTATTTTTACAAAACGGCTACAATGGTAAATTGAATATGAGTGCTAACCCATTAGCAGGGCGAAAAGCATTTACAGGCAATAATGGAGTATTCCAACATTCACTCATAGATTTAACGTCTTTTGCTGGTCAAACAATTAATATTAGGTTTAGATTTGGATCAGATGAAAACTACGCTTACAAAGGTTGGTTTATTGATGATATGCAATTGGTAAGCAGTCCTATAATCATCATTCATGCCGGTTTGTATGATAGCACATATTCATTAAATTATTTTTATAAAGTATCTTCTAGGGTTCTTAAAAGCCAGGATTGTTTTACTGGGCAAATCATAAATCAACCAAATAATTTAAGTATTTGCGAAGGTCAATCTGATTCTATTTCAATACTTGCAACAGGCTCATCGCTTACCTATCAATGGCAAATTAGTAGAGATAGCGGCATTACATTTTCAAATCTTATTGGCGAAAATAATTCAACATTATATTTTAATAATTTTACCGACATTTTAAATGCTGGCTTCTACAGATGTTTGATACAAGGTGATTGTACTTTTGATTTAATTTCGGATTACAGCATCGTTCAAGTTTTAAAGCTGCCAATATTTAGTCAGCCACTACATTTTTTTAGATGTGGGCCTGGATCATTGACCTTATCAATACAAACAGATGTAAATGAAGTAGTTGATTGGTATCAAGATGAATTTAGTAATACTATTTTGTCTACTTCAAATCAATATTTTACTCCGATGTTATTTTCGAACACTACTTATTGGATTTCAAAAAGAAATATAACTACCGGGTGTTCAGTTGTTCAACGATATCCGGCTACAATCACCCTTCAGGATTTGCCAAATCCTCCTATAGTTCAAAACACATCAAGATGCGGCCCCGGCTCAGTTATAATTGCTGCAACTGTGCCAAATGATTGTACCGTAAATTGGTATGATTCATCAATAAATGGATTATTAATCGATACAGGTTTAATGTTGTATACTTCATTACTTTCATTTGATAAGAAGTTTTATGCCGAATCTGTTTCTTCTGCTGGTTGTTCTTCTTCTATTCGATCTTGTGTTAAAGTCAAAATTAATGAGTTACCCGCTAAAATAAAATCGGTTTCAGGAGCTACGAAATGTTCAAATAATGCGGCACTTATTTCTGCAACTCCATTGAATGGAATGGCTGTCGTTTGGTATGTTGATTCTATGGCTAATACTCTATTAAAAATGGGAACAACTTCAATGATTGATAATTATCAAACACCTTTGTTAAGTAATACTACAACGTATTGGGTGGCAAATTATGATATTGTTACCAACTGTATTTCTAATGAAAAAGTCCCCGTGACTGTTATAATAAATCAAAAACCACTTTTGCCGATTGTTAATTCAGTGTCAAGGTGTGGGGCAGGTAAGATTTATTTCAATTTAGCAACGCCAACAAATTCGTTTGAGAAATATGCTTGGTATAATAGTGTAATTGGTGTTAATCTAATATCAAGTAGCTCAAGATTTACAACGCCAATTTTAACGACTACTAAAATGTATTATATAGAACTTAAAAATAGTTCAACTGGTTGTGTTTCTTCACGAGAGCAGATTAATGCAATCGTTAATCCATTGCCTGTTATACCTGCAGTATTAGGGTCGTCAAGATGTGGGAAAGGCCAAATTACATTAAAAGCAAATTCATTAAATGGAAATGTAACTGATTGGTTTTCGTCAATTTCCGGAGGCGTATGCATTGGACGTAACATGGATTCACTTAATATTAATTATCTTTCCTCTACCAAATCTTATTATGTTGCATCCAGAGATACATTGACTTCATGTATTTCTTCAAAGAGAGCTAAAGTTTCGGCAATAATAGTACCTGTTTTACAATCGCCTAAAAATATCACATTCCCTGCAAACATTTGCTCAATGGTTAATTCAAATGAATCTGTTTATTTTTCATGTAATAATGTAGCAACCGCATTGTCATATACTTGGATTTTGCCTTCTGGTGCAATGATTGATAGCGGAATAAATACGAATATAATTAAAGCTCATTGTTTGCCCATAGGAATCAATGATAGTATTTTCGTAAGTGGATATAATGGATGCTTAGGAAATAAAAAAGGAGTGAAATTATTCATATCAAATTGTTTTGCTAGTTCCAATAAAATATCAAAAACAATTAAAAATAATTTGAATTTATCTGATGTAAAAGTATTTCCCAATCCTTCTAACAATAATTTTAAAGTTGAAATTAATAATGGGCATACTGATTTTGTATTTATTAAAATATTTAATCTTCAAGGTGTTTTGATAGAAAGTGTTACTCCAAGAGATTTGAAATCGATATCAGTTGGGAGTGAATTAAGCCCAGGAATTTATATACTTCAAGTTCAGCAAGGACAAATTTTTGTGAGGAAGAAAATTATTAAGCTATAAAAAAAGCCCATAATTTAATTATAGGCTTTTTTGGTAAGTTGGGTTAGTGTCAATTTTTTTCTTTAAAATCCTCGTCAGTCACACCCTCATTGATTTTAATTTCTCCCATATTCATAGAAAATTGTTGCTCTCCAACGTTTTGTGTTATAATGTAAGGAAGTAAAACATTGCCAATTTTTTTATAATTGCTATATTCAGTAGAGATTGTCATTTCGGCTCCACCAGCGTCAGTGGTACTTTCTTCTTTTGACAATAAGCCTGTTTTTGTTGAATAATATTCAATAGATACTTTCTGACTAGGCTTTGTTACTTTTATTTTATAAGTCAACTCGTCTCCTGATTTTTCGGTGCCTAAGTAAAGTATTTTATAATCAGCGGTCAGGTAAAATGTTTGAGGAATAATCGCTTTCTCATCTTGTGCTTCTTTTATTTCTTTCTCTTCCATTTCCTTTTTTTGTCCCATCTGTGCTTGATATCCTTTGCTTCCATCAAATAACTGTTGCATTACTTTCATTTCGCCCATTCTAATTTCAGAATAATGTTTGTTAGGAGACATTCTTATATCAGTCCCTTCAAAACTCCTTCCCATAAGCTCCATCGTAAACGAAGCCTTAATAGTATTTATTTTTTTTGCTTCTTCTTTTCCGCCAATTGCTTTTAAATAATCTTCAATGATTGATGATGCTGAAACAGCTTCAGATGTTTTATCTGATTCTTTAAGGTTTATATCTTTTGGCTTTTCAATAATTCCATTTGCATACTTGTCATATTTTTTAATAGGATATCCAAGTTTACTTAAGTTTGATAAGATTTTATTTTCGTTTCCAACTATTATAATACGGCTGTTTTCTTTTTCAAAATACTTCTTTGATACTTTTTGCACGTCTTCAATGGAAACTGCATTTATTTTTTGTAAAAAAGTACTGTAATAGTCTTTTGGTAAATTATTAATCAGGATATTAGAGGCGTAAGATGCTGTCCTTTCTGGATCTTCCATTCCTAACGCAAATGAACCATTGTATTTTGCTTTGGCATTATCTAACTCTTCCTTGGTTATTTTGCCATCACGCATATTTGATATTTCATTCATTATTTCCGCAACAGCACTATCGGCTTTTTCACTTCTTACTTGTGCACTGCTAGCAAATTGTGTTTGAAATCTGCCGTTTCCTACTTTTGAGTAGCTACCATATGTAAAACCATGCTTTTCTCTTAAGTTCATAAAGAGCTTACTTTCAGCGCCTCCGCCTAAAATCTGATTGGCAATCGCTAACGCATGATAGTCGGGGTTGCTTAGTGGGTTATTGATTAAATTACTAACGGTTATTTCGCCTTGAACAGCCGTCGGTATATTGACGAAATTTATTTCTGTTCCATGAACATTTTCCACATTGGCATTTTCAGGCATACTTAATTTTTTTCCTTTCCAATTACCAAATGCTTTTATTACTAAAGCTTTCGCTGCCTCTGGTGTAATGTCGCCTACGAATGTAATGTAACAGCGAGAAGGTGTGATGCTTTCTTTGTAAGCCTTTTTTATATCGTTTAAAGTAATTGATTTAATGGTTTCTTCTGTTTCAAATTCACCTTGAGCTGATTTTTTTCCAAAAGCTAAAGCATTAACAACCCTAGCTGAAATTGCGGAAGCGCTTTTTTCATTAGACTTTAAACTTGTTAATGTTTGAGTTTTTATTTTTTCAAATGATTCTTGTGGAAATGCCGGATATTGGATGGCTTCAGACATCAATAAAAAGGCGCTTTCAAAATAACGACTAAGTGCAGACGCTGCTCCTCCGCTTGCAAATAAATTTACATTGGCGCCCATTTGGTCTACTTTTTCATCAAATACATCTTTGGGTGTTTTAGTGGTTCCTTCTCCAAGCATCTGGCCCATAAAATTATTCACGCCAGCTTTACTCCCTTCAACAATAGGGCCTCTGTCTATACTTAATGTGGCAGCTACTTTAGGTAATTTGTGGATTTCTACTACTATGATCGTAATGCCATTAGGAAGCGTAATGATTGCAGGGTCATTGATGGTGATGACAGGCGCTGGCCCAGCTTTAGGAGCTTTGCTTCTATCTAGTTTGTCTTGTGTAAAACCTGTTACAGCTAAAGAAGATAATAAAATGGTTATTAAATATTTATACATTGCTTATTTTTTTCGATTGTTAGAAAGTATAGAAATTATTTTTTTGGTAAATAGTATACAACAACGCGTTGATTTTTATTAAGATATTTCTTCGCTACATTTTGAATATCTTCTCTTGTAACTTTTCTTACTTCTTCTAACTCTTCATTAACGTAATTAGAGTTTTTGTTGTGGAATATATATCCATCAGCTAAATTTTCTGCAACGCCCAACATTTTTTGATTTTTACCAATGTAATCGTTTTCATATTGATTACGGATTTTTGTGAATTCATTTTCGCTAATGAGTGTATTTTGTAGTTTAACTATTTCATCATCCATATCTTTTAATAAAATGTCTAATGCAGTATTATCATTCGGTAATGCATAAGTAATATATGCGCCATAATCTTCTAATGCATAGTTAAAGCAGCCAACTTGTAATGCATTTTTTTTATCGTCAACCATTTTTTTATACATCCTGCTACTAGCTCCCTGGCTTAAAACGCTTGATGCTAATTCTAATGCAATTGATTCTTTGCTAGTTTCTCCTGGTGTTCTGTAGGCTGTCATTATCGCAGGTAATTGTATATTATTATCGTAGGCTGTATCAATAAGCTCTTTTGTAATTGGATCTTCTTGAATATTTACTTTTTCTAAAGCAACTCCTCGTTGAACTTCCGAAAAGTATGCGGATACCAATTTCTTTGTTTTTTCAATATCTATATCACCGGCAATCACTAAAGCAGCATTGTTTGGAGTATAATATTTTTTATTGAAGGCAATGAATTCGCCTAATGTGGCAGAGTCTAAATGTTCCATACTTCCAATTGGCACCCATTTGTATGGATGTTTTACAAATAAACGTTTCATCACTTCACCAAGAAAATTACCATAAGGCTGATTATCAACCCTCATTCTTTTTTCTTCCTTAACTACTTCATTTTGTGTTTTTACACCAATTTCATTAATTACAGGGTGCAGCATGCGCTCGCTCTCAAGCCATAATCCAGTTTCCAGTTGATTGGAAGGGAATACTTCATAATAAAATGTTCTGTCCTGCGTAGTATTTGCGTTATTTTGGCCTCCATTACTGCTGACGATTTTCATAAATTCCCCCCTTTTTATATTGTCGCTCCCTTCAAAAAGCAAATGTTCGAAAAAGTGGGCAAATCCAGTGCGGTTAGGATTTTCGTTTTTACTTCCAACATGGTACATCACTGAAACAGTAACTACAGGTGCGCTATTTTCTTGATGGAGTATAACATGCAATCCATTAGGTAAATCATATTCAGTAAAAGCTACTTTTTGAGCATTCGTTAAAATAGCATTGAATAAAATGAAAGAAGAGAGAAAAATTTTATGCATATGAATGTTTTTATTTGCGCAAAAATAAGCAGAATAGAAAAGGTAATTAAATAATTTATACACAAAAAAACTAAATAGTTGATTAGCGATGTTACTTCAGCTTTTCAATCATGTCCATGACTTGATTTTCCATAGTTTTTTTGTGCAAATTGAGTTTTTTAGTAAGTTCACTTTGTTGGGTTGCGAGTATTTGAATGGCCAGTATTCCTGCATTTTTTGAACCGTTTAATGCCATCGTTGCAACTGGAACACCTGTAGGCATTTGTAGAATCGACAAAATCGAATCCCATCCATCTAATGATTGGCTAGATTTTACCGGTACACCTATGACTGGCAATATCGTATTGGCCGCAATCATCCCTGGTAAATGGGCTGCACCTCCAGCTCCTGCTATGATAACTTTCAATCCTCTAGCAACAGCTTGCTTAGCATAATCACTCATTCTATCCGGTGTTCTGTGGGCAGACACAATTGTTATTTCATAAGGGACTTCAAACTGGGTAAGAATTTCTGCCGCACCTTTCATGATTTCCAAATCACTTTCACTACCCATGATGATTCCTACAATTGATTTCATCTTTTCTTTTTTTTAGTGGCTTTGAACAAAAAATAATTCCTTTATCCGATTCACTTTAAACTTTAAATCTTGTTTATCGTGACTAAGGATAGTTATATGCCCCATTTTCCTTCCTGGCTTCGTCTGATTTTTCCCGTATAGGTGTACAAAAACGTTATCAATAGCTAGTACATCATTCAGCCCTGTATATTTAGGTATGCCATAGTATTCTTTTTCTCCAATGAGATTTAATAAGGCGCTATTCATAATTGATTGAGTATTACCAAGGGGAAAGTCTAAGATTATTCTCCAAACCATATCAAATTGACTGCAATAATTAGCTTCAATACTATGATGTCCACTATTGTGAACTCTCGGTGCCAATTCATTTACTAACACATTATCGTCTTTATCGATAAACATTTCTACTGCAAATATACCCGGACTATTTAATTTTTTTACAGCTTGAATGGCAATTGCTTCTACTTTCCAAAAAACAGATTCGGGCAGCATTGCTGGAGAAATTTGGTAGCTTAATAAATGGAGTGATGAATCAAATACCATCTCAACAGGTGGGTAAATAGCCGTTTGTCCATTGTTTCCTACAGCAATTATTAGGGCTATTTCTTGTTTTATATCAACCATTTTTTCTAATACAGAGGGCGTATTGAATCCTTGTTTAATATCTGACTCAACTGCAATGATTTGCACTCCTTTCCCATCGTAGCCACCTTCCCCAACTTTGTGAACAGCTGGTAATAAAGAAAGGTTGGTATATATATCATCTATGCATGAAGTAATAATAAACGGACTTGTTGGAATCTGATGGCTTTCGTAATATTTCTTTTGTGTAATTTTGTTTTTTATAATTTTCAAAGCAGCACAATTGGGAATGATTTTTACACCTTCTAATTCTAGTTTTTCCAGCGCTTCTAAATTTACATGTTCAATTTCAATGGTGATAGAGTCAAGATCTTTGCCAAATTGGTAAACGTCTTCAAAATTAGTAATATCGCCTTTGGTAAAATGGTGGCAGAGATGAGAGGCAGGAGCCATATTGTCATTTTCCATCAGAAAAGTCTCTACGGGATAATTAGCGGCTGCCTGAAGGAGCATTCTCCCCAATTGACCACCCCCAAGAATACCAACTTTTTTCATAAGGCAAAGATAAAACCTGAATGTCATATAATCGTCAAATTCAATGATTACTTAAAATCCGGTTAGAATTTATATTAATATGCTCTAATCCGTTTTATGGTTGATATTTATTAGTTTTGGTATTGAATTACCTTAAATATAATTAATACTACAATAACGAATAATTAAATAAACCAATTTTTATGCAAACGATTACTGTGGAAATAAATAAAAAGGAGGAAACAGACTTTCTTCCTTTACATGGGACAGACTTTGTTGAATTTTATGTTGGCAATGCAAAGCAGGCCGCTCATTTTTATAAAACAACTTTTGGGTTTCAATCATTAGCATATGCAGGTCCCGAAACCGGGGTGATGGACAAAGTGAGTTATGTTGTTCGGCAAAACAAGTTAACCTTCGTTTTGACAACGCCATTAAGAACAAATAATGCCATTGCAGATCATATATATAAGCATGGAGATGGGGTAAAGTTTTTGGCACTTATGGTAGATGATGCCTCCGATGCATGGAAGCAAACAACTTTTAGGGGAGGAAAGACATTTATGGAACCCACTGTACTGAATGATCAGGACGGCGATATATGTATGTCTGGTATTCATACCTATGGCGATACAGTTCATTTATTCATTGAAAGAAAAAACTATAAAGGTATTTTTATGCCAGGCTTTAGAAAATGGGAGTCTGCATATAATCCAACAAGTACGGGTTTGTTGTATGTCGATCATTGTGTAGGAAATGTAGGATGGAACCAAATGAATCCATGGGTTAAATTCTACGAAGACGTTATGGGATTCAAAAATATATTATCATTTGATGACAAAGATATTTCTACAGAATACTCTGCTTTGATGAGTAAGGTGATGAGTAACGGTAATGGGTATGTTAAATTTCCGATTAACGAGCCCGCAGAAGGAAAGAAAAAGAGTCAGGTTGAAGAATTTTTGGATTTTTACAATGGCGAAGGTGTGCAGCATGTGGCTATAGCTACTAATAATATTGTTGAAACCGTGACTGATTTGCAAAGCCGTGGAATTGATTTTTTAAAAGTGCCTGCTAGTTATTATGATAGTATTTTGGATAGGGTGGGTAAAATTGACGAAGACATAGCCCCATTGAGGGATTTAGGAATATTAATTGACAGGGATGAAGAAGGTTATTTATTGCAAATTTTCAGTAAGCCATTGCAAGACAGGCCTACTTTGTTTTTTGAAATCATCCAAAGAAAAGGTGCCAAAAGTTTTGGTAAAGGAAATTTTAAAGCATTATTTGAAGCATTGGAAAGAGAGCAAGATGCTAGAGGGAATCTCTAATTATTAATTTTTGAAATTATCCAAAAATGAAAAGCTTGAAGAAAGTTCAGTTGGTGGTATTTATTTTATTTTCCTTGTCTACTTTTTCTCAAAATTCATATGTAAACACGCTCAAATCGTCCAGTAAAGTATCTGAAATTTTACCAAAGGTAGAAGATACCCTTATGAAACAATTTGCTGTGCAAAAATTAGCATGGCCACCGGTATCTGTTTACATCAGAAGTTTTAAATACGATCGTCAATTAGAAGTTTGGGTAAAAGGTGATTACAAATCGGAGTACAAGCTTTTCAAGACCTATAAAATTTGTATGCAAAGTGGCACCATGGGTCCAAAAAGAATGGAAGGTGATTATCAAGTACCAGAAGGGTTCTATTACATAAATGATTTCAATCCAAATAGCATGTATCATTTGTCTCTTGGGCTAAATTATCCCAATGCTTCAGATAAGATTCTTAGCGACTCTGAAAGGCCTGGAAGCGCTATTTATATTCACGGAAACTGTGTATCTGTTGGATGTATTGCCATAAGTGATAATCCAATTGAGGAAGTATTTGCAATTGCATCTGTAGCAAAAAACCAAGGTCAGGAATTTTTACCAGTTCATGTATTTCCAGCAAAATACAGCTCAAAACAATCATTCGATTATTTAAATACCACCATAAAAGACAATGCTTATTTGCAAAAATTCAACAAAAATATTAGAGAAGTATTTGACTATTTTGAATTGAAAAAAGAAATCCCTATCATAATGGTAAATAAGAAAGGGGAGTATGTGATTAATTAGATAATCGGAATATTTAATTCATTATTATCTGTATGGTTTCCGTTGTTTTTTGTTCTAATAATATTTCTTTATCAGCACAGTTTTTTTTGATGGTTTCCTGTTTGTAGTGCCTAATGGTAAGTAAAGTTAAATTCCGCTCAACTTCTACATCAAAAATATTACTGGCAGCAAAGGCTAATTGATTTATTTTGTCTTCATGGTCATCAAAACAGCATAATAGTGAAATGGCTGTATTT
>Ga0214921_10011317_pt1 | contig 10854 bp, 10 predicted proteins | sample LL1505_MetaG_FD_177992 | JGI IMG/M metagenome (GOLD analysis project Ga0214921, IMG submission 177992) | Freshwater microbial communities from Lake Lanier, Atlanta, Georgia, United States - LL-1505 | ecosystem: Environmental > Aquatic > Freshwater > Lake | place: USA: Georgia | collected...
CCAGGCTTTTTCCGGCAGTTGCGCGGCGCGCCACTGGCCTTTGGTGTCGGGGGCGAGCCAGTTGTTCAGGTGGCCGGCCAGCCAGGCGCCCGACATTTGGGTGGCAATCGTGCCCCGCTTGAAGCCTTCGGACCACTCGCTTGACCAGGCGGCAATTTTGCCGTCGAGCCTTTGTTCGCGCACTTTCTTGGCCAGCTCGAAGGCGCGCACAAAGCGCGGCGAATCCACCAGCACCTTGCCGCTTTTGTCAATGTACAGGCCGTCACCTGCTTGCAGGTTGGAGCGGATAACAATGTCTTTGATGTCTCGCGCATGCGCCATCAGGTAGGCACCGGTGGCCGCTTTGATCTTGCCGCCCGCACCCACATACGCCTCCCAGGACTGGGTCAGGTCCGCCTCGCTAAGGCCTGCTTTTTTCAGAATGTCGGTGCGGTACAGCAGGGTGCCGGGGCCGATGTCAGTAGGAATGGCCACTTGCGCTCCCGAGCTGGCAGTGCCCTGGCGCCAGGCAAACGGCACAAAGCGCGCTTGCTGCGCTTTGAAGTTGTAGGGCGCACCGCCGAGATCTTCGAGCCCACCGCCTTCAGCAAAACGGCCCACATAGCCGTATTCGACTGCCATCACGTCGGGCAGGTTGCTGGAGGTGGATAGCGCCGTGGTCATGGCCGTGTGGTGATCGGCGTAGGCGCGGCTGGTGATCTTGATTTCGACATCCGGGTGCTTTTTGCTCCAGGCCGGAATGGCGGCTTTGGCAATCTCGTCCACCGCCGGGAAGGCAGAAATCGTCAGAACCTGCTGGGCTTGGGCGTTAAACCACGCGCCGCTTGCGAGCAGCAACGCGCCAGTGAGCCAGTGAGCACGTTTGGTGGAAGCCATGAAATCCCCTTGATGTTGACGCGAGACGGAAAGGTTTAAAACCGGTGAAAGCCGTAAAAGCAGCTATGAAAGCGCTTTCATCAAATTATAAAGACGGCGATTTGCGGCGCAAGCTAGGGTATTCCCGATGCCCTGTTCAGGCTGGGGTGCGGCGGCGGGCGCTAGAGCCGCGCACCAACAACTCCGGCTTGGGCAGTTGGGCCGTGGGCGCAATGCCTGCGATCAATTGAAGCATGGAGGCTGCGGCCAAACGGCCCAGCTCGTACGCCGGTTGGTGAATCGTGCTCAGTGGCGGGGTGGCGTAGACCGAGGTCGGCAAATCGTCAAACCCCACCAGTGACACATCGTCCGGCACGCGCAGTCCGTGCTGGAACAGGCCCAAGGCAGCGCCGGCGGCCATTTGGTCGTTGGCCGCAAATATGGCGGTGAATCGCTGTCCTTGCGCCACCAACCTGTTGACTGCCTCCAACCCGCTGATCTCGTGGTACTTGCCGGGCACTATCAGTTGCGGGTCAAAGGCCAATCGGGCCGCTTGCAACGCAGTGCGATAGCCGCGCATGCGTTCGGAGGCGTCCGGGTGTTCTTCGTCACCCGCGATAAATGCAATGCGGGTGTGGCCCAAAGCGATCAGATGCTCAGTGGCGCGCAGGGCGCCAATAAAGTTGTCGAAATTGAGTGAAAACAATTGGTCAGCTTGCAAATTGCGACCGGTCACCACCACCGGCAACTCCTGCGCACAGGCCTTGAGTGCGTCATCCGACAGGCGAGGCATCAGCACCACAATGCCGTCCACCCTGCGCGCTTTGAGCAGTTCCAGACAGCGCGCCTCTGTTGCGAGATCCCAGTGGGCGCTCATGAACAAGGGGCTGTAACCGGCCGGGTCGAGTTCATCCTCAATGCCGCGCAGCGCTGCGCCGTAAAACGGGCTGTCAATCGCTTGCGTAACCACGCCAATACTGAAGGTTCGCCCCCCCGCCAGCCCGCGCGCGAGCGGGTTGGGTACAAACCCAAGCGTCTTCGTGGCTTCCACCACGGCCTGCCGTTTGGCTTCGCTCACTACGGCGGTACCGTTAAGGATGCGCGAGACGGTACTGGGTGAGACGCCAGCGAGCTTGGCCACCATCTCCAAGGTCACCGCCACCTTTCCCGGCGCCCGAGATCCCGCTTCCGGACTAGTGAGACTGCTGATTTTCGTCATGTGCACGCATTGGCAAGGTTAACTTCTAATGAAGCGCTGGCTTTGAAAGCGCATTCAATATTAACCAGCCCCCAAACATCTCATTGGTCCTACGATAATAAAACGATGCCTACGAACCAATCTCGGCCTTGGGGCCTGCACCTTCTCACCTTCATTTGCGCTCTCTGCGTTGTTTCGAGCGGTGTATTTTGGGCCCTTGGAACCCTCGAGGCGTCTGAGGGGCGCGGACTAAAGGCTTTGCCGATTTCCGAGGCTTTTGCATCTGAAGCCCAGACACTGGCGCGTAGTTTGGGTGGCGGTGCCATATCGACCGCGGAACCGGCGCGACCCCCCGAGACCCAACTCCAACTTTTGGGCGTGGTCTCCGGCCCGGTGGGCAAGGGACTTGCCCTGCTGGTCGTCGGAAATGCACCGCCCAAGGCCTACACCGTCGGTGCCGCCTTGGGCGATGGCCAGGTGCTGCAGTCTGTGTCTACCCGCGGGGCCAAGATCGGCAACACACTCCAGGGCAAGACAACGGTTGAGTTGAGCTTACCCGCCCTGGCAGGTGTCTGAAATAGTATTGCGACCGTCTGTGAGCAACAGCGCATAGAGTCTTCTGAACCTGCCGCCCCCCTTGGGCATGATGCGGGTTTTCACCCTGCGGAACGCTTGCAATTTCATGTAAGCTTAACGACAGTTTTATCTAAATATCCCGAGGAGCGATTTCATGCAAATTGGCGTACCTGCCGAGACTGCGGCGGGTGAAACCCGTGTAGCCGTCACCCCTGAAACGGTGAAGAAACTTATTGCCCAAGGACACTCGGTTCGTGTGCAATCCGGTGCTGGCTTGGCCGCCAGCGTGACCGACGATGCCTACGCCGCAGTGGGTGCCGAAATTTGTGACGCCGCTGCTGCGCTTTCCAGCGCCCTGGTGCTCAAAGTGTTGGCTCCCAGCAGCGAAGAACTGACCCACATGACGCAAGGCGCGGCATTGGTTGGCATGCTCAATCCATTTGATGCGGCGGGCTTGCAACGACTAGCCGCCGCCGGACTCACCAGTTTTGCCCTGGAAGCTGCGCCACGCACAACCCGGGCTCAAAGCATGGATGTGCTTTCCAGCCAGGCCAATATCGCTGGCTATAAGGCGGTGATGGTCGCGGCCGATAAGTACCAGCGCTTTTTCCCCATGCTGATGACGGCAGCGGGCACCGTAAAGGCCGCGCGCGTGGTCATTTTGGGCGTGGGCGTGGCTGGCCTGCAAGCGATCGCCACGGCCAAGCGCCTCGGCGCGGTGATTGAGGCGTCCGACGTCCGCCCGAGCGTCAAAGAGCAAATCGAGTCCCTGGGCGGTAAGTTCATTGAGGTGTCTTACGACACCCCTGAAGAAAAAGAAGCGGCCGTAGGCGTGGGCGGCTACGCCCGCCCCATGCCGCAAAGCTGGCTGGACCGACAAAAAATCGAGGTGGCCAAGCGCGTAGCTCTGGCCGATGTGGTGATCTCCACCGCCTTGATTCCAGGCCGCGCAGCACCCGTATTGGTGACCGAGGACATGGTCAAAAGCATGAAGCCCGGCTCGGTCATTGTGGATATTGCAGCCGGTAAAGCCGCTGACGGCGTGGGAGGCAACTGCGTTCTGACCGAAGCAGGCAAAACCGTGGTCAAGCACGGCGTGACGCTGGTGGGCGAGACCAATCTGGCTGCATTAGTGGCTGCCGATGCGTCAGCTCTTTACGCGCGCAACGTGCTGGACTTTTTGAAGCTGGTCCTTCCCAAAGGCGGCCAGTTCACCGTTGACCTGGAAGACGACATCGTGGCCGCTTGCCTGATGACGCAAGGCGGCGAAGTCAAACGCAAATAAAGGACTCATTTATGGACCTCGTATCCCCCACGATCACCAACCTGATCATCTTCGTGCTGGCCATTTACGTGGGTTTCCACGTGGTGTGGACGGTGACGCCCGCGCTGCACACACCCTTAATGGCCGTTACCAACGCCATTTCCGCCATTGTGATCGTCGGCGCCATGCTGGCTGCGGCACAAACCGAAACTGTGCTGGGACAAACCATGGGCGTGTTGGCGGTGGCCTTGGCTTCGGTGAATATTTTTGGCGGCTTTCTGGTGACGCGCCGGATGCTTGAAATGTTCAAGAAAAAAGTGAAAAAGGCAGACGCCGCTGACCAGGGAGCTGCCAAATGAGCATGAACCTTGTCACCTTGTTGTATCTGCTGGCGTCGGTCAGCTTTATTCAGGCGCTCAAAGGCCTGTCGCACCCCACCACCTCTATCCGCGGTAACCTGTTCGGCATGATCGGTATGGCCATCGCAGCCGGCACCACAGCAGCGCTGATTGTGGACACCGCGCATGGCCAGGGCATGGGCATTGGCTTGGTGCTACTCGGTCTGGTGGTCGGCGGCGCCTATGGCGCCTACCGCGCCAACACGGTGGAGATGACCAAGATGCCCGAGCTGGTGGCCTTCTTCCATAGCATGATTGGTCTGGCTGCTGTCTTTATCGCCGTGGCTGCCGTGCTCGAGCCCGCAGCCCTGTTGCACGGCCTGGCCAAGGGTGACCCGATTCCCACCGGTAACCGGTTGGAGCTGTTTTTGGGCGCCGCCATTGGCGCCATCACCTTCAGTGGCTCGGTCATTGCATTTGGCAAACTTTCGGGAACTTACAAATTCCGCCTGTTCCAGGGTGCCCCAGTCACCTTTTCCGGGCAGCACAAACTCAACCTCGTGTTGGGCTTGATCACCTTAGGCTTGGGCTTGGTGTTTATGTTCACCGGTAGCTGGGAAGCTTTTTTTGCCATGCTGGCGCTGTCGTTTGTGATGGGCGTGCTCATCATCATTCCTATTGGCGGCGCCGACATGCCTGTGGTGGTTTCCATGCTCAACAGCTACTCAGGCTGGGCGGCGGCAGGCATTGGCTTTAGCCTAAACAACAGTATGCTGATCATTGCCGGCTCGCTGGTAGGGTCTAGTGGCGCGATTCTGAGCTACATCATGTGCAAGGCCATGAACCGGTCCTTTTTTAACGTGATTGGTGGCGGCTTCGGTGGCGAGGCCGTCAGCGCCGGTGGTGCCAAAGCCGAGCAGCGCCCGGTCAAGAGCGGCAGCGCAGACGACGCGGCCTTTGTTTTAGGCAATGCCGAAACGGTGGTTATCGTCCCCGGCTACGGTCTGGCCGTGGCGCGCGCGCAGCATGCTGTGAAAGAGCTCGCGGCCAAACTCACCGCCAAGGGCATCTCAGTCAAATACGCCATTCACCCGGTGGCTGGGCGTATGCCAGGCCATATGAACGTGTTGCTGGCAGAGGCTGAAGTGCCCTACGACCAGGTGTTTGAGATGGAAGACATCAACAGCGAATTTGGCCAAGTCGACGTAGCCATTGTTTTGGGTGCAAATGACGTGGTCAATCCCGCCGCGCACACCAAGGGCAGTGCGATTTACGGCATGCCTATTTTGGAGGCTTACAAGGCAAAAACCATCATCGTCAACAAGCGATCCATGGCCAGCGGTTACGCCGGTTTGGACAATGAGCTGTTCTACATGGACAAAACCATGATGGTGTTCGGCGACGCCAAAAAGGTGGTCGAGGACATGGTTAAGGCCATCGAGTAAGTTGCGTTAAACGCTTGGCCTGTCAACGGCCAATGCAGCCGCAAAATTAAGCCGTCCCAGGTGCTGCTTCCGGGACGGCTTAATTATTTCAGCCAGCCACGTTTGCCGAAATACCACATTGGAACCAGCGCGCTGCACACCATAAGCGCCACCGTGTAGGGGTAGCTCCAGGCGCCCAAAAACTCTAGCTCAGGAAACTTCAGGTTCATGCCGTAGACGCTGGCAATCAGCGTGGGCGGCAGTAACGCCACGCTGGCCACCGAAAAGATTTTGATGACCTTGTTCTGGTTGATGTTGATGAAACCCACCGTCGCATCCATTAAAAAGTTGATCTTGTCAAAGAGAAATGCGGTGTGCGAGTCCAGTGAGTCAATGTCGCGCAAAATTTGGCGCGCTTCTTCAAATTGTTCCGCGCTGAGCATTTTGGAGCGCATCATGAAGCTCACCGCGCGGCGGGTGTCCATGACATTGCGCCTTATCCGACCGCTCAAGTCCTCGTGCCGGGCAATCGCACCCAGTGCTTCGCCGGCAATTGCGTCGGTCACATCGCCGGAAAGCACTTTTTTGCTGACTTTTTCCAATTCATCGTAAATGCCTTCGAGCGTGTCGGCGGAGTACTCCGCGTCGGCGTCAAACAGCTTGAGCAGCACTTCCTTGGCGTCTTCAATCAGCCCTGGTGCGCGTCGGGCGCGCATGCGCAGCAAGCGAAAAACCGGCACGTCCTCATCGTGAATGGAAAACAGCACGCCCTTGCTTTTGAGGCTGTCGTTGACCAGGTTCAAAATGAACGCGGCCCGCACAGTGCGCGGTTCATGCTCGTCGGCAATCAAAAAGTCGCTGCGAATATGCAATTCGCCATTGTCTTCGGTATAAAAGCGCGCCGACTCCTCAATGTCCTCGTCCATCGCGTCCTCGGGGATCGACAGGCCGTAATACTGTTTGATCCAGCGTTTTTCTTCGACGGTGGGAGATTCCAAATCCACCCAGATGGGCTGGAATTTGGAGAGCTCTTCCAGGGATTCGATTTCTTCCTGGAACAGTCGGCCGTTGGCCAAAGTAAAAATATTGAGCATGGGTGACGCCTTGAAGGTCAGGGCCAATGGTTCGAATGGGCGAGGGCGGTAAAGCAGCTTTCGAACGGCGGTCCAGCGCGACCTTTTGCATCCGAAAGCTAGCGACTGGGGTCGTTGTCCAAGAAATACGCTCCAAAATGGGAATGCGCAAATTATCGCATCCGGGTGTGACAAGCGGGGTTTGTCTTGTCCAGCATTGCTGCACTGCGTCAACAAAAAGCCTTTGCTTTCGCAGCCAAAGCGGCGCATAGTGGCGCTGAGGATATGAAAAGTCCTCGTGGTTTTCTTGGAAGTCGACCGGCGGCCTGCGGGCCACCGAAATTTTGTCCTGAAAGCAATTGGAGTTCCCCTTATGAATCTCACCATCAGCGGCCACCATCTGGAAGTCACCCCCGCCTTGCGCAACTACGTCACCGAAAAACTCGACCGCATCACGCGGCATTTCGACCAGGTGGTGGACGTCAAGGTCTTGCTCAGCATTGAAAAGCAAAAGGAAAAGGAGCTGCGGCAGCGCGCCGAGTGCAATATCCATGTCAAAGGCAGTGACCTGTTCGCACAAAGTGCAAACGCCGACCTCTACGCCGCAGTGGACAATCTCGTTGACAAGCTCGACCGCCAGGTAGTGCGCCACAAAGATCGCATTAAGAACCACCAACATGACGCACCCAAGCGCCTGATGTAGACGCCAGTTTCCCGGCTCTCAAGAGCGAGCCCGCCAAGCTTATTGGCGGGTTTTTTTATGTGCATAATCCGCACACCTTATGAATCGACTGGCTGCATTACTTCCCCCGCCGCATGTGCTTGCACAGGTGGATGTCACTAGCAAGAAGCGCGCGTTTGAAGAGGCGGGACTGCTGTTCGAGAGCCTTCACGGTCTGAGTCGTGCGCTGGTCACGGACAGTTTGTTCTCGCGCGAGCGATTGGGGTCTACGGGTCTGGGCCATGGGGTGGCCATTCCCCATGGTCGAATTAAAGGACTCAAGACGCCGATGGCTGCGGTTTTTCAGTTGCTCAAACCCATTGGTTTCGATGCGCCAGACGACAAAGCCGTCACGCTGCTGATCTTTTTGCTGGTGCCTGAAGCGGCAACCCAAAAGCACTTGGAAATCCTGTCTGAAATTGCCGAATTGCTGGGCAATGGAGAGATGCGCGAGCGACTGACTTGTGCCACGGACGCTGCTCAATTGCACGAATTGCTCTGCGGTTGGCAGTCTGCCCAGCTGCACTGAGCCTGCACACAAGCCCGATGTGAGGCGTAATTCCGAGTGAAACCTACCGCCATCAGCGCTGACGTGCTTTTTGAGGCTTTTCGCGGCTATTTGCGCTGGGAATGGGTGGCTGGGCTGGGTGCTTCTGAGCGCCGGTTTGACGAAGTCGCGGTCCGCGCGGCGCGTTCTGGGGCAGATTTGGTGGGCTACCTTAACTACATCCACCCGTACCGGCTGCAAATTCTGGGTGAGCGTGAAATCGCCTACCTGAGCAACGCCACGCCGGAAGACTGTGCCCGGCGCATTTCTCGCATCGTGACCTTGGAGCCGCCAGTTTTGGTATTGGCCGATGGCCAACAGGCGCCGCAAGAACTGTTGTCCATGTGTGAGCGGGCGCAGATTCCGATGTTTGCCGCGCCAGGGTCGTCCGCCTTTGTGATTGATGTGCTGCGGGCCTATTTGTCCAAGCATTTTGCGGACCGGGTTTCGATGCATGGCGTATTCATGGACATCCTGGGCTTGGGCGTATTGATCACAGGCGAGTCTGGCTTAGGCAAAAGTGAGCTGGGGCTGGAGCTGATCTCGCGTGGCAATGGCCTGGTGGCCGACGACGCGGTGGATTTGTACCGTATCAACCAAACCACGATTGAGGGCCGCTGCCCCGATTTGCTGCAAAACCTGCTGGAAGTGCGTGGTATTGGCTTGCTCGATATCCGTGCCATTTTTGGTGAAACCGCCGTGCGTCGCAAAATGCGCCTCAAGCTCATCGTGCATTTGGTACGGCGGGAAACGCTGGAGCGCGAATACGAGCGCATTCCTTTTGAGCCGCTCACTCAAGACGTGGCGGGCATTCCGGTTCGCAAAGTGGTGATTCAGGTGGTGGCCGGGCGCAATATTGCGGTGCTGGTGGAGGCGGCAGTGCGCAACACCATTTTGCAGTTGCGTGGTATCGACACCTACCAGGACTTTGTCGACCGCCACCGCAAGGCGATGGAGATGGGCGGCTGAATTGCCGCTGCCGGGGCGCCTGCTGGATCAGGTGTAGCGTTTGGTACGTAGGTTTTTGCGCATGTCACTGAGCAGCGGCTGCAGCGTGGTGCTGCCAATGCGCAATGCCACGGCGGTGGCCAAAATATCCAGAATCATCAAATGCAGCAGACGCGACACCATCGGGCTGTATTTGTCAAATCCTTCCGGGTGATCGGCGCTGAGATGGATATGCCCAGCGCTGGCCAGGGGTGAGCCGCTGGCGGTGATCACAATGGTGGTGGCACCGTTTTTGCGCGCAATATCGCAGGCATCCATCAGGTCGCGGGTGCGACCGGAGTTGCTAATCACCACCACGCAGTCGCCCGGACGCATGACCGACGCGCTCATGACCTGCATGTGGCCGTCGCTGTAGGCATTGGTATTGACCCCCAGGCGGAAAAACTTGTGCTGGCCGTCCTGCGCCACGATGCCGGAGTTGCCGACGCCAAAGAACTGGATTTGCCGCCCGGACTTGTAAGCCTCCACCAAGGCTACGACCGCGCGCTCCATGGCCATGGTGCTGGCCTCGTTGCGGTACTTCAGCAAGGCCGCTACCGTGTTGTCAATTACCTTGACCATCACGTCGCCGATCTTGTCGTCCACGTCCACGCTGCGGTGGATGAACGGCACGCCCTCGTTGACGGTCCCGGCCAGTTTGAGCTTGAAGTCGGCCAGGCCGTCGTAGCCCACGCTGCGGCAAAAGCGCACCACGGTGGGCTTGCTCACGTGGGATCGGTCGGCCAGTTCGCTGACCGGTAGCTTGGCAAAGGCGCGCGGGTCGGTCAGACACAGGCGCCCCACGCGTTGTTCGGCAGGTGCCAGCGAGGGCAGGGCAGCTTTGATTCGGTCTAGCATGGCTCGGGGCTATTAGTTGGAGGCAGGGCGAATTAGGACTCTTCGTCCCAGCAGAAACCGTCTCGCGCAATCATCGCACTGGACGCACTCGGGCCCCAGGTGCCTGCGGCGTACAGGCGCGGACCTTGCTGATCAGCGGCCCAGTGGTCAATCAGCGGCTCCACCCAACGCCAGGCTTCCTCTTGCTCGTCACTGCGCACGAACAGGTTCAGGCGCCCGTCAATCACATCGAGCAGCAGCCGTTCGTAGGCGCCCACCCGCTCGGAGCCAAAGCGCTTGCCAAAATCCAGGTCCAGGTGCACCGGCGCCAGCGTCTGGGCCGCGCCCACGCCGGCTTTGCGCTTGTTTTGCCCCTGCGCAAACAGGTGCAATTCCAAGCCATCTTTGGGCTGCAGGTTGATGACCAACTGGTTGCCGGTCTGGCTGCTCGACTGAAAAATCGCGTGCGGCGTGGGGCGAAAGTTCACCACAATGCGCGCATCGCGCCCGGCCAGGCGCTTGCCGGTGCGAATGTAAAAAGGCACGCCAGCCCAGCGCCAGTTGGCGATCTCGGTGCGCAGGGCGACAAAGGTTTCGGTGTTGCTGTGCGGGTTCACCCCCGGCTCGTCCCGGTAAGCGGGTACGGGCTGGCCGCCGCTGGTGCCGCTGGCGTACTGGCCACGCACCACGTCGCTGAGCAGGGTCTCGGCAGTCCAGGGTTTGAGCGAGCGAAGTACCTTGAGTTTCTCGTCGCGGATGGCGTCGGCGTGCGCATTGATGGGCGGCTCCATGCCGATGGCGCACAGCAGTTGCAGCGCGTGGTTTTGCACCATGTCGCGCAGCGCGCCGGTGGTCTCGTAAAACGCGCCCCGGCTTTCAACGCCCAGGTCCTCGGCAATCGTGATCTGGATGTTGGCAATGTGCTCGCGCCGCCACAGCGGCTCAAACAAGGCGTTGCCAAAGCGCAGCGCAAACAGGTTTTGTACCGCCGGTTTGCCCAGGTAGTGGTCGATGCGAAACACCTGCTTTTCCTC
>Ga0214921_10011319_pt1 | contig 10853 bp, 7 predicted proteins | sample LL1505_MetaG_FD_177992 | JGI IMG/M metagenome (GOLD analysis project Ga0214921, IMG submission 177992) | Freshwater microbial communities from Lake Lanier, Atlanta, Georgia, United States - LL-1505 | ecosystem: Environmental > Aquatic > Freshwater > Lake | place: USA: Georgia | collected 2015-05-28
ACCCCGCATCTGGAGCGCCTGATCGGTGCAGTCAAGGTTCAGCTCGATGCGTACGCTGCAGGTGAGCTCGACGCGGTCTATCTGGCCTTCACACGATTCATCAACACGATGAGCCAGGAGCCGGTGATTGAGCAGTTGCTGCCGCTCTCGACCGATCATCTGAAGGACGATCGTCGCGAGTTTGCCTGGGACTATCTCTACGAACCCGACGCTGCCTCGGTACTGGACGATCTGCTCTTGCGCTACATCGAGGCGCTTGTGTTTCAGGCCGTGGCCGAGAACATGGCCAGCGAGCAAAGCGCTCGCATGGTGGCGATGAAAGCGGCGAGCGACAACGCCAAGAAAGTCATTGGCGATTTGCAGCTCTCATACAACAAGGCGCGTCAGGCGTCGATTACCAAGGAATTGTCTGAAATCGTCGGGGGTGCGGCAGCGGTTTGAAGCCGCTACGCCCTGCCCCACTGTCCGAATCAGATAGCCCCGATCCGACTACATTACGAGTTACGAGGTTCCCAAGATGACGCACTCCCAGGGTCACATTGTTCAGTGCATTGGCGCTGTGGTCGATATCCAGTTTCCCCGTACGGGTCTGCCGTCGATTTATGAGGCGCTCAACCTCGATGACAGCGCACAGCATGCTGGCGTTGAGGCGGGACTGACTTTCGAGGTTCAGCAGCAACTCGGTGATGGGGTGGTTCGGACCATTGCCATGGGCTCGACCGATGGGTTGCGCCGCGGGATGCCGGTGAATGCGTCGGGTGCGCCCATTTCGGTCCCAGTGGGTCCGGCGACCCTGGGTCGGATCATGGACGTTTTGGGCCGCCCAATTGATGAGGCAGGACCGATTGGTACCGATGAGCGGCGCTCGATCCACCAGCCAGCGCCCAAGTTTGCGGACCTTTCGCCCTCGGTGGAGTTGCTTGAGACCGGCATCAAAGTGATTGACTTGATCTGCCCGTTCGCCAAGGGCGGCAAGATCGGTCTTTTCGGTGGTGCCGGTGTGGGCAAGACCGTGAACATGATGGAATTGATTAACAACATTGCCAAGCAGCACGCAGGTCTGTCGGTGTTCGCAGGCGTCGGTGAGCGCACGCGCGAGGGGAACGACTTTTATCATGAGATGAAAGATTCGAACGTTCTCGACAAGGTCGGGATGGTGTTCGGTCAGATGAACGAACCCCCTGGCAACCGGCTGCGGGTCGCACTGACCGGATTGACGATGGCCGAGCGGTTCCGCGATGAAGGTCGCGACATCCTGTTTTTCGTGGACAACATTTACCGCTACACCCTGGCCGGAACCGAAGTATCGGCCCTGCTCGGGCGGATGCCGTCGGCGGTGGGCTACCAGCCAACGCTTGCTGAAGAGATGGGCAAGCTGCAGGAGCGTATTGTTTCGACCAAAGTTGGTTCGATTACCTCGATTCAGGCCGTCTATGTACCTGCCGATGACTTAACGGATCCGTCCCCAGCGACCACCTTCGCCCACTTAGATGCGACTGTGGTGTTGTCGCGCGATATCGCTTCGTTGGGTATTTATCCCGCGGTCGACCCGCTGGATTCGACCTCTCGCCAGGTCGACCCGAACGTGATTGGCGAAGAGCATTACGCCACGACCCGTAAAGTGCAGTCGACGTTGCAGCGTTACAAAGAGTTGCGCGACATCATTGCGATTCTGGGTATGGATGAGCTTTCTCCTGAAGACAAATTGGCGGTTTCGCGCGCTCGCAAGATTCAGCGCTTCCTGTCGCAACCGTTCCATGTGGCCGAGGTCTTCACCGGTTCGCCTGGTAAGTACGTGACCCTAAAAGAAACCATTCGTGGATTTCAGATGATCGCCAATGGGGAGTGCGACTCGCTGCCCGAGCAGGCGTTCTACATGGTGGGCACGATCGATGAGGCGATCGAGAAGGCGAAGACGCTTTCATGAGTACGATTCACGTCGACGTGGTCAGTGCCGAGGCGTCGATCTACGACGGTCCGGCCGATTTTGTCGCGCTCCCTGGCGAGTCGGGTGAACTCGGCGTGTTCCCCGGCCACACACCACTGATCACCCGAATTCGTCCCGGTGCCGTGCGGATCAAGGTGCCTGGGCAAAGCGAAGAAGAGTTTGTTTTTGTGGCTGGCGGCATTCTCGAGATTCAGCCCAACCGAGTGACGGTATTGGCCGATACCGCGATTCGCGGCAAGGACCTGGACGAGGCCCGTGCACTCGAGGCCAAGCGTCAGGCCGAAGAAGCGCTGTCCAATCGGGCTGCGACGCTCGATTACGCCAAAGCTCAGGCCGAACTGGCCATCGCCGTGGCCCAGATCGCCGCCTTGCGTCGATTGCAGCGGCGCTAAACGTAGTCCCTACCCGCCTCCGCTGATGATCCATGCTCCTTTGCGCAACGACACGTTCTTGCGCGCGCTATTGCGCGAACCCACTGAGTACACGCCGGTCTGGCTGATGCGTCAGGCAGGCCGTTATCTACCCGAATATCGGGCCACCCGTGCCCGGGCCGGCAGCTTTCTTGCGCTCGCTCAAAACCCCGAGTTGGCCTGCGAGGTGACGATCCAGCCGCTGGATCGTTATGCGCTCGACGCGGCGATTCTTTTTTCTGACATCCTCACCGTGCCCGATGCGATGGGCTTAGGGCTGTATTTTGCAGATGGCGAGGGCCCACGCTTTGCTCGTCCTTTGCGCGATGAAGCTTCGATTCTTGCGCTGGGGGCTCCCGACCCGAATCGGGAATTACGCTACGTGATGGACGCGGTTCGCACGATTCGGGGGGCACTGGCCGGCCGGGTCCCACTCATTGGATTTTCCGGTAGCCCCTGGACGCTGGCGGTCTACATGATCGAGGGCGGTGGTACTGATGATTTTCGGGAGGTCAAGACGATGCTTTATCGTCGCCCCGATCTGATGCTGCATCTGCTGAATGTGCTGACCGAAGCGGTGGCCGATTATTTGAATGCACAGATCGAGGCCGGCGCTCAGGCCGTGATGATCTTTGATACCTGGGGCGGCGTGCTGACCTCGAGCCAATATTTGAAATATTCCTTGGGCCCGATGCAACGCGTCGTCGAGCGTCTGCATCGGGAGCGCGATGAACCTGTGGGCGCGGGAGTGGGCTTGGATGCTGGTGGGGGTCCAAGCGGCATGCAGCGGGTTCGCGTGCCTTCGATTGTGTTCACAAAAGGCGGTGGGCAGTGGCTTGAACCGCTTTCGGCCTGTGGGGCCGATGCGGTGGGCCTGGACTGGACCACGGAGCTTTCGGACGCTCGCGCCCGGATTGGGTCTCGTTGCGCATTGCAGGGTAACCTGGATCCCATGGCCCTGATGGGGGAGGACGCGCAGATTCGCGCCGAGGTGGCTCGAGTCTTCGAGAGTTTTGGCGTGCCGCAGGCCGGGACTGGGCATGTGTTCAATTTGGGTCATGGAATTTCCCAGCACACACGGCCCGAAGCCGTTTCGGCGTTGGTCGATGCGGTGCATGCGTATGGCCGGAAGATGCGCGCACCGGGGGCCTGACGCAGGTCGCTGATTTCGGGGCAAATCGGTGCGGTTCGTTCCGGCGCCCGCCAGGCCAGGAATCGTCGACTTGGGCTTGCATCACGGCGAAGTTTGTGTTTATGCACAGATTTGGGCCGGACCTGATTTTAAAGCGGCGCCCCAATGACCTTAGTCGATTCGTTCTAACGTCATGATTAAAAACAATTTATTCAGACCGATTGGCGATCTGGTCGACGCTGCGTCGAGGCGAGATGCGAGCTTGGACGTGCCCTGCACCATCTTGCACACAAAGTTATCCACAGCCGCGCGATGACGGCGACCATCTGGCAGGTCGCGCTTGATGTCCCTTTGCCCGGTCCGTTTGATTATTCGGCGCCGTCCCCGATGGCCCCGCAACCAGCGGGTGAACCCGGTCCCGAATGCAGTTCGATTGGGAGTTCGATTGGCAGTCCGATCGGGCGTCGGGTTTTGGTGCCATGGGGCCGAACGCAACGGATTGGTCTGGTCACGGCGGTGGCGTCCGAGAGCGCGCTGTCGCCCGAACGATTGCGGGCAGTTGACCGATGTTTACTGGACCTCGGTCCGTTGCCCCCCCGGTGGCTTGAGCTGGTTCAATTCGCGGCTTCCTACTACCAGGTTGGGCTGGGCGAGTTGGCGCTGCCGGCGATTCCTGCCTTGTTACGCAGTGCGCAGGCTTATCAGGCGCAGAAGCCGCGCGGCGGCGGTCCAGTTGAGCGCGCGCGCAAGGCCTGGGCTAAGACCGCTGAGGCCGCTCGGTCCGCTGAGGCCTCAGCGGCTGGTCCAGTGCCAGTTGCAGTACCTGACCTCACGGCCGATCAGTGCGCCGCACTCGAGTCGCTGGTGTTCGATCGCGGGTTTCGGGTCCATCTCCTCTACGGGGTGACCGGGAGCGGTAAGACCGAGGTTTATTTGCGTGCGATCGATCGGGTGTTGTCCCGCGATCCACTGGCCCAGGCGCTGCTCCTCGTACCCGAGATTGCACTGACGCCTCAGTTCGTGCGGACCCTGCAGGTCCGGTTTCCCGCCTGGCCTCCCGCGGTTCTCCACAGTGCACTCCCTGAGGCCGAGCGCTCATCGGCCTGGGTCGCAGCGCACGAGGGCCGCGCGCGTCTGGTGGTCGGAACCCGGCTCGCGGTGCTCGCGCCCTTGGCGCACTGCGCGCTGATTGTGGTGGATGAAGAGCACGATCCATCGTATCGCCAGCAAGAGGGCGCGCGGTGGTCAGGGCGTGATCTGGCGGTCGCGCGAGGACGGATCGAGCAGATTCCGGTGTTGTTGGGCAGCGCCACCCCATCGCTCGAGACTTGGCATAACGCCGCCACTGGGCGCTATCACCGGGTGGATCTACCGCGCCGCGCGGTCGCTCAGTCGATTCTGCCGGCGGTTCGCCTCATCGACATGGCGCGGATAAGGGCAGACGAGGGCCTGGCGCCCCAAGCGGTGGCCGCGATTGAGGCACGGCTCCTGCGCGGGGAGCAGTCGCTGATCTTTTTGAATCGGCGTGGGTATGCGCCCGTATTGGCCTGTCAGTCCTGCGCCTGGGTATCAAATTGCCCGAATTGTTCGGTGACGCTGGCTTTACATGCTCGGGCGGACTCGGCAACGCGCGGCTGGCAATTGATCTGCCATCACTGCGGGCATTCGGATGCGGTGCCGCGGTCTTGCCCCGCTTGTGGTGAGATTGACCTGGCGCCTCTGGGTCGTGGCACGCAGCGACTCGAGGAGAGCATTGCAGCTCGCTTTGCAACCGCACGTATCGTGCGCATCGACCGCGACACGACGCGCCGTCGCGGCTCGACGGAGGCGTTGCTGGCGACCGTTCGCACGGGTGAGGTCGATATTCTGGTCGGAACTCAAATGATGGCCAAGGGGCATGATTTTCCGCGCCTGACCCTGGTCGTGGTCCTGGGTGCCGATAGTGGCCTGCATTCGCATGACTTTCGGGCACCCGAGCGCTTGTTTGCCACGCTGCTTCAGGTCGCGGGTCGGGCCGGTCGGGCCGAACATCCTGGGGAGGTCCTGATCCAGACGCGTTGGCCTGCGCATCCCTTGTTTGCCGCGCTGCGGGCGCAGGACTATCCGTCCTTTGCCCGAGAGGAGTTGCATCAACGCGAGGCGGCCCATCTGCCGCCTTTCGCGCACCAGGCCTTGTTATGTGCCGATGCAACCGCGGCTACGACCGCATTGGAATTCCTGGCCTTGGCCAAAACGGTCCTGTTGCCTTGTGGGTCGGGCGGGGGCGCGGCTGCAAATGGCTTGGGCGCCGCGGCGATCCGGATTGCTGAGCCGGTACCGATGCCCATGGCTCGGCTGGCTGGGCGTGAACGCGCTCAATTGCTTCTTGAATCGTCATCGCGACCGACTCTCCAGGCCCTGTTGGGTCGGAGTTTGCCCGCCTTGAGGGCCTTGGGGAGCGCGAATTCGAAGGTGCACTGGCATTTGGAAGTCGATCCCCTTGCGATCTAAGCACGCAATGCGGGGCTTGTACCGATGACCTCCGCCTCCTTGAATCCGGCTCAGCGTGAAGCCGTACGTCATCTTGAGACGCCTTGCCTGGTGCTGGCGGGCGCGGGCAGCGGGAAGACCCGAGTGATCGCCAGCAAACTGGCCTACTTGATTGACGAGTGTGGCGTGGCGGCGCCCTCGATCGCGGCGATCACCTTTACCAACAAGGCGGCGCGCGAGATGTTGGAGCGTGCCCGTACCCTCGTCCAGACCCCCATTGAGGGGCGGCGCAAGCCACTGATCTCGACGTTCCATGCGCTGGGCGTGCATTTTTTGCGCACGGAAGCGCAGGCAGCGGCCCTGAAGCCGGGCTTTTCGATTTTTGCCGCCGATGATTCCCTGGGTGTGATTACCCAAGCGCTCGGGACGACCGATCGGGTTTTGGCGCGTGCGGTCCAGTCGCAGATTTCGCTCTGGAAGAATGGACTGATCGAGCCCGATGACGCGGTGGCAAGAAGCACCGGGGATCGCAATCAGGCAGCCGCCCGAGCCTATCGGGAATATGCCGCGACGCTTTCAGCCTATCAGGCGGTCGACTTTGATGACCTGATTCGGCTGCCGGTGCGGATTTTGGAGCGCGACCTTGAGGTCCGCGAGCGCTGGCAGAGACGGCTTCGCTACCTGTTAATCGACGAAGTCCAGGACACCAATGCGGCCCAGTACGCCTGGTTACGGCTCTTGGCGGGTCCGCTCACGCACTTTACCGCCGTGGGGGACGACGACCAGTCGATCTATGGGTGGCGGGGTGCGACGCTCGATAATCTGCAGCGGCTGGGAACGGATTATCCGACCCTTAAGGTGATCAAGCTCGAGCAGAACTATCGGTCGTGTCAGCACATCCTGAATGCCGCCAACCAGGTCATCCGCGCCAATCCAAAGTTGTTTGAGAAGACCCTTTGGTCCGAGCTTGGGCCAGGTGATCCGGTGATGGTGAGTGCTTGTGAAGATGACGAGGAGGAGGCCGAACGGATCGCGGTGCGGATTTCCGCGATGAAATTTGAGCGCCGCGCGCGGTTCGCCGATTTTGCCGTGCTATATCGGTCAAACCAGCAGGCAAGACTTCTCGAGCAGGCGTTGCGTAAGCAGCACATCCCCTACACCGTGACCGGTGGGACTTCCTTTTTTGAGCGAACGGAGGTCCGAGATCTGGCGGCCTATCTGAGCCTACTGGTCAATGGTGACGATGACCCCGCGTTCATTCGCGCTGTGACGACCCCGCGCCGCGGCATTGGCGCGGCTACGCTGGAGACCTTGGGGGCGTTGGCGGGCGAGCGCCAGTGTTCCCTGCTGGCTGCGCTCTTTGAGACGGCGGCCGAGTCCAGGCTGGCATCCCGCCAACTCGCCCCTTTGCGCGAGTTTGGCGCGTTCATCCACCGATTTGCCTGGCGCGCGGAGCGCGAGACCGCGGCGGTGGTGATTGACGATCTGCTGGCGGCGATCGCGTATCGGGACTGGTTGTTTGATAACGAGCCGGACCGCCAGGCCTCACAGCGCTGGCAACATGTTTGTGAATTCGTGGACTGGATCAAACGTCGGGCCGAAGAGGATGGACGTAACCTGTTGGAGATGGCGCAACTGATGGCCTTGGCTTCTCGGCTCGAAGGACGCGAGGACGATTCGGACGCGGTGCGTCTGTCAACCCTGCATGCTGCCAAAGGTCTCGAGTGGCCGCACGTGTTTTTGGCGGGTGTCGAGGAGGGTTTATTGCCCTCGAGCGTCGGCCTCGAGGACGATGCGGCGGATGCCACCGCTCGGTTCGAAGAGGAGCGACGTTTGATGTACGTCGGGATCACTCGCGCGCAACGCTCCTTGCAGGTGTCCTGGTGCCGTCAACGGAGTCGGGGACGTGAACGTGCGGCTGAACGCGAACCTTCGCGATTTATTGCCGAGATGGGTCTGGACCGAGCGTTTGAAAAAATGCCCGACCTGTCGCCTGAGCAGAAGGCCCAGACCCCTCAGGAACGCATTGCGGCCTTGCAGGCCTTGTTGCGCAAGTCCTAGCCTATTTGGCTTTGCCGGCGATTTTACTTGGCCGGCTCTTCAAACTTGGCGCCACCGGCATTGGCCATGTGCACCACGGCCCGGCCCACTTCCACGTCCGAGTATTCGCCGCCGCCCTGAGCCGACATCACGCCCTTGCCCTTCAGCGCCGAGTTGAGCAAGCCAGGATAGCCCTGCCCGATCCGCGGCCCCCAGGCGGTGGCATCGCCGAACTTGGGCGCGCCAGCGGCACCGACGCCGTGGCAGGCGACGCATTGAGCGTTGTAGACCTCGAGGCCGGTTCGCAGAACCTGGGGTGCCGAGGCGTCCTTGATCTCAAACCGAGCGACCGGTCGGATCCGCGCTTCAATCGACTGGGTGGACATGACGTCGCTGCCCGCGTTGGGCTTCTTGCCGGAGGTGACGTAGCCCGCTAGCAGGACGATGACGATCACTGGGACGATGAAAGCCAGCACGATCACTTTGATCAACTGCTGGGGCGTTTTAATCAGCGGCTCGGCCGCCTCATCGTCGGCGTGACCTTGATGATCGCTGGTTTTGTTGTTCATCGCGCGGCTCGTGGGGGTTGATCAGGCAGAAGTCGGTCGACGGATCGACGGAATTTCCCGCGAATGATACCCACGGATGCGAATTCGGTCACGCGACCGATGGACGCGAACGCGTGGACGCTCCCGATTCGACCGAGTATCATCGCAGGTTGTTTGGACCCGCGCCTGTAGCTCAGTGGATAGAGTACTGGCCTCCGAAGCCAGGGGTCGCTGGTTCGATCCCAGCCAGGCGCGCCAACGGGATTGGCCTACACGAAGTCGCTTTAATCGACGGCTGGCCGCTGATTGTGCTCAGCGAACATGCTTATTGACCCAAGGGCCTCGCGGGTTCCAGCAGCGCTTGGGCTTGTAGACGGGACTCGATGTCTGTGACCGAGAGCTTTGTGAGGTCCTTGGCAATGGTGTGGGCGAGGCGCTTCGTGACTTGCGGGGAGAGCTGTGCCCGGACTCGCCCGAGGAACCGCGGGGCTGCAATCAGAATCAGATGTTCATACGCCCCTTCGCGGCGGGCGCCTTCTAGGCGTTGAGCCAACTGTCGGGCAAACTGTGCTTCGAGTTTGTCGTCCGTACTCGTGCGGGGCTCGGCGCTATGGCCGGAGCCGTGAATCGTGCCGTGGTGACCCGGCGATCCGCTGCCTGCAATCCCGGCGCTGCCATAGTGACCTTTTGCATCGGCATGCCGATCATGATCATCGAGCCGGCTCTGGGGTTGCATCAGATCTTCAAGCTCCTGCAGGGGCTGGTCTGAGCGGGAGAGAAAGATCCGCGCGCGGGTGTCATCGGCCACCGCGATCCAGGTGGTATGTGAACGGGGGGTTTGCATCGGGGTCTGCATATCGGGTTCTCCTGGATCAACGCTTCGCGCTCGGGCTTGCAGGTAAGCATCTGCGGTGCCCACGGGCCGGAGTGGATTGCTGAGGGGATTTAGACTGTCAGGCTAATGAGCTAGGTCAATAATCTGGTTGACCTGCGGTTTGCTTGAACGGAGTTTTCCTCGATGACCTCCCCTGATTCCCTGGTGATTCCGTCCCCGCACTTGGGGCCCACCGCGCGGCCCCAAGTGCGGTCCACCATGCGCTCTACGACCCCGTACAGCGAAGTCGGCCGACGCATTGACGCCCTGGTGCGCACGGCTAATGTCCCGGTCGTGCGCGCGTCCAGTGTGCTTTTCGAGTCGCTGGCCGAAGTGGACCAGGCCCTTCAGGACACGGCCCGCGGCGTACGCTACGCGACCACGTATGGCACGGGCGGGGTGCCGACCACAATGGCACTGATGGATGCAGTGGCTGAACTCGAGGGCTGGGGCGCAGCCCCGGCCGCGGATCGGGCAGGTCCGGGAACGCGCGCAGCGCTGGTGCCTTCGGGGCTGGCGGCGATCGCTCTGGCGGTGCTGGCCTTCGCGGCAAGCGGAGATCATGTGCTGATGCCCGACAGCGTTTACGGCCCGGGGCGGGCCCTGGCCCAAGGGCAACTGGCGCGCGCCGGAATCGAGATCACGTTTTATGATCCGCGAATCGATCCGGCGGGCCTGGCGCAGCTGATGCGTCCGCAAACGCGCATCGTCTACCTCGAGAGCCCCGGAAGTTATACCTTCGAAATTCAGGACGTTGCGGGCCTTGCCGCAACGGCGCGCGAGCACGGCGCACTTTCGATGATCGATAACGCATGGGGCAGCCCGCTGCACTTTCATCCGTTCGAGCACGGTGTCGACGTGTCGATTGTCCCGCTGACCAAGTACTGGGGCGGTCACGCCGACGTGCTGATGGGCGCGGTCGTGGTCACCGACGAACTTTGGCCCACTGTCTGGCGCACGGTGCGCGGTCTTGGGCTGTGTGTGTCCAGCGATGATGCCTGGTTGATCTTGCGCGGGCTCCGAACCCTCCCGCAGCGGGTGGCGCAGCATGAAGTGTCCGCGATTGCGGTGGCGCAATGGTTGCAGCGCCAAGAGGGCGTCGTTCGGGTGCTGCACCCTGCCCTTCCCGATCATCCGGATCATGCGCGCTGGCGGCGGGATTTTTCCGGCAGCTGTGGTCTGTTTTCAGTCGAACTCGAGCGCGGGCTGGAGGGGCAAGTGGCCGCCCTAGTCGAGGGCCGCCGCCATTTCGGGATCGGCTATTCGTGGGGAGGTTTCGAGAGCCTGATCATGCCGGCTCGCCTGCACGGCCTGCGGACCATTGAGCCCTGGGCAGGTGGGCCGTTGGTCCGTCTGCACATCGGCCTCGAATCGGTCGCGGATCTCCTGGAGGATCTCGAGCAAGGTTTTCGGGCCATGGGGAGCGCCCCCC
>Ga0214921_10011322_pt1 | contig 10850 bp, 11 predicted proteins | sample LL1505_MetaG_FD_177992 | JGI IMG/M metagenome (GOLD analysis project Ga0214921, IMG submission 177992) | Freshwater microbial communities from Lake Lanier, Atlanta, Georgia, United States - LL-1505 | ecosystem: Environmental > Aquatic > Freshwater > Lake | place: USA: Georgia | collected...
ATAAATATTATTACTGATTATTTATAAATATTTTAATAAATATTTATAAAAATTATTATATATTTTTACTAATTACCACATATAATTTAATATGTACTTTTTCTTTTGTATAATAATATAAACCATATTAAATTAAAAATATACAGTAGTATTAATGCAAGCTGTTTTATTAATAGATTCACGGATTTATAATAAACCTTATATCAATTATAGAAAACCTTCTGTTGATTATATTCTTTTTAATTATTATACTGATACTTTTAATTCATTATATAATAAAATCCCATCCAATAAATATAATCAAATCGGTTTAGTTCAACATGCTGATTTCACTTCTGGTTTTAATATTCTTAGAAAAGAAACAACCGGCTCTAACTCTGATATACCACCGTATCATACATTCACTTCCCTTTTAACTTTCTTGACTAACATAAAATCCAAAGGTATTCATACTTTTGACTTTTTAGGTTGTGAATTATATGATCCTGTTAAAACACCCGCTATTTTTACTTACTTAGAAACCGCTTCTGGTATTGATTTAAGAGCATCCACAAATTTAACTGGTTCTGCACCAGGTGATTGGATTATGGAAAGTGATAATGTAAATATAAAATTGGTTTATTGGACAGATGAGATAGATCAATACAAAGGCACATTATATGCGCATGCTAATTTTGTGAGTTCAGGTTTAACAAATGTAATTAAAGATATTAATGGGAATATAATTTTTTTAAATAAAGATATATATGGAAGACCATTAAATCCAACAATAGATTCAATGGGTGTTCAAATAAAAAACATACCTAGCAGTGTTATTGTATGGGGTGCTAAAACTTATGGTGGAGATACAACAATTCCCACCGATGTAACCGACCTTTTAACTTCAAATGTTGTAGCAGTTTATTCTAACGATACTGCATTCACTGCATTAAAATCAGATGGTTCTCTTGTTTACTGGGGTAGTCTGCATGCACATTGTACTAGGCTTATTTTACCACCTATAAATGATAATTTTGTTGCTATTTATTCTAATATATACTCTTTCGCAGGTTTAAGAGCAAATGGAACAGTTGCTACATGGGGTGGAGATATATGTGCTGATATATCTAATATAGAAGATCAGCTAAATACTGGTTCTATTGTTGTGGCGATTTATTTTAATGGTGGCGCATTTTGTGCATTAAAAGCGGAAGGAACAGTAGTTATATGGGGTCCTTGGTGGCAAGGAGGTACTAATATGCCAGATACTGTAAATGTTGGTTCACCAGTTGTTGAAATATATGCTTCTTACTTTGGCTGGGCAGTATTAAAAGCAGACGGTACTGTAGTTTCATGGACCGGTAATGATGATACTGGTCAACCCGAAGTTTATGACACTTCAAATGTAACTAATGTTAAAGTTATATATACTAATAAGGCAGGTGGTTTCGCTGCATTAACAACAGATGAAACTGTAGTTGCATGGGGTGCTGCAATGGGTGGTGGTATAATACCAGATGGTTTAGATGTAACTAATGTTAAAACTATTTATTCAACAGCTGCTGCATTTGCAGCATTAAAAAATGATGGGTCAGTTGTTGCATGGGGTCGTGAAGATATAGGTGGTTTAAATCCTCAAGGGTTAACTAATGTTAAAACAATTTATTCTAATTTGTGGAGCTTTGCAGCATTGAGAGTAGATGGAAGATTATTCGCATGGGGTGATGAAAATAGTGGTGGTACAGTGCCAGAAAATGTTTCAGACGTGGTAGCAGTATATTCTACTGATACTGCATTTGCTGCATTAAAAAAGGATAGTTATGTTGTCACATGGGGTAATGAAAATGAAGGCGGTGTAGTCCCTGAAGGATTAACCAATGTAGCCACTATTTTTTCTAATATGTGTGTGTTTGTTGCATTAACATATGATAACACTTTAGTTGCATGGGGTGTTCCATCTAATGGCGCTCATATCGGAACAATTACCCCCGGACGTCGTAGATTCGATCCGCCCATATTCGGTCCAGTATTTGATACATCTAATACTGTCACTGTATATCCAAGTTCGCTTGCTTTTGTCGCATTAAAAAGTATTGATGCAACTACACCTGTCGGTCCTCGTGATAATCCTCCAAGTGTTGAAAACGATGATTCTCAAATTACATCTATATTAGAAGTTCCATATATTACATATTTTCAATCATATGCTACATATGTCAACTTAGTTAGACGATATATGCAGAATACCACTTAGAATATTATACATCATCTACCATAAATTACAATTCTAATATTCCAAAATTAAAATTATTAAAAATTTTATCAAAATAATTATTAAATTTAAAAAAAAAATCGCGCGTGCGACATTTTACACATGTTTAAACATTTATACAATTCTAAAAGATACCTAAAAACTTATTTCTATTTATATATATATTGTTTATGGAGTATAGATGTAATACATGTAATAGAGTATATTCGTCATATCAGAGTCTATGGAATCACAACCGTATAAAGCATACATCTGAAGTCTCAAACATTACACAAACTACCACAAATGTTACACAAAATACCACAAAATTAAACAAAAATAGTTTATGTATATATTGTAATAAATGTTTCTCTAGAAATGATAGTCTTAAACGGCATCAATTAAAATGTAATAAAAAAATAGAAGACGATTTATATAAAAAACAGATTGAAAAATTAACTGACGGCTTTGAAAAATTAAAACATAAAATTAATAAAAAATCTACTAATAAAATTATTAATTATAATAATACTATAAATAATACCGTAAATAATAAATTAACTAATATTAATAATATTGGCACTGAAAAAATCACTGATTTAACACGCGATGAAAAGAAATATATTATGTCTCACGGTATGAACTCTATTATATCTCTAGCAGAACACCTTAATTTTAATGAAAGACTTCCACAGAATCATAACTTTTATGTTAGTGCATTAAATGATAAACACTTAAATGCCATTGATAATAATACACATACAATTGTTAAACAACGAAAGAAAGAAATATTTGACCAAATATTAGTCGCACATGTTGATAAACTTGAAAAAATTAACACTAATATTCATTATAAAGATTTTAGTAATGTATTAACAAAACTAAAAAATTTTATATTTCTTAAACAAGGGAAAAAAGAATACTTTAGCCAGTTAAATATGTTGGCATATAATAAAAAAAATTTAATTATTAAAACGTGGGAAGAATTGGTGAATGATGATAGTGTATCACCTAATGATATCGCAGAAACATTCCAGAAAAGAATTACAGAGATTACAAATACAGTTGAATCTGATAGTGATAGTGATTCAGATAGTGATAGTGATTCAGATAGTTATTCAGACACAGAAAGTGAATTTTGTTTTCCTATTATAAACAAATAATGATATAATGAAAATTATTAAAATAATTTTCATTTTAATTCATTTACCTCATTCCAAAATAATATATAATTAAATATATTGGTATTTATATAGTCTTGAACACCATATTTATTTTCTTTATAATAACTATTTGAGAATGATATTAATGGTTCTGTATAATTTGTTAATAATTGATATTTTTTATTTAGATTAACATATTTTTTATTTTTATTATATTTAAATTTTTTAGTAAAATAATTTAATTGAAATATTCTTTTTATACAATTATTACCAATACAATAACCATTAAATCTATTAATGCCTTCATATGCTTGTGATAATATAATACAATAATTTTCTTTTAGTTTTTTCTTAAGATAATTACCTAAAAACCATTTATGATTTTTATTTTTAATGTATTTTAAATTATCATCACTTAATGGTAAATTACTAATATGATGATTAGATGTCCATAAAAAATTAATATTATTTTTATTATAATTTTTCATTATTATTTTATACATATCATAATCTCTATCTATCTTATCATTATCAATTCCAATAATAGTAATTCTATCTTTATGTTTTCTAATATACATTATTATTTTCAAAAAAATATTACTTTCCATAGCATGACTGCAATATTGCCATAATTTACCACCAACATAATTATCATTTTGTATTGGTTCTTCTATTTTAATTCCTTCATATTTTATATATTTATTATCCTTAATAGACCAAATAGTATTATTCATAATATTATCTGCTTGCCAAATACTCATTTCATTAAAAATAATTATATTTTTATTACTATTTTTTATAGCATATTTTAATAAATTAAATCTGAATTGCCAACATTCTTGAATCCCATGTGAAAACTCACCAATACCAATTAAATTATAGTTTAATAAATTGTTCATTTATTATAAAAGTTATTATTATATACTATATTATATATGGAAGAATTTGTTAAATTAAATATAGATAAAATACCATATAATTGTGATTATAATAAAAATAATAAAAAAACTATAATTTTATTATCAGGTTTTGGAGGTGATTATACAGATTGGAATGATACAAAACCACTAGATTTCTTCAAATTGCATATCTTAAAAAATTGGAAAGATGGAAAACAATATGAACATCTTATTAAAAAAGGAAAACTTAATTTTCAAAAAACACTCGCCACGAAACAATTTAATGTATTATCATATACACCATTCGAATATATAAATATGAATATAGAAGAACAAAATAAAAAATATCACTATATGAAATGGAATAACTATTTTTATAATATGGAACAAATGTGTTTTACATTAAAAACACTATTATCTAAACTAAAATTACATCCGCCTTATATTTTTGTTGGTTTTAGTGAAGGTGGGTGGAGAACTTTATTATTCGCAGAATATTTTAAGAATAGTGTTGAAAAGTGTATATTAATTGATCCTCAACGTTTTCAAAAAACAACTAAAGAAAATATAATGACATATAATGCTTATAAATTATTAATAAAAGATACATTAAAAACGACAGAAGATGATTGTGTATTTTATAAATATAAAAATTTCATAAGTAAATATAAACTACCAAAAGAAAATAAAACAAAAATAATAATATATCTAAATGTATTACCAGAAAGCATTATATGTGATACTGAGTTTGTTAATAAAATAAATAAATCATTTGCTAATACTCAATGGAATATATATCTTGATCAAATTCATGCATTACATTTTTTATATTTTGATAATATTATAAATTCTATCACAAATTTATAAATAGATTGAATTATAATTATTTTATTTTTTATATTATTATTATAATGTCAATACTAATATTTCCCGGTCTTGGAATATCTGTAAAATCATTTAATTATGATTATAATGAAAAAACTAAAAAATATAAATCTAGTTATTTTATGAGAAAATTAAAACAATTAACAAATGTTTATGTAGTTGATAGACCATATGTTAACGTCCATTATTATATTAAGGATGATATACATACAATGTATGAACCTGGAGGAAAAGTTAAAACTTTACCTTCAGCTAGATTAACTGAAAAATCTAAAGATTTTTCAGTTTATGAACCTATAGATAAAATTAATATTGATAATATTAATTTAGATACTGCAATAAAAAATATGTATAAAAATTTAGATAAAAATAAATATAAAGCACCATATATTGTTATTGGACATAGCCACGGAATCTATTATGCAATTGAATTTGCAAGACAATTCCCCAATAAAACAAAATGTATAATATCATTAGATGGTTCATGGATTACAAATGAATTATGTCAAATAAGATTAAATAATTGGAAAAATAAAGGTAAAATAGTTGAAAAAATTAAAAACCAAACACAATTAGATATAATACTAAATAATATAAAAAAAGATGGAAATACAAATAATTTAATGAGTAGTATTGTATATAATAGAACTACTTATTGTATGAAACATCATTTTGAAAATATTACAAAAAAAATACAATTTATTATATTTAGAGACTTTAATAGTAATACATCTGATGATATAAACAAAAATTTTAATAATTTAGCTGTAAAAGAATATGATCTACTTAAAAATAATAAATATTATACACATTTTTGGCTAGTAGATGCAGGACATTATGTTATGGCACATCCCATATATAGAAAACAAATAATTGATTATATAACTCAATTAATTAATTAATTAATAATATTTTATGAAATAATATCATGAAAACATTTTATAAAAGAATTATAGAAATTACAAATATATGTGTTTCTGATAGTGATTCTAATTCAGATTGTGATTGTGAATTTTGTTTTCCTAATATAAACTAATAACTTCTTTATTTCTATGTAATTCTACTTTCAAATTAATACGATTATTACGCATCACCTCCAATTGTTGCAGATAGATTATTGATAGTATTAGGTTATAATAAATTTTTTAATGTTATTAATCCATTTGATTTTATGGAGTCAATTAGTATTGAAGGAAAAACTAACTTTTTTGAACATAGACCAACAGAATATCAAAAAGCTTCTGTATTAAATAAAACAAGAGATTCAACTTTTGAGATTACAGAAGATTTTTAAAAATTATTTTAAATATTTTATTAAATAAATTAATTTATTTAATAAAAAAATATTTATTTAAAAAGTAACTTCAAAATCAGGTTTATCCTTAGAATTTTCATACATAAAGATAATACCACGAGTACGAGCTAATTCTATGAATGATGTACCTGGTATAATTCTATCACCGGGTGTACCACCTATTTGTTCTATAGGTTGACGTTTATAACGTTCATTAGTATCAGGATCTAAAACACTATCAGAAACACCTTGAGGATCATAATGGAAATATTCATTTTGGAAGTAAAAATAAATTTGGCTCAAATGGAATAAATATATTAGCATCAAGTTTTGGAAATTTATCACAACTAAGTAGCCTTGATATTGGATGGAATAATATTGGACCGCTTGGCGCAAAATCATTAGTATTACCACTAAGTAATTTATCACAACTAAGTAGCCTTGATATTGGATGGAATAATATTGGACCGCGTGGCGCAAAATCATTAGTATTACCACTAAGTAATTTAACACAACTTGTATCACTTAATATTGGCGGTAATTCTCTTGAGAAATCAGGAGCTAAAACATTAGCACCAGTTATTGCAAAATTAACACGACTTACAACTTTTATTTGTAATTTTAATTATATTACTGATGATGGATGGTATTATTTAGGTCCAAGTTTAGAAGCATTATCACAACTTACTACACTTAATCTTTCACATAATACTATTATTGATAAAAAATTATTCTTAGCAAATATTATTTCTCGTATGCATAATCTAACAAATATTAATCTATGTGCAAACCATATAATAGATGCTAGCTTACAAATTATAGTAAATGCTATAACATCACAACGACAAAATGCAACTATTAACATTGAAGATAATAAAACAAGTCGATAAACACGCGCAAAATTAATAAAATATAAAATGTTATCACAACAGAATAAATAAATACATTAAATTACAATTTTAATTTACATTAAGTTAATATATTTATATTTTAATTTACATTACTATAAATCAGTATCAGAATTGCCGCCAGAATCAATTGAAATAATTAAAATTACAATAAAAATGAATAGTTTAATTTATAATAATATATTTTTATTCATATTATTATACATTACATTCTTTTTCACTTGTATAAATTAATTAAAATTTTATAATATCCACTTGTCTGCCTCTTCAAAGTTTCCAATACAGGTATAGTATCTATTTAGAAAATGAAATGCTAGTGGATTTTCTTTTGAAAATTCTATAATATTATCAATACGCTTTAATACACGTGGGTCATTTTGTTTTTCATACGACACATACCATGAGTACCAATATCTCTCATTAACTTCAACTATATTACATATATCATCTTCTATCAATAATAAGCGTAATGAAAGCGCAACCGATGGATATCTTTTGTTAAGATATGAAAATGCTTCAAAAAGACTATCAACACATGACAGCTTGAGGCAATCTTGATTTCTACCACTCATGGATGAAATAGTTAATATAAATTATAATTAATTCTTATTATATAAAAATTTCAATTTTTACTATTACTTATATTGAAAATTAAATATTATTATATATTTACTACATTATAAAAATTGAATATATATATAATAATATTTATTTCATTATAATTCAACACATGTTGCTTAACATTCCATTGATTGTTTGGCATAGAACATTACAGCATAACTTTCTAAATGATTCTCAATGGAGAATGCTTGCAGAAACATGTAAAGATATATATAAAATATTTCAATACATGTTATCAAAAGATAATTATCCATCAAAACGAATTATACATATACCATATGATAAAATACCACATACAATATATGAGTATGTATCGCCAATATCATTAATGTCTAGATTAAGTTCACATGATTTGACACCAATGATATGTAATAATGAACCTTATCAAGCAAAGCTGGATAATGAACCTGGAGAAAAAGTTTTAACTTTTTCTTCAGCTAGATTATCCGAAAAATCTAAAGATTTTTCGGATAATGAACCTCATCAAGCAAAGCTTGATGAGCTACCTTGCACAGCTTTGCTGTGCAATGAACCATATATTTTATATTTATATCATATAAAATGTATGCTTAACAGACTAAATACTGATTTAATTCATAAATGGACAATACCATTAATTGTAGATAATATAAGTAAAGATATTGTTTGTGATTCACGATTTATTATTTCAATGCTTGATATTATTAAATTAATTCCTACAAATATGTTTATTGATCTAAAAATAGTAAGTGCAGATGGTTTATGCCCACATGAATTTCATCATGCTTATAGTATTACACTTTTAGAAGAAGAATTATGTGCAGTATCAAATCAACTAGTTAGTTTAGATTTAGAAAAAATAAATCGTAATCTATCTTATGTTAGTATAAAACTTGACACAAGTTATCTAAGTAATCTACTTCCAAATATGACATATCTAAAAAAATTAAATATTAACGGTAATAATATTATAAATGAAGATATAATACCTTTTGTGAATTCATTAGGAAAAATGACACAACTAAGATCACTTTGTCTAGACTCAACATTTGGCAACACAAACAAGATTGCATTATTACATACACTCAAAACATTAACAGGTCTTACAGAATTAAATCTCGCATGGAATGATTTAACTAAAGATTATATACCATTATTAAATGATGCATTAATGCAAATGACATTATTAGAATCACTTAATCTCAATTATAATAATTTAAGTCAAAGTATAGAAATATTAACACCAACAATAAAAAGTATGAAACAACTAAAATTATTGGAAATAAAAGGTAATAGAATGAATGATGAAAAAGTAGAAATACTAAAGAAAGAAACACAATTAATACAACTTCATATTATTTATTAAATAATATCTAGTTTGCAATTAATAAATTTATTTATTACATAAAAATCTAGTATATCTAGTTTGCAATTAATAAATTTATTTATTACATAAAAATCTAGTATATCTAGTTTGCAATTAATAAATTTATTACATAAAAAATTGAATATATATATATTATAATATTTATTTTATTATAATTTAACATATGCTGCTTAACATTCCATTAATTGTTTGGAATAGAACATTGCTGCATAACTTCCTAAATGATTCACAATGGAGGATGCTTGGTGAAACATGTAAAGAATTTTATAAAATATTTCAGTATCTTTTAGCAAAATATAATTATCCATCTAATAGAATCATAAATATTCCATCAAATGAATTATGTTTACCTTGTATAGAATATATGATTAAAAAGTTAAATCAAAAATTACCATATACCATTCCTAAATATACTGTATCATTAGTTGTACATAATAAAAGTAATAAAATTAATCTTATACCATTAGTTAATATTATTAAAGTAATTCCAGAAAATATAAATATTTGTTTGACTATAAAAAATAATGGTATATTTTATAGATATGGTATTATAGGATTAGAACAAGAAATTATTATAGCATCAAAACAACTTGCAAGACTTGATCTTACTGGAATAGAATTAAGTTCAAGTTGTGTAAAACTATTAGCTGATAAACTTCCAATCATGAAACAACTGAATGAATTAAATATTAGCGGAAATTATATAGGTGATATAGGAATAGCACAATTAGCAATACCATTAGTAAATATGCAATACTTAACTTCATTATCTATAGAATCAATTTGTATTACCACAGCAGGAGTTATAACATTATCAAATATACTCAAAGATCATACAATATTTAGTTCTAATATTAAATCACCTGGTCTTACAAAACTTAATCTCAGTTGGAATTATTTCAAAGAAACTGAAGCATTGATACTAGCACCAACATTTGTTATAATGACACAATTGACAATGCTTTCACTAAATTATAATAAATTTGGTCCATTAGGTATAGCTACTTTAGCATCTGCTTTTACAGATATGACACAACTTAAATCATTATCAATAAGAAGTAATAATATCACTTCATCAGGTGTAGATGTCCTCGGACAAAGTCTTATATCACTAACAAATTTAACTATGCTTGATCTTGAAATGAATAATTTACAAATAACCGGTTGTAAATTATTAACACCAATATTAACACGATTAACTAATTTAATAACTCTAAATCTAAACTATAATAATATTGAACCAGCTGATGCAGATATATTAAAAAATACATTATCATGTATGCCATGTATGCAGAAACTTTTTATATAATATTATTTTACACCTTTGGAAATTTAAAATGCCGATTTTAAAGGCAAAAAAATAAATCCAAATAATGTAAAAATTTGATTATAATCCGTCGCGGAACGGATATGAATTTTTAAGGTGCTGTTCTTGTAAATATAGTTGGTCGTTTTCCTGATTTAAAAATTGTTTCAACTATATA
>Ga0214921_10011323_pt1 | contig 10850 bp, 8 predicted proteins | sample LL1505_MetaG_FD_177992 | JGI IMG/M metagenome (GOLD analysis project Ga0214921, IMG submission 177992) | Freshwater microbial communities from Lake Lanier, Atlanta, Georgia, United States - LL-1505 | ecosystem: Environmental > Aquatic > Freshwater > Lake | place: USA: Georgia | collected 2015-05-28
ACGAGCAGCAGCGCCACCGCGCCCAGGAACGGGGCCAGCACCTTCTTGTGCACCAGCCAGTGGCTCCCAATCATCATGGCCGCGCCAAGGGTGGTGCCGATGAGCGGCGAGATGAAGATGAAGGCGGCGATCTTCAGGATGCCCGCGGCGATGAGCCCCTTGGCCCCCAGCGCCACCAGCGCAGCGCCAATCATCCCGCCCGCCAGCGCGTGGGAGGAGGACGAGGGCAGCCCCCACCACCAGGTGAGCAGGTTCCAGACGATGGCGCCCATCAGCGCGGCGAAGACGAACAGCAGCACCACGTGCGTGCCCTGGGCCTTGAGCAGGTCAAACTCCACGATGCCCTTGCCCATGGTCTTCGCCACCTTCAGCTCCCCGCCGAAGGCCGCGATGAAGTTGAAGAACGCCGCCCACGCCACCGCGGCCGCGGGAGACAGCACGCGCGTGGAGACCACCGTGGCAATGCTGTTGGCCGCGTCGTGGAACCCGTTGATGAAGTCGAAGACGAGGGCCAGCAGCACCAGCCCCACCACGGCCGCGAGCAACATCACGCGTGCTCCAGCACCACGCCCTCGATGATGTTCGCCACGTCCTTGCAGCGGTCCGTGGCGCCCTCCAGCAGGTCGTAGACCTCCTTCCACTTGATGATGGTCAGGGTGTCCGCACCGCTCTTGAAGAGCTTCACCAGCCCCTGCCGCAGCAGTTCGTCCGCCTCGTTCTCCAGGCGGCGCACCTCGCGGCACTCGGCGAGCATCTGCTCGGGCTGCTTGATGGTGCGCAGCGCCCGCACGGCCCGCTGCACAGTCTCCGTGCATTTCACCAGGACGTGGCCCAGCGTCCTGGCGTCCGCGGGGGCGTCCGTCAGCTCGTAGATGCGGATGCGCACCGCGGCCGCCTCGCCCATGTCCAGGATGTCGTCGATCTTGGACATCAGCCGGTACATGTCCGCCCGGTCGAACGGGGTGATGAACTGGGTGTGCAGCCGCCCGAAGGCGCCGTGCACCACGCCGTCCGCCCGGTGCTCCACCTCCTTGATGGCCCGGACCTTGTTCTCCACGTCGGTCAGGTCCTCGAGCAGCGCGGCGATGAGCGCCGCCCCCTCCACCGTGGCGGCTGCCTGGGCGTCGAACGCGTCGAAGAACTCGTCCGACTTCGGCATCAACTTCTCGAGCATGGTCCTGCCTCCGTCACGCAGATTGCGCGGGGGGAATGGGCACAGCCTCCTGCCCGGAGGGCAAGCGCGCGCTTCCTAGCGTGGAACCGTCCCAGTTGGGAACCACCTGTTCTCCGCGCAACACGCGGCTGCGGAGCGTGATGGAGCGGTCCACCACGAAGCGCACCCACAGCCGCGTCCAGGAGCGGTGGACGGTCAGCCCCGCGTAGTAGCCGGGGGCGAGCTGCCGCACCCGCGGGAGCAGGTGCCAGGGCACGCGCATGAGATCGTGGTGCTCCACGTGGTAGCCCACGTTGAAGGCCAACCGGTTGAGCGGCCCCTCGTAGTTGGAGGTCTCCTGGGTGGGTGCATCCGGGTGGACGAGGAAGTGCTCCTGCACCCAGCGCGCGGCCAGCGGGTGCGGCCCCACGGAGAACCAGGTGGACAGCAGCAGGTAGGCCAAGGCCCTTCCGCCCCACGCCTCTACCACTGCCGCTGCAAAGGCCACCTGCAACACCACGTTGAGCACGACCCACCCGTCCAACATGGGGATGCGCTTCAGCCGCGTCACGCGGTGCACCTGCAGGGCGGGAAACAGCAGCAGCCATACCGCCTTGCCCAGCGGGCCGCGGTCCCCGAGCCACGTCTCCAACGGGGAGGGGAGGTCCGCGTCCCACGCCGGGTCTCCCTGGAAGCGGTGGTGGAGCAGGTGATACCGCCGGAACGAGATGGCCGAGGGCACCACGATGGGGAGGTTTCCCACCAGGGACAGCAGCAGGTTGGCCCGCGGGCGGGCGAAGGCCAGGTTGTGCGCGCACTCGTGCAGGAGCACCCACAGCCCGTGGTGGACGAAGGCCCCCACCGTCCACGCTGCCAGCAGCAGCCAGCCCGGGGGCGCATTCCGGAGCGACCACGCCACGGCCAGTTGCCCGGCGGCCAGCAGCAGCAGCAGCACGGCGGTGCCGCGCCACGGGCCGAACAGCCCTGCGAGTTCCGGGTGCTCCTTCAGCATCCGGCGCGTGCGCTCGAGGTGCGGCTCCGGCTGGCTTGTCTGGACGGGGTGCGTGGGCATGGCGGGCAGATAGGGCGGCGTTCCCCGCCGGCCGAAGCCCGGGCGCCGCCGTCCGTGCTCAGCCGGACAGCGCGTCCAGCACACGGTCCTCCAGGTCACGCGTCTCCACGTGGACCAGTTCCTGGGCGAGCGAATCGGTCAGCTTGTGCTGCACCGGACCGTGCAGGTGCTTGCGGAGCTCGCCGAGGAAGCGGGGCGGCCCCACCAGCACGAGCCTCTCGTACTCCCCGTGGTGGTGGACGAGGTGCTCGGCCATCTGCCGCGCGAAGCGCAGCCCCTCGATGTCCCTCTGGCGCGTGCCCGGCTCGCGGTAGTTGGGCTTGTCCGTGAGCACCTCGTCCGCGTTCATCCGGCTCTCCGGGTGGGCGAACTCGGCGTGCAGCGTCCAGCGCCTCGCATTGTCGTTCGCGGTGAACAGCCGTGCGGAGGCCTCGTCCCCCACGAGAATCCAGGTGGCCATGTGTGTGTCCCTCCGCGGCGCAAGCTGCGCACGGAGGCGGCGGGACAACGCTTCCGGGCGGGGGAGCGGCCGGACCGTCCCCTACAGCTTCATGCCCTTGGGAATGACCACCACGCCGCCCGGGGTGACGACGAAGCGGCGGCGGTCCGCCTCCAGGTCGTACCCGATGGTGGTGTGGGGCGGGATCTCCACGTTCTTGTCGATGACGGCTTGGCGGATGCGGCAGTGCCGGCCAATCTGCACGTCCTCGAAGAGGATGCAGTCAGAGACGTCGCTGAAGCTGTTCACGCGCACGCGCGGGCTGAGCACGCTGCGAGACACGTGGCCGCCGGAGATGATGCAGCCGGCGCTCACCAGCGAGTCGGTGGCGTAGCCCACGCGCTGGGAGGCTGGATCTTCGAAGACGAACTTCGCCGGCGGGGCGGAGGTGTGCGCGCTGTGGATGGGCCAGCGCTCGTTGTAGAGGTTGAACACCGGGTCCACGTCCACCAGCTCCACGTTGCACTGGTAGTAGGTGTCAATGTTGCCCACGTCCCGCCAGTAGCCGCGCTCCTTCTCTCCCTGGCCCGGGATGACGTTGGTGGCGAAGTCGTACACGTACACCGGCGAGTGCTTGTACATCTCGGAGATGATGGACTTGCCGAAGTCGTGCGCGGAGGACTCCACCGCCGCGTCCCGCACCACCTCGCGCACCAGCGCGTCCGTGCTGAAGAGGTAGTTCCCCATGGAGGCCAGGCACATGCGCGGGTTGCCCGGCATGGGCGGGGGATTCTTCGGCTTCTCCAGGAAGTTCCGCATCTCCCCGTTGGGCCCCACGTCGATGATGCCGAACTCGTGGCCCTCCTCGATGGGGACGGGGATGGCGGCCACGGTGCACGCCGCCTTCCGCGCCACGTGGAAGTCCAGCATCTGCCGGACGTCCATCCGGTACACGTGGTCCGCGCCGAAGACGAAGATGTGGTCCGGCTCCTCGTCCGTCACCAGGTTGAGGTTCTGGTAGATGGCGTCCGCGCTGCCCTTGTACCAGTCCGTCCCGGTCCGCATCTGCGCCGGGACCGGCTCCACGTAGTGGCCCAGGAAGGCCGACATCTGCCACGCGCGGGACAGGTGCTTGTTGAGCGAGTCGGACTTGTACTGCGTCAGCACCTTTATCTTGTAGACGCCGCTGTTGACGAAGTTGCTGAGGCAGAAGTCGATGATGCGGTAGCGCCCGCCAAAGGGGACGGCCGGCTTTGCCCGTTCCCGCGTGAGGGGGTCCAACCGCGTGCCCTGCCCACCCGCGAGGATCATTGCGAGGAGTTTCGCCATATGGGTCTCCCTACGCCGCCGGACGGCACGGGCAAAGGTGCCCGCGCGGTGGACGGGGAGATTAGTCCGCTTTGGGACGGGCGCGAGGACTTGCTAACGTGCAGGAACACGCCATGCGTTCAGTGATGTACCTCCCACCGTCCGGGCAGAAGCGCCGCGGGTTCCTCAAGAAGGGGCTCGTGGGCGGCGCCTTGCTTGCGCTCGGCGGGGTGGGGGCGCTGTCACTCCGGAAGGGACCGCCGAGGGACCTCCCGCACGAGGGGCTGAAGGTGCTGGACGCGCAGGAGTACGCGGTGATGGCGGCGCTGGCCGCCCGCATCATCCCGGACCGGCCGGGCTTCCCCACCGTGGAGGAGCTGGGCACGGCCGCCGCGGCGGACGCGGTGCTGCAGAAGACGGACCCGTCCGTGCAGGCAGAGGTGAAGCAGCTGCTCCGGCTGTTCGAGAACGCGGTGACCAACGCGCTGTTCGGCGGGCGGATGCGCCCGTTCACGGCGCTGCTGCCTCCTGCCCAGGACGACGTGCTGCGCGAGTGGAGGGACAGCCGGCTGTCCGTCCGCCGCACCGGCTACCAGGCGCTCCGCGGGCTGCTGCTCGCGGCCTACTATGGGGACGCGCGCACCTGGGCGGCGGTGGGATACCCGGGGCCGGTGGAGGTGAAGGCACCGTGAGCGACGGACGCATCTACCGGGGGGCGGAGGTGACCGCGGACCTGCAGCTGTCCTGCGACGTCTGCATCGTGGGCTCGGGGCCGGGCGGCGCGGTGCTCGCGCACGAGCTGGTGGGCAAGGGGCTCTCCGTGGTGATGCTGGAGGAGGGCGGCCACCACACGCGCGAAGGGTTCGACCAGCGCGAGTCCACCGCCTACCCGCGGCTGTACCAGGAGCTGGGGAACCGCTCCACGGACGACCTGTCCATCCAGATTCTCCAGGGGCGCAGCGTGGGCGGCGGCAGCACCGTCAACTGGTGCTCCAGCTTCCGGACGCCGGACCGCGTGCTTGCCCATTGGCGGGACGCGCACGGGGTGGAGGGGCTGACGCCCGAGGCGCTCGCGCCGCACTTCGAGGCGGTGGAGAAGCGGCTCAGCATTGCCGAGTGGCCGCTGGAGTTGATGAACGCCAACAACCGCGTGCTGTGGGACGGCTGCGGGAAGCTGGGCTACCAGCGCGCGCTCATCCGGCGGAACGTGAGCGGCTGCGCCAACCTGGGCAGCTGCGGCTTCGGCTGCCCGGTGGACGCCAAGCAGTCCATGCTCGTCACCTACCTGAAGGACGCGGTGGCGGCGGGGCTCACGCTGTACGCCAACACGCGGGCCGAGCGTTTCGAGTGGAACGGGCGCAAGGTGACGGCGGTCCATGCGGAGGTGATGGACGAGGCCACGGACCGTCCCACCGGGCGGCGCATCACCGTGCGGCCCAAGGTGGCGGTGGCCTCCGGGGGCGCCATCAACTCTCCGGCGCTGCTCATGCGCTCGGACCTGTTCGCGCAGGGGCGGGTTGGCAAGCGGCTCTTCCTGCACCCGGTGGTGGTGATGGGGGCGGAGTTCGAGAAGCCGGTGGAGGGTTTCCGCGGCGCGCCGCAGGCCTGCTACAGCCACCAGTTCCTGGAGCGGGGGCAGGGGAAGCTGGGCTTCTTCCTGGAGGTGCCGCCCATCCACCCCATGCTGGCGGCCACGACCTTCAGCGGCTTCGGGAAGGACCACCAGGCGCTCATGGCCCGGCTGCCCTACGTGCAGGCCATGCTGGCGCTGACGGTGGACGGGTTCATGGAGGACGAGGAGGGCGGGACGGTGCGGCTGCGCGGTCCGCGGGACCGGCGGCTGAAGATCGACTACCCGCTCAAGCCCTACCACTTCGAGGCCTTCAAGGTGGCGTGCCGGGAGATGGCCCGCATCCAGCTCGCGGCGGGGGCGAAGCAGGTCATGTCCCTGCACGCGGACCCGGTGGTCATCCGCAACGAGCAGGAGCTGGCGAAGCTGGAGGACGCCCCGTGGGCGCCGCTGCGGCTGCGCGTGGTGACCGCGCACCAGATGGGCGGCTGCAGCATGGGGAAGAACCCGGATCAGAGCGTGGTAGACAACCGTCTTCGTTATCACGGCATGGACAACCTGTTCGTGGTAGACGGCTCGGTGCTGCCGACCGCGCTGGGGGTCAACCCGCAGGAGACGTTGTTCGCGATCGCGCGGTGGGGCAGCCATCACGTCGCCGCCGCGGTGGGATGAAGGGACGTATTCCGGGGGGAAGGACGTCATGAGCAAGTCGGACACGCGGGTCACGAAGATCGCCGCGAGCCCCAGGATGAAAGGGTCGGCCGAGTCGTGCCTCGTGCAGATTGCGGGGCCGAACCCGGGCAAGCGGTTCGTGCTGGGACAGCAGCGCGACGAGTACACCGTGGGCCGGGACCCGGACTGCGACATCGTGGTGGACCTGGACAACGTCTCGCGGCGCCACGCACGCTTCAGCGTGCGCAACAACCGCGTCTACGTGGAGGACCTGGACTCCACCAACGGGACGTTCGTGGAGCCCAAGCCGGGGGAGATCCACGAGCAGACGGAGTTGCGTCCCGGGGACTTCGTGAAGGTGGGCGGGGGGCTGTTCAAGTTCCTCTCCGGCAACGACCTGGAGAGCCTCTACTTCGAGGAGATCTACCGCCTCACCATCCTGGACGGGCTCACCCAGGTGAACAACAAGCGGTTCCTGATGGAGTTCCTCGAGCGCGAGATGGGGCGCTGCCACCGCTACGGCCGGTCGTTGTCCCTGCTCATGTTCGACCTGGACCACTTCAAGCAGATCAACGACACGCAGGGCCACCTGGCCGGTGACCAGGTGCTGCGGGACATGGCGCAGATCATCAAGCAGCGCATCCGCAAGGAGGAGTGCTTCGCCCGCTACGGCGGCGAGGAGTTCTGCGTGGTGCTGCCGGAGTCCGGCCCGGACAAGGCGCGCACCTTCGCGGAGAAGATCCGCAAGATGGTGGAGGACCACCCCTTCGCCTTCGAGGGGAAGCCCATCCCGGTGACGGTCTCCATGGGCGTGGCGGACCTGACGTCCGACATGACGGAGCCCTTGCAGTTCATCAAGGTGGCGGACGCCAACCTGTACAAGGCGAAGAAGGCCGGGCGTAACCGGGTGGTGGGCTGAGCCCTACCCGTTGCGCAGGGCCCACAGCCGGCCCTTCTCACCGGGCATGGAGCGGGGCGGCATGCGGGAGAGGATGTACTGCACGGTGTCGTGCAGCGTCTCCTGTGCGTCCCGGGCGCGGAAGCCCAGTTCCGCTTCTGCCTTGGAGGCATCCAGCCAGAACCAGTGCTCGCCGATCTCCACTTCCTGCGGGTCCAGCGCGGCCTCGGTGCCGCGCCAGTCCGCCAGGCGCTCGAGCAGCTGCGCCCCCAGGACGTTGGCGGCAGACGGCAGCTTGAGCCACGGCGGGCGCACGCCGGACAGCCGCGAGATGCGGCCGAAGAACTCGTCCATGGTCATGTTCACGCCCAGCAGGTGCCGGCCGTAGAGCTCGCCCTTCGTCAGCGCCGCCACGAACGCGTCCGCCGCGTCCCGCGCGTCCACGAAGCTCATCCCGCCGCCGGGCAGGGACGGCAGCTCGCCGCCCAGGAACTTCGCCACCGTCCACGTGGAGGAGAGCCGGTCGTCCCCGGGGCCCATGAGCAGCGACGGGTTGAGCACCACCAGCGGGAGCTGGTTCTTCCGGCAGAACTCCAGCGCCAGCTTCTCCTCGTAGATCTTGGAGAGGTAGTACGGCCACTTGCCCACCACGGTGATGGGGTAGTCGTCCGCCTCGGTGCCCACGCGCTCGTGCCTGGACACGGCGATGGCGCCGGAGGTGGAGGCGAGGATGATGCGCGGCTTCTGGCCGCTGTCCCGGATGTCCCGCAGCAGCTCGCGCGTGCAGTCCACGTGCAGCTCGAACATCTTCCGCCCGTCCTTCGGCCGGAAGCTGACCAGCCCGGCCAGGTGGTAGACGGCGTCCACCCCCTGCAGCGCGGTGCGGACCGCCTCGCGGTCCTTCAGGTCCCCCTGGATGTACTCGGTGCGCTGCAGCACCGGGTGGGTGGGCTTGCTGCGGGCGAGCGCCCGGACGTGGTGTCCCTGCGCGAGCAGCTTCTCCACCAGGTGCAGCCCAAGGAAGCCCGTGGCCCCCGTCACGAGGATCTTCACGCGTCACCCCCGGCGCCCTTGCGCGGCTTCTCCACGTCCAGCGGGAGCGCGGACAGCTGCTCCCAGTTGCTCACCTGCCCGTCGCGCAGCGACTTCACCGACTCCTCCACCAGCCGCGTGGCGAGCCGGTAGGACTCGCTCTTGGACATGCCCGCGGCGCGCGCCTTCACGTCCTGGTACCGGATGACCGGCCCGATGCGGGCGCGCAGGTCCGCCTTCTTCGGGACCATGGTGCCGCGGGGAAGCGCGTCGTACGTGCCCTCCAGGTACACCGGCAGCACGTCCACCTTGTGCGACAGCGCCAGGTACCCGAGCGTGGGCTTGAACTCGAGCAACTCCCCGGACGCGGACCGCGTCCCCTCCGGGAAGATGAGCAGGTTGTACCCCTGGTTGAGCGCCTCGCCGGCCATCCGCAGCGACTCGCGCAGGCTGCCGCTGCGGTCCATGGGGATGAGGTCCGTGAAGTTCTCGAAGAAGGCGCGCTTGGCCGGCGTGTCGAAGAAGTAGTCGCGCGCGGCCAGGGCGGTCAGCCGCTGGCCCTGCTCCCCGAGCACCACCTTCACGAGCCCCATGTCCAGGTGGCTCGCGTGGTTGGCCACCACGAGGAAGTTGCGGTTCTGCGGGACGAAGTTCCGGCCGGTCACCTTCACGTCGTACAGCCCGCCGTAGAAGATGCGCTGCCCCATGCGGATGACGGAGCGCCCCAGCTCCGCGAGCGCGTCCGGCATGTCCACCTCCAGCTGGGACTGGGGCTTCTTCTCCTCCGCCACCACCTCCACCTTCTTCTCCTCCACCGCGGCGCGGCGCCCGGACTGTTGGACGAGCTTGCGGAGGTCCTCCACCGTCTGGATGGAGGTGAGGTCGTTCACCGCTGCCAGCGGCACGCCCGCCTGCTCCAGCGCCACCGACAGCTCGGTGAGCATGAGCGAGTCCAGCCCCAGGTCTACCGCCAGCCGGCTGTCCGGCCGGATGTCGGAGGCCGGGCGCTGCGTGACGTCCGAGAGCAAGGGCACCAGCCAGTCCAGGATGCCGCCCTGCGCGGAGGCGGCCTTCTCGCGGGCCTTCTCGCCGGACTGCGCGGCCTTCTCCAGCTTCTGCAGCTCCGCCACCACCTGCTTGCGCTTCACCTTGCGGGTGCTGGTGCGCGGCAGCTCCGCGTCCGTGAAGCGCAGCACCTTCACGCGCCGGTAGAAGGCCATCTCGGAGGAGACCTGCGCGAAGTGGGCCTCCAACTCGCGGCGGACCTCCTCGCGCGGGCGCTCCTTGTAGTCCGGCACGCACAGGCAGGCGACCTTCTCCCCGCCCGCCTCGTCCGGCAGCCCCACCACGGAGAGCTCCTTCACGTGCGCGTGCCGCGCGTAGAGCTCCTCCAGCTCGTCCGGGTACACGTTCTTGCCGTTGGCGTCGATGATGACGTCCTTGGCGCGGCCCACCAGGTACAGGCGGCCCTCCTCGTCCAGCCGGCCGAGGTCCCCGGTGTACAGCCAGCCCTCCTTCAGCACCGCCTCCGTGGACTCGCGGTCCTGGAAGTAGCCGGCCATGACGTTGGGGCCGCGGGCAATGACTTCGCCCACGCCGGAGGCGTCAGGGTCCTTGATGCGGAGCTCGATGCCGGGCAGCGCCGCGCCCACCGTGCCGGCGAGCCGCTTGTTGCTGCGCTCGGTGACGGCGAGCACCGGGGCCGCCTCCGTGAGGCCATAGCCCTCGGCCAGGTTGAACCCCAGCTGGTGGAAGGCCTTGTGCACGTCCTCGGGCAGCGCGCTGCCGCCGGAGACCATGAACTTCAGGTTGCCGCCGAACTTCTTGTGCACGGGCCAGAAGAGCAGCTTGCCCAGGTTGAGCGAACTGCGGTTGCGCAGCTCGCCGTGGGTGGCCATCAGCGTCTTGATGGACTGCTCCACCCAGGCCGGGCGCGCCGCCATCTCCTGCGTGATGCGGCGGTGGAGCAGCTGCCACAGCGCCGGCACGCCGATCATGGCGGTGATGCGGCCCGTCTCGAACACGTCCCCCAGCCGGTCCGCGGTGAGCTCGTCGATGTACGTGATTTCAGCCCCGCGGCTGAACGGCATGAGGAAGCCTGCCGAGAACTCGAAGGTGTGGTGCAGCGGCAGGACGGACAAGAGCGCGTCCCCCTGGCCCACCTCGAACGCGCCGGCCAGCTTGGCCACCAGCGAGGTGAAGTTGCGCTGCGTCAGCATCACGCCCTTGGGCGTGCCGGTGGTGCCGGAGGTGAAGATGAGCGAGGCCACGTCGTCCGGGGAGGCGGACTTCTTCACCGGGCGCAGGCGGGTGGGGGACTCGGCGTCCCCGCCCATGGCCTCGGCGAGCGAGGCCACCTTGAGCGGCAGCCCGGACTCGAGCAGCAGGGCGGACAGCTTCGGCAGGTCCGCGGCGGCGGACTCGGAGATGAGCAGCACCTTCGCCTCGCTGCGGCGGGCGATGTTGAGTACCTCCTGCTCGGTGAGCGCGGCGTCCACCGGGACGGCGGTGGCGCCCGAGCGCAGGATGCCGAAGAAGCTGATGCCCCACTCGGGGCGGTTCTCGCTCAGCAGCATCACCCGGTCCGCGGGCTGGACGCCGGAGGCAAGCAGGAAGCTGCCCACGCGCGCGGCGTACTGGTGCACCTGCCCGTAGGTGAAGCGCTCCTCCTTCTCCCCTTCCACCATGCGGAACGCCACGCGGTGG
>Ga0214921_10011324_pt1 | contig 10849 bp, 15 predicted proteins | sample LL1505_MetaG_FD_177992 | JGI IMG/M metagenome (GOLD analysis project Ga0214921, IMG submission 177992) | Freshwater microbial communities from Lake Lanier, Atlanta, Georgia, United States - LL-1505 | ecosystem: Environmental > Aquatic > Freshwater > Lake | place: USA: Georgia | collected...
CTTTATAAATCAAGCACTTACGGGGTCTGAAATAAAAAATTTAATTAAATTTGATTGTGTTGACCAAGGATTTTTATATATTTTTAGAGTATGATTTTTAGATTCCCACAACTTCTTTTTAAAAGATATTTCTAATCTAGTTTTACTAACATATACCACCATATGAGCATATTCATCACTAACAATACCATCAACTTTCATTGTTTTTTTATTTAACTTACGTAAATTATTAGAATATACTACAGGAATATTTGGGTTAAGTTTAAAACAACATAAAGAACAATCTAGAGTTTCTCTTTCTCTAATAATTGCCATCAGATAATAATTTTTTATAGAAGTGGTTTTGTTGTACCAACCATTAACAAACAAATCCCATAAATTTTCAGTATTATTATTGTCAAAGTGTTTTTTTGTTTCTCCGTAGAAAGTTTGATACATGCTAGAACTATTAGTTTTGTTTCCGCTTATACTAATACTCTTAACATCTATGCCAATATCATTTCCTATTTTAACATCAACAATATTACTTCCCGCACCACACCATTCACCATTTACTATACTATCAGATATCGCATATTCCCATATTTCTTTTCCTAAAGATAATGGTCTTCCTTTTTCAATATGTTTTTGTAATGGCTTTAATATAGAGTCCATTTCTTTTTGAAAAGATGATATAAATGTAGTTCCGACTAAATTTTTTATTTCATCTATTGTCATTGGGGATAGACAATATTCATTCGTCATGGCTTATAAAAAACAAAAATTGGTTCATACTTCAACCACATTCCATTCACCTTGCAAAAATTCTTTGCTTTAGGTAAACCAGTGTCAGGGTCAATACGATTGCCGCCTGGCATTTGTGCTAGTGCCATTTTAACTACACCTTTGAATTGCATACCGAGTGATTCCAAAATATCTTTGCTATCTTTTTCAAGTGGCAACATGTCAGCACCAAACTTAGCGTCAGCAATATTCCAAAGTAGATATCTGTCATTACGCAAATACTCAACCGCAGTCTCTAGCGTTGGACGCAAGAAGCCTTCACGCCATGCATCATAGCCAGTAAACTTTTTATACGATTGAGTTGGGTCTTCACTATACGCTTCCTTAGCAAAGTAAGGAGGGCTAGTGAACACCATGTCTAATTCGCCCTTGTACTTTTGGAACGAACTATCATCTCTGACAACTTCTGAACCAAGTTGAAAAATTTCATAAGTGTTGGACTGTTCAAACAAAACTCCTTCGTTCTTTGCGGAGTTATAGAAATTAGCCAAGTCGGCATATTTAGTACTAGGACTGCCGCTATCGCTACTAATGCTGTGATCGGTATTAGGATCAGTACCCACATAGTGTAAAGGAAGAGAAGTACGAGAAGCCATAGCACCCAAGATACGCCCACCCCAACCAGAAGAGGGATCGTAAACAACAATTCTATCTTGGTTCTTAACGTGTCTAGTAAATTTTTCATAAAGAAGTTTTGCAGTCAATGGTGGGAAGTTAACAGCATATTGGCACCACGATACTCGGAATGCTTTCAAGCCAACAGGGAAAATCTTTTGTCCATACTTGTACATACGCAGACGATACTTCTTCTGGTCATACGACTTTATGTTCATTGTAGACTTAGATGGAATTGTATCTATGATATCTTGTGTCACTTCAAGATACTTTGCATCTTTAAGTTTTTCATTGTAACCACTATACTCTTCATCATCGTCACGACTCTCTACCCAATAGTCATAACCATATTGACGAATATTGTTCTCTTCAAACCAACGAACAAAATCATCGCCATTCTTAAACTTCACGTTATAAGAACCGACATTGATAATATCATTGACTTTGATTGTGTTTGAATATGCATAGAACGAATCACGCTTAAAGTGTCGTTTGGAATACTTCAATGTCTTCTCAAGTAATTCATCTTTGAGAAAGTGGTCGTAGATTGAAAGACCATCATCATTCTTAGTATAGTTAATGCGTGTCTTCATCATAGTCGGGAACCATTGATTAGCCGCATTACCAACTACGCTAGTGTTTCGAATTACATCTTTCTCACCAGTCAATTCGTCAACATGTTCAAACTCATGCACAGGAAATCCATACATCTCTTTGAATTGCTTTTTAATTGCATCTTCACTCCAACCAACTCTTGGTGGTTGACCCATAGTGTCCCATGAGTGTACAACTGCTTTACGCAAATCGATGAACCATTGACGAAATTCGTCTTCAGTCATCCATTGCACTTCTTCAAATGTCTTGTTTGTTTCGTGGTTCAACAACCAATCGTTACGTTCATAAAAATGTTTTGTCATGTATTATTTTTCCGCTTCTTTTCTCTGTACCACTTAGTTATCATTTTTCTTTTATATTCTTCAAATGTCATATGAATAACTGCATCACTATTAGCCCATTGCACTCGCCATTCACCAATAAGTTTTAATGATGGTCGGGGTACTCTACGAATTCCTCGATTTATGTCCATAGAGATATCATTATGAACATTTACGCCTTCTGCTTTGTTGCCGTATTTCATGTTATCTGTTTTACTGTTATTCCGCATTTATTTAGGAAACGAATCCCATCATCATCACGGTAGTCTTCACCGTAAAATACTTCTTTGATGCCGCTTTGAAATATCATTTTAGCACAGTCCATGCATGGAGCGCAAGTAATAAACATACTTGCACCATCACCACTCTCGGTAGACTTTGCTAGTTTAGCAATTGCATTAGACTCCGCATGAAGAACTTCTGGTTTTGTTTTTGTTACTATCGTGCCAGTAAAATCTGTATGACTAACAAATTCACAATCATTATCCCATCCGCTTGGCATACCATTGTAGCCGATTGAAATGATTCTGTCATCTTTAACAACCACAGCACCAACATGTTTGCGTTTTGCGCTACTCAATTCTGCAAAAATTTTTGCAGTTTGCATATATGCGCCAAGATATTTTTCTTTAATCATTATCAAATTTTTCAGTCTGTTCAAAACGTTTCTCTTGAATTGTTTTTTCTTTCCATACTTTTCTAGGATTTGCACACATCACACAATTAGGATTACCACAATCTAATACATGATGTTTAGCTAATTGATGCGGAGATTCAACTGGTATTTTATACGCCTTTGCAATCTTTAATTGCTTTCGTATTGCATTTTCATCTTCAAGGATTCGTTTAGATTTTTTAAATTTATCTTCTTCGTTACTCATGTTCGACTCCTTCGAATATTAATTAAGCTACATTCCAAATTAGTGCGCCTGGTTTCCCGCTACTTACTACAAACTGCCAAAGTTTAGCATCGTAGTATTTCTCAGATGGATATGGTGGTGCTTGACTCTCTTCAACTACTTGGTCATACTTATATGGTGAACGCATAGTGATAGCACGACCTTTTTCGTAGTCACTCATCTTGTGCCCAATCTCTACTGCATATGCAGGCACATTGGGAAATGCCATTTGTAATCCACGATTCAACGTTCCGCTTGATGCAACAGTCCAAATCTCTGTTGGTTTGATTTTTAAATCTCTTGCAACTTTAACAATCGATGCAAGCACAGATGGATGTTCTAATCCTAAAGGCAAGCATTGTCTGTGCTTTGTATCTTCTTCTTGATAACGTCTTGCTCTTGCTTTTGTCACAGTAAGCATACCATTGTCAACCCAATGAATAGTACCGCCAAGGTCAAGCACTCTTTGCTGATGCCACGTAGGCTCTTTGCGTTTAGCCATGAAGAACGTTGCTTTTTTTCCATAGAGATTACATACATACGTTAATGATATAGGACCCCAACCAACTTTGTTTGCACCACCAAAAACCCATTCATCACATTCGGTAGTCTTCACAAGATGGTCAATAAATCGACTTTTACTTCCATACTCTAACAAGTCATCACGCACAACATGAAAGCCATGGTGCATCTCAACTATCGGTGCAGGATTAGGGTCTTGCCATTCTGATATTATATCAGAAATTTCTTCAGGATACAAGCGACTCATACAGTTCTCCTTCAGAAATTGCGTCTATGACTAAGTGAATTCTATTATCTGTTCCATTGTTGATTGCTTGATGTGGCTTACGTGTATCTAAGAACCACAAGTCTCCAACTTCCATATGCACCTTCTGTGGATTGCCTTTAGTATCCCACACAGTAAAAATCATGTCTGGATTAGTAATGATTGGTATGTGTAGTCTTGCTAGTTTGCCTTTAGACCCACCAGAGTCTTTATCAACTTGATCGGTGTGTCGTTCAAGTTCTCCACCGCCAGGTTTCAATTGCATGAAACGAACACGATGCACTTCTTTATATTTACTCAACAACTCACGCACTTCAGGAAACATATCATAGAGTGGTGTGTCTTGCAATTCAAATTTTACGTCTTTGTTTTTTTCTTTCCAGTCATCACTCATCTCTGAAGGCTTTGTAATGAATTCTGGTTCTGGACGATAACCACGTAGTGACAATGCAGACCATGCTTTGTCTTTATTGTAATTACTGTAATGGTTCGTGAATGCAGGCAATGTTGCTAACTTAGCAGAAACGGATTCAATAAATTCTGGCGTAATTGAACCAATCTTTTTAATGCTTAAATATTCTGTTGATTCTACTTTAGGAAACAAACGTGGAATAGGACTGTTACTCTTAAAATAAATTGCATGTACTTCTCCGTATGTTGTAATCTTCGGACCAACATAACAGAAACCTAACTCTTCAGCCATTGCACAATGTGCTTTGTTCTCTGCCCATACAGTTAACCAAAAATTATTTCCAACTATCATAGAAATTTTTTGTTTGATCGTATTGATGTTACCAGAAAGTTTTCCTATTGAAATGTCACCTTTTAATTTTTTAGCAATAACTGTGTCACCATGCATTGTAATATCTGATGCAACTTTGCTGATTGTCATATCAAACATTGCGTCATCAAGAATCATAAGAGTTTCATTTTTTAAAGACTCTGCAATATTGTTCTTTTTATATTTTGCAAAAGGAGATAGCGTATATGCATTGTAGTCTGCATATTGCGCTTCTAGACCCTTAAGATAGTCTATATTATATCCATGTTGCCAAGGTTTCATTTCTTTACCTTACGTTTTAGAATCATACGTTTGCGTAATGCACGTTGTGTTTCAAATGCTGATGCTTGTTCAGTATATACTTTTCCAAGCATATGGTCAAACTCATGCAATGCAATTCTAGCAGTCATTCCGATGAATCGTTCTGTAGTAGTTTCTCCATCTACAGTTTGATATCGAATGCGTACTGCATCTGGACGTTTGATACTTAGAAATAAAAGAGGATAACTTAAACATCCTTCTTTCATGGGAATTTCTTTATCGGATACATCAACAACTTTAGGGTTGAATATTGCAAATGGTTCATCACCTGTTCTCATTACGAAAACACGATATGGAATTCCAACTTGATTTGCTGACAATCCAAGTCCATCTCTTGATACCATTTTATCATGTAATGCTTGTGCCAATTCTTTTGGATCAAAAGGAGGATTTGCAAAATCAAATTCTAAACATTGTTCATGCAATACTGTTGCAGATTCAGGTACTAATTCAAGGTTCATGTGTTTCTCCCATTACATAATTCTCTGCAAAATTTTCAGCATCATCTACTCTTTCAAAAAAGGCAACAAAGTAAGTGCCGCATTCATTTCTTGCTCTTACTTTATAGAAATTATCATCAAAGAATATTTCTGCTTGTCTATCTAAATCTTGTCCAAAATATTGACTAAGTATTTTCATTTTGTTATCCTTGAAAAATTATTGACTTTTTCGAATCTAATTACATTTGCAAACTTGTCTTGTAAAATATCACCTTTGTGTGATATAACAAACAAATTAGAACCTTCAAGCATGTTTAAGATTTTCATTAAGTCTTCTGTACCATTTGTATCTAATGACGAATCAAAGATTTCATCAAGTATTAATATGTTTGTGCTTGCCGAGTTCTTCAGTTTAGCAACAGCACGCCATGTTAACATCAATGCCATATCAATACGTTGCTTCTCACCTTCACTAAATGATGCATATGTAAAATCATCACGATGGCGAGACTTGATTGTCTCTTTGAATGATTCGTCTAAATTAAAGTTCACAAAGAAATCTAATGCCGCAAGATACTTGTTAACTAACTTGTTAATCACTGGTATGTACTGACGAATGATTTTCGTTTTGATACCTGTATCTTTTAATAAGTTTGTTGCGACTTCATAGTACAATCGTTCTTCAGCAATAACTTTAATTTCAGATTCTAATTCTGCAAGTTCTGTATTCAACGTAGCAAGTTTTTCTTGTTCAGAGGTAACATCATCTTTAACAGAATTCAAACGTTCGATCTCTTTATTGATATTGTCGATGTGTCTTTTATTTACTCTAATCTCACTCTGTTCAAATGTTAACTGCGAATTCAATGTTTGAATCTGTTCAGCAATCGTTTCGATTTCACTAAGTCTATCATTAACGGTGCCAAGTTCATCTTTAACTTTTTTCAACGCATCTTCAACTTCAGATAATTTTTTATTTCTCTCTTCTACAATATGCAGTTTATATTCATTACCAATGGCTTGCTTACATGTAGGACAATCATCATTGTTATGATAAAACTCAATGTCAGTATCAATTTTTTTATGAGTCTTTACTAAACTTTGTTGTAAAGTTTTAAACTTAGATAACTTTGCATCGACTTTAGATTTGTCTGAAATTTGTGTAATCATTTCCGACAAACTTGTTTGTATTGTCGCACATTTAGTTTCACTCTCGGCAATCAATAATTGCGTGTTTGCGATATCTTGTTGCTTAGATAAAATCTGAGTTGCATTATTCTTGTTTAGCGAATCAATAAACTGAATTTGATATTGAATCTTTTCACTCTTCAAGTCTACTGCATACTTTGATTGTGAATGTTTTTCTTTCAGTAAAAGAAACTTATCTTTAAGCACACCGTTCATGCGTGAAAAGATTTGAATATCTAACAAGTCTTCAATGATAGAACGTCTGTCACTAGCAGACAACTGCATGAATGGAGTAAACGATGCCGAACCCAATACAACAATTTGAGTAAACGATTTGTAATTGAGTTTGAGAATGAATTTCTCTAGATGTTCTTGATAGTCTTTGACTGCCGCATCTTGATTAACTAAATGCCCATTGCAGTAAATCTCAAACACATTTGGTTTAATACCACGAACGATTTTGTATGACTTGTTGCCTGTGTCGAATTCAATTTCAACGACTGCATCTTTACCATTAATAGTATTTACAAGTTGTCCTTTGTTAATACTACGAAACGGTTTGCCAAACAAAACAAATGTCAATGCATCAAGCATGGTTGATTTACCTGAACCATTAGAGCCGACAATCAATGTTGTGTTGTCGTTATCTAATTTGAGTTCAGTAAAAAAGTTGCCAGTGCTTAGGAAGTTCTTCCAACGTAAATTACGAAAAATTATCATATATTATTTAAATCCTGGTCCAGTAACCCAAATCACTAATGACCTTCTAACTCCTTTAGTTACTGGTTTGACCCTATGAACAATGAATGATGGGAATATAAGTATTTGGCCCCTTTTCAATGGAACATTTATTTCTTTAGCCAAAAATGTTTGAAAATCTCCACCCTCAAAATCTACTCCTGGAGTATTTAAAAGCATACTCATTGATAATTTTCTAGTTGAATACACATCTCTGGAAGATTCGCCGAAAGTTAAATCCATGTGCCAATCATATCGGCCTGATTTTTTAGCATCATATTCCGCATATTGAAAATAATCATATCCATTTATATCAAAATTATAAAAATTCGAATTTACATATTCAAATACATTATTAAATTTTTCAAATACAAATTTTAGTTTTGGATCATTTGAATAATGAAAACTCACATTTGATACACGAAACTTTTTTTCAGCTTCTTCGGTGTGGCCAACGCCGTCAGATGATACACCCACAACTAAAGGTAATGATTTACAATAATTTTCGATAGTTGTCAATTCGGCCGAACTGAACGCTGGATCTAAAACCATCCATGGGATCAATAATTTTCGAGATTGTGTATCATTAGTGATACCTTTATATGTACTCATTCTATATTCTCCGTCGATAGTGCCTCAACATAAAGTTCACGCATCAATGTTTTAAGTTTATTTGGATCATTGATATTCAAACTTTGTGCATCAATAAATTTAGATAGAATTGACATTGTGTCTTCTGCTTGATTAACAATGTCTTCATCTTCTTCGGTCTCACTAAATTCAGTAAAGTCTTCAACGATTGTTACATCGACTGGACTTACTTTATATATTTCATCAACTAGTTTCTCAAATAAGTATGGGTCTTGTTTATTGACAACGACAACTTTCACATAAGCATTTGCATACTTGGAGAAGTCCATATTCTTCAAGTCTTCAATCTTTAGTTTATCAACACCATCATCATAGTTGACTTTGTAAAACATTCTATGTGGATTATTTACATACTCAACTTTCATGCTTTCCGTATCTAGAATGGCAAATTTCTTTTGATCTTGGTAATCTGACCAAAAGAGTTCGTATGGAGTTCCCACATACGTGATTCCATCATGTTCAGAGAAAGTATGATAGTGTCCGCTGAACACTCTATTATAGTTGCTTAGAAACTTATAGTCAATACCATCGTGGCTATCTACGCCTCTAGACAATGGAAATCCTGCAAGTTCAAAATGCCCCATACACATAGATGAAGTGCTGTTCTTAATGAAGTCAAAGATTTCTGTTTCGTTACTCTTACATATCCATGGTATCATATCAATTTTAATTCCATCGACTTCTAATGTACCATGATTTTGCCACAAACGAATATTGTGATAGTCACGTAACAGCAAGTCTGGCGAATTAACTTCGAGACTTTCTTTCCAAAAAATATCGTGATTACCAATCAATGCATGAAGTGTAATGCCCTCTTCAACGCATCTGTCAAAAAAGTATCTACGACTTTCCATGAGTGAATGAAAGTTGATATACTTACGTCTATCAAATAAATCACCAAGTTGAATGATGGTACGAATTCCTCTTTCCGCTAATTCAGGAAAGAATGTTTCATCATAAAACTTTTCATAGTAAGCATGAAACGCTTTGGAGTCATTTCTAACACCAAAGTGCGTATCACCTAGTAGACATATTCTCATACTTTCTTCGCCCTTGATTGTTCGTTGTTGCGCCTAAAGACTTATTGATTATATCACGAATCGCTGTCAAATGCAAGACTGCGGTTGCTCTTAAGTCTTGCGGCGAACGTTTATTTTCAACAATCTTTAACCAATTTTCAAGTTGGGCTGGAATGGGAGTTTGCATCATTGATCTCCAAAAATTCATCAAACACGGTATTGCCAGTAGACTTTTTCTTTCTAGGTTTTGCGCTGGCAATCTTTTTTTCTTTATTTGCTTCAAATGCATTAATAAAATCACTAATGAATTCTTCGCTATACGAATCGTGAAGTACACCATTTAGTCCTGCTGATACGTATTCTTCTCCATTGTTTTCAATGAGTGAATTTATGATAACGTTATCCATACTCTTGTACTTGATGTACAAATGTTTTTTTTCTTTTTGAATTCTTCGCAAGAATGCATAGTAAATAATTTGAGTAAAGTATGCAAATGGATTTTTAGACTTCTCTGGATCAAAGTTATCAATGTATAGTAGACAATTTTCAATGCCATCAGACACCATATCTTCTTTGAATGTGTAGTTTGCAAAGTTTGGTTTACGTGCCAAGTGCGTTGCAATCTTAAAAAGACATTCACCAATGTACTCAGGTACTCTTGGGCGTTCGCCATTTGTTGCTTCTGCTTCTTTAACAGCCGCACGAAAAACAACCATCTCTTCTAAAAAATGTTCGTTGTTTACGTAGTGTTTTACTTTTGTTGCTGGTATGGCAGTAGTGTTCATAATTTACCTCAATTTGTTGACAATCACTTGACAATAGTGTATTATTACTGTGTCCCTTTTGATAAAGACTTAGTTAATGTATAGTCTGTGTGTTAGCAGATACAATAGCTAATGCTCTCATCCTATCAATTTCTTCTCTTACCTTTTCTTCAGAATCGAATTCTTTATTTCTATTCTGCAATACAATGTTCTCTTCTTGCTCTCCTGCCTCATACTGATTGTATAATTCAGTATAGACTTCCAATACGTCATCTGTCGCTTCTGATACCGAAACAATACTTTGTTTAAATATTCTTGACGGTAACGTAAAATTCATTAGTGGGTCCCACTTCATCATGGATAAGTTGAATGTATTTTCTTCTAACACTTTAGGAACAATAACAACTCTCATTGGACGATGAATCTCAATGAAACTTTTACTTTCTTCAACGATGTTGCCTATGACAGTATCGCCACTTGTCAATTTAAGTACTTTGCAAAGCATTATTCTTCCTTTAGATTTAACGTATATATTTTATATTCAAACTTCTCATCATTATAAATTTTCATTCGTTCGATAAAATGTTCTAATGTAAAATTCTTCCTACTCTTATACGTCATGTCATCCGATATGTCATATAGAATGGCTTCTTTCTTGTTATCACCCAAACGTAATCCTCGACCAATAGACTGTAGTGTTCTAATCTTACTCTTGCTTGGTGAAGCAAAAATAACATTGTGTAGATTACGAATGTTAATACCAGTAGAGAATGTTCCGTATGATGCTACGATAATTGCATTCTCTTCTTCTTCAGTAATTCTACGAACTTCTTCTCTTTCATCTACACCAACTGCACCATGAATGAAGAATACAGGTCTATTTTCTTCTACTGCGTCCTTAAGCATATTATACAATATTCTGCCGTGC
>Ga0214921_10011328_pt1 | contig 10848 bp, 8 predicted proteins | sample LL1505_MetaG_FD_177992 | JGI IMG/M metagenome (GOLD analysis project Ga0214921, IMG submission 177992) | Freshwater microbial communities from Lake Lanier, Atlanta, Georgia, United States - LL-1505 | ecosystem: Environmental > Aquatic > Freshwater > Lake | place: USA: Georgia | collected 2015-05-28
TAAATCAGGCAAAACAATAGAACAAATTGCAACTGAGCGCAACATGGTAGTAGGCACTATTGAAGGACATTTAGCACATTATGTTGGTTTAGGAATGCTAAACATTAATGACTTTGTGAGCAAAGAAAAATGTATGCATATTATTACAGTGGCTAAAGAAAAAGACACTTTAAATTCGGGAGAAATCAAGTCTGCTTTAGGCGATGAATATTCTTATTCAGAAATAAGAATGGTGCTTTCTTACATGGAAAACATGAAGAAGTAGTTTCTTCATGCTAGAATTATTTGTTGTGAGTTTTGTAACTATCAATATTTATTGCCGTACAACTTTAAAACGAAAAACAGATGATACAATTAAGCAACAACTGGATTACTGAAAACAGAATTGATTTTGAGTATAAAAAATACATTTTACTTGCTTATTTACAAGAAGTAAAAAACTACTTTGATGAGAATAAATTATACCCACCACTATCAGAAATTGTAGTCCATTATGATAACCTAAAAAAAATAAAAGATAGCAAATCCGATTTTTTATTTCGATTGCCTAAATTACTTAACAGCATTGATTTGACTAATGCTCAACTTAAATATGAAACACAACTTGAAAGTGATTTAATATTAAGTGAAATTGAAGCAATAATTGACTTTTCATTGCCACAATTTTTAAGTTACCTTGAGCAAGGAAAAGATATTTTTGAATTTGTAGAAAAGGAAATGAATATCGAACCAATTGGATTGGTTCCTCTACAAAATAAGTTTGGCTATTTGTTTATTAAAGATGGAGCAAAGTCTGATACTCGTGTGTATGAATATGCTATCAGTATAATTGAACAACCCAACGAAAGAGTCAACACACTTAAAACTAATTATATTAAAACATATAACGCTTCTATTTCTCATACCTATAACTTTATCAAAACTGATATTTTAAGAGAATTTAAAGTGTTCTCAAACCCAGCTGTATTTGCAATTGAAACACCATTACAATTCCCTTTTGATGAAACTTTGCTACCAGTAGCCAAAAGGTTATTTCTTAAGAAATATCAGAAATGATTTGATTCCAAAATTCATCGCGTATCACTCATAGTTTATTTCTTTCATTTTTAGAATATTGTTGAATGTAAAAACAGTGTTAGTTTTATCAATTAAATTATTTTAAAAATATGAATTCTCAAGAGCAAAATAATGATAGTATAAAATCATCATTGCTTTACAGCGAAGACCTTGCACCAGTGCTTGAAAAGCAACGCACCTGGGGAACATGGAACTATGCTGCATTATGGATTAGCATGAGTTTGTGCATACCTACTTATATGCTTGCAAGCTCACTCATACAAGGCGGAATGAATTGGTGGCAAGCAATTCTCACCATATTTTTAGGCAATGCAGTTGTGCTTATTCCAATGATTTTAAACGGTCATGCCGGCGCAAAATATGGCATTCCTTTTCCTGTGTTGGCCCGTGCAAGTTTTGGTGTAAAGGGTGCAAATATACCTGCTCTTTTGCGTGCAATTGTTGCATGTGGTTGGTTCGGAATTCAAACGTGGATTGGTGGTTCGGCATTATTTCAAATGTTTCAATTATGGTTTCCAGCACTCAATAATTTACCTCAACTTTTTCCACTTTCTTGGGGGTTACAAACAGGGCCAGCTATTTCATTTTTACTTTTTTGGGTATTGAACATGTATATAGTTTATCTAGGTGTTGACAGTATAAAAAAGTTACTTGTTTTTAAAGCTTTCTTTTTACCAATAGCAGCATTAGCCTTGTTGTTTTGGGCTATTGCAGCAGGCAATGGTCTTGGTCCAATTTTGAATCAACCATCAAAATTTGCCACTACTTCTGATTTCTTGGTTTATTTTTTTCCTGCACTTACGGGTATGGTTGGCTATTGGGCAACCTTATCTTTAAACATTCCTGATTTTACTAGATATGCTAAAAGCCAGCGCGCACAGGTAGTTGGACAAATTATAGGCTTACCTCCTTCAATGACTCTATTTGCTTTTATTGGAGTTGTTGTAACATCAGCAACTACAATTATTTACGGAACAACAATTTGGGACCCATTGGTTTTAGCCACTAAATTTGATAGTAAACTTATCGTTAGTTTTGCCATGATTGCTGTTGCACTTTCAACATTAGCAACAAATATTGCAGCAAATATTGTAAGTCCTGCCAACGATTTTGCAAACTTAAATCCAACCAAAATTTCATTTAAGTTAGGTGGTTACATCACAGGGATATTAGGGATTTTAATCTGTCCTTGGAAACTAATTGCTGACCCAACTGGTTATATTTTTAATTGGCTAATAGCATACTCTAGCTTGCTTGGGCCAGTTGGTGGAATTATGATCGTTGATTATTATTTCATAAGAAAAAAGCAATTATTTACAAATGAATTGTATGCAATAAATGGTCTATACAGTTATTTTAATGGTTTTAATATTATTGCAGTGTTTGCATTAATTTGCGGTATTGTACCCAATATTCCTGGCTTTCTATTGAATATCAAAGTTGTTTCTGATTCTGTTTTTCCAATTTGGGTTTCTCATTTATACAACTACGCTTGGTTTGTAGGTTTCATAGTTTCGGGTTTGTTATATTTTATGATGATGAAGCGCAAAGTATTTAAAGGAAAATTATACTATCAGTAGTTTTAAAATTGGTGCTATAATAAAATCAAAAGATTTATATTGGCTTCTGCACTTCACTCTGAAAATTATTTTTTTATTTTGAACCTTAAAAAATAAAAAGTGGCTAATATTAATTTAGCCACTTTTGAAATCCATTAATTATCAAATTTTTACGAGCCTTAAAAACTATACCTAACACAAGCAAAAATATTACGACCTGGAGCATTTATGCCGCTTGCAAATACTCTGTATTTGGTGTCTAATAAATTATCTATGCCTGATTGAATTAACAATCCTTTTAAGACGGTATAATTCACTCTTATATTAATCGTGTACCAGCTCGGCATTCCCCTTGGTGTTGCTTGTGTCAAATTATCCTCGCCACTTGTGCTGTATTCGCTTAGTTTTTTCCATAAATTCATAATCATAAACGCTTCTATTCCAAACTTACTAGCGGAATATTTTACGCTTAAGCGTGAATAGAAAGGAGTTATATGGTCAAGTGGCGCATCATGTGTTTCAAGGTCAATGCGTCCGTGTGTATAAGTGCCCGAAGCAGTAATCATAAATCCTTTTAAAGGTACATACCTTAAGGTTGAAGTAAAACCAATCATATACGTTTTAGTTACATTGCTAAGGGTTTGTACCCTACTCAGTTTACCGTCATACATAATAGAATCTGAACCGTTGAATTTGCTATTGTTTACTGCAAACATATTTCGTCCTAATGCATAATAACCAATATTTTCCCAATAAAATGTCTCATTGATTTTGTATGTTATACCTAACTCTACATTATAAGTTTGCTCAGGTTTTAACTTAGTATTAGGCACAATTACATTTCCTTTTTGCGAGTCGAAAATCTTAGTTAAATCATCTACATTGGCTACTCGATAACCACTCGAAAGTGTAGCTGCAACTTTGAGCTTTTCGTTTATATTGTTGATATAACCTATGCTGCCGCTATAAACTGGTGTGTTCTGATTTATTTTATCAAATGGAAAAGAAAAAAAAGTTTTATCAGAAAAGTTGCTTTCTAACATTGAGTAACCCAAACGTAACGATGAATTCAAAAACTGTTTTGCATTTAAAGTGCAGTTTACCATTGCAAATATTGATGTTTGTAATAATGTATTGCCGCCGTTTGGATATCTTGTGCTTGCTGAGCTTATAGATTCATCATTAATATTTTTTGTAAAAGCTGTTGATTTTAAATTGTTGTATTGCCCATCAAAACCAATATGCAATAAGATTTTTTCATACTTCTTAGAAACATCAAATGTTAATCCTCCAACCTTAACTTCCTCAATGCGCGAAGTACGATTAGGACTTCCCCACCCACGAGTAAGACGGCTTTCTTCAACATCTTGTGCACTTGCCGTTAAACGATATGCCATACCATTTTGGTTTATTTTTTTTATGAGTTGATATGAAGCCAACATTCTATATTGCGGTCCATAATACCACTCGGAATTGCTTGGAGCAGTTGAAAAGTTCGACAACCTATCATAGCGTGGAATATTTGACGAATTAGATAATTGTAGATTTACAATGTGCTGCAACTTATCATTTTGCTGAAATAGAAATTTTTGTAGTACATCGTATTGTGAATAAGCACTTGGTGTTTGTAAATACTTATTGCCATTGAGCAACAGCGTATCTTTTTTGTTTATTGTTGATGGAATATAGTTGCGTTCCTCATACTTATCGTAGTATGGATTTTTTTGTTTACCCATCATCAAATCACCAAAATCGCTGTAAGTAAATGAAGAAAGGGCAGCAAATTTTTTATTCCCAATATTTAAATCAAAATGTCCGTTTTTTTCTTGATTTACAGAACTGTATCTACTCATAGCACTTCCGCCAATTTTATTTAATTGCGGATTTTTCGTTATTAAATTTACAACTCCTCCTAATGCATCACTACCATAAACAGTAGTTGCTGGGCCATACATTACTTCTACTCGTTCAAGAATATTTTGGTCGGTAGTAATTAAATTTTGCAAGTGGCCTGCTCTATAAATTAAATTATTCATCCTTACCCCATCAATTACTAAAAGTACTCGGCTAGCTTCAAATCCTCTTAATATTGGACTTCCAGCACCTTGCTGGCTTTTTTGAACAAATGCTGCCCCGCTTTGTGATAATATATCGGCTGTGTTTTGAACGTTTAATTCTTGTATTTCTTTTGAGGTAATTACCTCAATTTGTTGTGATACAGTTTTTTTATTTTCCTCTTCTTTACTTGCGCTAACAACTACTTCTTTTAGTTTATAAATATTTGTTGTGTCGTTAATATGTTGTGCGCTTATTTGTGCTGTCCTAATAACAGCAAGCCCAATCAGGGCAATATATTTATACATTGTCACTTAATAGTTTAACAATTAGTAATTATGGATAAGTAAATAGTCTTATCCTAATTTAAAATAATGAAGACATTTTATTTCTTCTATAGCATAAGTGCTGAAAACGTATTCAACATTTTGGTGGAGGGGAATTTTTATCCAATATGTTATTGCTATTTATTTCTAAAAAATAGAATGAAGATGACGAATAATGGCTGTTGATAGAAAATTTAATTTCATCCACCTCTTCAAAAAAGTAGAAATTAAAAACCAAAAAATGATTTGTGCTTGTTCTATTATTAATAGCATTTGTATTAAATATTATAGAGTTGAGCTTTCTTAATTTATTTTCAAACCCGTCTTTTATTAACCATAAAACTACTTGTGATTTAGATTTAACTAATTCTGTTTTATACACATCATATTCTTCACCCTGGTATTCAATTTCAAAAACATTGTTGTTTAAAATATTTTTTGGGAGTGAGGAAAATTCAGTAGAGCTTACTATTAATTTCTCAGTTTCGTTAGTTACTATGTTTGAGGAAGTTGCTAATTTATGGGCATGAAATAATCCAACTGAAAAAAATACAGCAAGCGATATTGAATATAGCGCAATTGCTAGCAGTAATATTTGTTTTATTCTATTCAATGTTACAATGCAAATATATTGCAAATTTTTTATTTGCTAGTTTGTTCAAAATATATATTGCAATTGGATAAATAATAAACAACTAATATTTCTTACATTCAGTATCAAATTTATTTATATCTATTTGTGCAATATCATTTTTGAAAATTGTTCATGCTTGTAAATTTCGTCATTGTTAACTAAATTTCATATCCTGAGCATAAGACTTAAAGTTTCCCCAACTAAGTTAATTCTTCAAATTTTTCAATCGCATTTCATCAACTAAAAAAATTTTCCCCTCTTTTATTTCAATCATCTTTTCGTCTTTAAAATCACTAAGTGTTCTAATTAGAGATTCAGTAGCAGTGCCAACAATATTTGCTAAATCATCGCGTGAAACAGCCATGCTAAAAGTTTTTTCTTCTTGTTTTTTAAATTTTTCTTGTAATAGTAACAATGCTTCTGCTACTCGTTTTCGCAGAGAACTGTAAGCTAAATCTATCAGGTGCTGCTGTTGTTCAACAACATTGTTTGTTAGAATATGAATAAATTTTCTTGCAACTATTTGATTGTTATAAATCAAATTAAAAAAGTCTTCTTTAGGTATGAATGTTACTACAGCAGTTTCTAATGTTTGTGCACTTTCGGTGTATTCTGTATTTTCTAACAATGATAAATATCCAAAAAAATCACCATCTTTTAGCAGTGTTGTTATTAGCTCTTTGCCATCTTTATTTTCTTTAAAAACTTTGGCCTTACCCGAATTTAAATAGTAAATACCTTTGGGAAAACTTCCCTGTTTATAAATATTTTCTTTCTTTTTATAATTAATACTTTTTTGTTCTTGTGTAAATTTGAGTAATGCATCTTTACCTCCAAACTCGCTTATGAAGTCGTTAAGTCCTTCAATATTTTTATTGTATTCTTTTTTAAGTGCTTCATTTTTTTTTAATCGACTTTCAATGGCATTCAGCAATTCTATTTTCTCAAATGGTTTTGTTATGTAATCATCTGCACCCATTTCCATTCCTTTGCGCAATTCGCTACGTTCTGTTTTTGCAGTTAAAAATATGAAAGGAATATTTTGGGTTTCTTCATTTTTGCTTAATAAGTGTAGCACCCCAAATCCATCTAATATGGGCATCATAATATCGCAAACAATTAAATCTGGTTTTACGAGTGCAACTTTTTCAATGCCATCTTTCCCATTTACTGCTGTTGTTATTTCATATCCTGCAAGTACTAAAATCTCAGCTATGTTTTCTCTAACATCTTTGTTATCTTCAATAAGTAAAATATGAGTCATTATATAAAAGTTTAAAATTAAAGATTAATCAATTTGATTGAAAGTAAGTGTAAATGTAGTTCCTTTTTCAATTTGACTCTCCATTATTATTTTTCCGTGCATAAGTTCTACATATCTTTCTACAATGCTAAGACCTAAACCTGTTCCTTGAATATTTGTTGCATTTGAACCTCTAAAGAAACGTTGAAATAAATGCTGTTGGTCTTCATAACTAATTCCCATTCCTTCATCACTAATTTCTATAAAAATTTTAGTTTTTGATGTAGTGGTTTTGATTGTGATTTTTTTGCCTTCGTCAGAAAATTTAATTGCATTTGAAATTAGATTATTCAAAACATTACGCAGTAATTTCGGGTCGAGTTTAACGTCCCTATTTCCTTTGTGAACGTAAATAATTTCTTGCTCTTTTTTACAAATACCTTTCATTTCATCAACTATTTCCGTAAATAGATGTGGTATATCAAATGCTATGAAGTTGGCTTCTACCTTACCTTCTTCTATTTTGCTGAGTGATAAAAAATCACTTAGAATATCATTCAAATTATTTACTGCTGATTTTATACGTTCAATATGTTTTAATCTATTATTTTGCTGCTCAGTGTGCGGATATTCTGGAATAAGTGAAGCTGATGACAGTATTGTAGTTAAAGGTGTTCTGAACTCATGCGATGCCATTGATAAGAAACGTGATTTAAGTTCGTTCAACTCTTTTTCTTTTTCTAATGCTTCGCTTAATTCTGCTCTTGATTTTTCAATTTCGCTTAAAGCTTCTTGCAAAACTTTTGTTCTATCTAATACTTTTCCTTCTAATTTTTCATTTGCAGCCTTTAGTTCATTGGTTAGAATTTCTAGTTTGTTTCTTTGTTTTAGTACTTTGTTTTCTACTTCTTTTCGTCTAGAAATATCAATGATAAATGCTATTATAAATTTAACACCATTATTCTCGAACGGACTTAAACTTATTTCAACAGGAAATTCGGTGCCATTTTTTTTTCTTGCAAATAAATCAAGTCCGATTCCCATTTTTCGGGCTATTGGATTTTGATTAAAATTATTACGATGTTGATGGTGCGTTTTTGCAACGCTATCGGGCAAAAGCACTTCCATCAATTTTCCTTTTAACTCACTTTCATCATATCCAAAGAGGTTTTCAGTTGCAGGATTAAGAATTTTGATGATACCTTGCCCATCAACAACAATAATGCTTTCATTAGCATGATTAAATAGTTCTTTTAGTAACGTGTTTTCGTTAAGTGTGTGCATTTATAGAAGCTGTAGCTTTAAAATTATAGAATTATTTAGGTGCAGTGCGCAAAAGTAAAATAGCAATAAATAGAAAAATAATATTCGGAATCCAAACTGCAATTAAAGGATGTAAGCCTCCGTAAGTTGCAAAAGTATTGGCTACTTGCATAAATAAAATATAGCTAAAACTTAATAAAATTCCCAAACCAATATGTAGTCCTATTCCTCCTCTTACTTTACGGCTTGCAAGCGCAACACCAATTAGTGTTAATATAAAAGTGGAGAATGGCATACTCATTCTTTGGTATTTTTCAATCATAAAAAAAGGTACTTCATCGCTACCTTTCATAGTTTCTTTTTCAATAAATTTATTTAATTCAAAATAATTCATGGTTTCCACATTGTTTAAACGTGTTCCAAAATCTTTAGGGTGCATGTTTAATATTGTATCCATTGTGGCCCCAACTTTTATACTCTCTTTGAAGTCATAAATTTTGCGTGAGTAATAATTATTGATTTGCCATTTGTGTTTTATGGTGTCCCAAACAATATTATCAGCAATTAATTTTGATTTTAATTTACCATCAACAATTTTTTCTAGTGCAAACTTAAATCCAATATTATCTATGTTGTTATAGCTTTCCATGTAAATATAAGTGCCAGGTTCAATTTGTCTATGCACATTCATATCGTTAAACATATATCTATTTCTAATAAAGGACTCTTCAAATTCTAAACGTTTTTTATTTGCTTTTGGTATTACAAAATTTATCAAAATAAAACTCAACGTTGCTAATACAGCTGCAGCCATCATATAAGGCAATAAAAACCTACGAAAACTTACACCACTGCTCAATATAGCAACAATTTCAGTGTTTGATGCCATTTTGGATGTAAAAAATATTACTGAAATAAATGTGAATAGTGGGCTAAAGAGGTTTATAAAAAAAGGAATAAAGTTGATGTAGTAATCAAATATAATTGAATGAAGACTTGCTTTCGTCCTCAAAAAGTCATCCAATTTTTCTGATATATCAAAGATGATTACAATACATATAATGATTGCAATTGCGTACAGAAATGTCCCTAAAAACTTTCTAATTATATAAGCGTCAATAGTTTTTAATCCAAGCATAATGGAATACGAAAGTAATAGATATTAGTTATTTTATAGTTCTCATTTTAAATTGTTTTCGAACTAATAAATTATGAATCCAAATCTCAAAAAATAATTTAGGTTTGACAAAAAAACAAATGACTATTCATTTTTTCTAATTTGGTAAAAAAGTCGAAAATGAATATTCAGAATGGTATTTAGAAATCAAATTTTATAGGTATGAAATTAGATGTATTGGCATTTGGCGCACATCCAGATGATATAGAGCTTTCATGTTCGGGAACATTAATGAAATGCGTGAATAGCGGTAAAAAAATTGGCATTGTTGATTTAACAAAAGGCGAATTAGGAACCAGAGGCACAGTAGAATCTAGGGATTTAGAAGCTGAAAAGGCATCTAGAATACTCAATCTAAGCATACGTGAAAACTTAAATTTAGGTGATGGATTCTTCAATTACTCACAAGAAAATTTATTGAAAGTTATTACTTCAATTAGAAAATACCAGCCCGAAATTGTTTTATGTAATGCCATAAAGGATAGGCATCCAGATCACGGACGTGGTAGTCATTTAGTTTCTGATGCTTGTTTTTATTCGGGATTAATGAAAATTGAAACTTCTTATGAAAACTTATCGCAGCAGTTTTGGCGACCTAAAGCTGTTTACCATTATATACAGGACCGTTTTATTGAGCCTGATTTTTTGGTTGATATCAGTGAAGTAATTGATGCTAAAATGGATAGCATTATGGCTTTTTCTACGCAGTTTTATGACCCAAATTCAACTGAACCCCAAACCCCAATATCAAGCATGCAATTTTTAAATACAATAAAGGAGCGCTCCAATATATTTGGCCGCACTATTGGCGTTGAATATGCAGAGGGATTTACTACTGAAAGGTATATTGGTGTGAAGGACATTTTTGATTTGTTTTAGTTTTAATAAGTTGTGATTGACAGCAGAACATAAACCGTTTTGCATTATTTAATAATCCAATTATATTTGATAAAAGTAACATTACTAAAACCGTGTTATGAAAAAAATCAAAGAATACTTTAACCTTTCAAATCGAGAATTTAATGCTACTAAATTTTTGATTTTATTTTTATTGTTGTTAATGATTGCAAGGTTTACTTTGCCCTACATTCAATTCAATAGCACAGTTGATTTTTCTAAATTTAATAGTGAAATAAACGAGTTTGAAAAGTCTGCCTACACCACTAAAAATGAAAATGATTTTGATTATTTGACAGAATATTCAAAAGATTACGCTAAGAGCAAACAAAAAGAAATTGAACCATTTAATTTTAATCCGAACACTACCGATAGTTTAGGTTTCTTACTTTTAGGTTTTTCTCCTAAACAAGCCAAGGTTATTTGTAACTTCAAAAGAAAAGGAGGAAAATTTTATAACAAAAAAAGTTTTCAAAAGATGTATTGCGTTTCTCCTAAAATGTATAAACAATTAGAGCCATTTATTATTATTGATTTGCCTAATAAGATTAACTACAAGGATGAGTTAGCAGCTAAAACTGACACTTCCAAGTTTAATAAACAGGCATCTTTTATTA